>Ga0308176_10000197_pt1 | contig 42068 bp, 30 predicted proteins | sample PhyCR2_3_FD_203890 | JGI IMG/M metagenome (GOLD analysis project Ga0308176, IMG submission 203890) | Soil microbial communities from UC Gill Tract Community Farm, Albany, California, United States - DLSLS.C.R2 | ecosystem: Environmental > Terrestrial > Soil > Agricultural land | place: USA...
TACCTTGCAGTGAATCGCGCGGTGAACTCCGCCCAGGTGGCACCGCGTGCTCGGAGTGCTGCACGCGATCAGAGTTGTTCGGTGGACCGACGCCGCGTGTAGTCGAGGCGCTCACCGCCCTCGCGCCGTGATCGGAGCACGAACATAGGCGTTGCACGCCGACGACGACTCGTGAGAAACGATATCGTGTATATGCGCAACGCGATCGTCATTGGCGGACTTTCCCTCCTCGCGGCCTGCGATAGCAGCAGCAGCGGGCCCACGTGCGGCGAGGGCACGGCGCTCGAGAGTGGCATGTGCGTCGCGACCGGCAGCGGCTCGGGCGATGTGTGCGGCACCGGCACGCAGCTCGACACCGATGGCAAGACGTGTGTCCCCAACGGTGACGGCACGGCGAGCGCGCCGACGATCAGTTTGATCACGCCGACCAAAGCGGGCGTGACCGGCTTCGTGCTGTTCGAGATCGACGGCACCGGCTTCGCCGGCAGCAACGTCACCGACCTGCACGTGTACTTCGGCGACACGACGCCGGGCACGGGTGGCGAGCCGGGGCCATGCGAAGCAGAGATCGGCACCACGACGGCGACCTCGGTCACCGGCGAAGTCCCGCCGGCGTGCGAGCTCAACGTCAGCTCGGTGACGCTCACGACCAACGTGGGAATGGCGTCGATCCCGTTCTCGTACCTCGGCGTGTTCGCGGCCGATGGCGACGGCGGCGACAACCTCAGCATCGGCTCGTCCGGGGGCGACGTGTATCTCATCGATCCGTTCGCGGGGCTGTGGTTCGACCTCGGCCCGATGGCCGATGCGGACCTGAACCTGTGGGGGATGACCGGGATCGCGTTCGATAGCACCGGCAAGCTGTGGGGCGTCAGCACCGGCGACTCGCCGGGCGACATCGCCACCGGTCCACAGCTCGTGAGCTTGAGCTTCGCAGGGAGCAGCGTGACCATCACGGCGGTCGGCGCGCTCGTCGACGCCAACGACACGGTCTACAGCGTCACCGATATCAAGTTCAAGGGCTCCACGCTATACGGCTGGGGCGTCACGTTCGACCTGGCGGGCGCAGCCGGCCAGCTTGTGACGATCGACACCACGACCGGCATCGTCACGCCGCTCGGCACCGCGGTCGCCGTACCGGTCCCCGGCGCGCTCGTCGTTGACGGCAGAGGCACGATCATCGTGGCTGCGCAAGGCGCGGCGCCGGACGGCTTCATCGGCACGACCGGCGAGTACGACAGCGTCGACCCGACCACCGGCGCGCTGACTTCGGTGGCGACGCTCGACAACACGATCTTCGGCACGCCGGTCGGTGCGCCGATCAACGCGATGGCGCGCTTCGGCCAGGCGATCCTCGCGGTGATCGACAACGGCACCTATGGTGGGTTCACCGGCGCCGGCACGACGGGCGAGCAGCTGGCGACCATCAACACGATCGGGACACCGATCGTCACACCGCTGTTCGAGTTGCCCGCGCAGGACGGGTTCCAGTCGCAGGTCGACGCACTCGACATGCCGCAGCCCGGCACGACGATCCAGCTCAGCCTGCGCGGCCGGAAGTCGCACGCGCTCAAGCCAGCTGCGAACCCGAACCAGGCGACCGCGAAGACGGTCGCGAAGCACATCACGAAGTACTCGCACTGACTACCAGACGCAGTGCCGAGGGTCCCCGGTGCGTACTACGACCCTGCCACGACAATGAACGCCTGTGCTCTACCAGGCGACTGCTACTGGACGACCTCCAGTTGCGGATAGCAGTGGGCGGGACGGTCGCAAGCCGGCAGCCTGGACCGGCGGGTGACGCTCACTTGAGCGCGGCGGCGAGCTCGGGATAGGTCGGCCAGTCGCCGTTCTTGTCCTCGAGCCGGCGCCACTGCACGACGCCATCGCGGTTGACCACGAAGGTCCCGGGGCTCGGGTGTTCGGCGCCGGGGGCGCGCAAGCCCCACGCGGTGGTGGCGGACAGGTCGAGATCGGTGAACAGGGTGATCTTGGCCAGCTTGGCCTGGAGCTCGGTCGTGTCGGCGACGCTGTCGGCGGCGATCGCGACCACGCCGATGTCGCGCTGCTTGAGTTCGTCTGCGTGCTTGACCAGCTCACCGAGCCAGTTGATGCAGCTGTGTCACCAGAACCCGCGATAGAACACGACGATGTTCTGCGCATGCTGGTGCAGCACCTCGGCGAGCGCGATCTTGTCCCCGGAGGTCCGCGTGACCTGCGCCTCGGCGGGCTTGGCCCCGGGGGCGGCCATGGGCGATGGGTCATGCGCCACCTCGACCGGGGCGGCCTTGTGGCTGCAGCCGACCATCAAGGTGAGCGCCAGGAGCAGGTCACGAGTTCGCATACCCGGAAAGCTACGCGAACCGAGGCGGTCCCGCCACCTGCAGACCGCGCCGTCACCGGGCGCCTCATGGCACGAACCTGACGGCGAACCTGCGGACCGGTAGGCTTGCGTCGTGTTGTACGCGGCGATCGCCCAGACCAGCCAGCAGCTGGTCGAGACCTCCTCGCGCAAGAAGAAGGTCGCGCTGCTCGCCCGGCTGCTCGGCGAGCTGGGGCCCGACGAGCATGCGATCGCGGCGCGCCACCTCTCGGGCGAGGTCGGCGAGAAGCTCGGGATCGGCTACGCGACCGTCGGCGAGCTGCGCGGCCAGATCGCGCCGGCGCCCGAGGCGTCGCTGTCGGTGATCGAGGTCGCTCGCCGGTTCGCCGCGATCGCCGCGCTGGGCGGCGCCGGATCGGGCAAGGCCAGGAAGGAGGCATTCGGCGCGATGCTCGCGGCAGCGACCGCCGCCGAACAAGGCTTCCTCGGGGCGCTGATCGTCGGCGAGCTCCGGCAGGGTGCGCAAGGCGCGCTCGTGGTCGATGCGATCGCGCTCGCGACCCAGCTCGAGGCGCGCACCGTGCGGGCGGCTTACATGCTCGCCGGCGATATCGGCGCGGTCGCCGCCGCCGCGCTCACCGAGGGCGCCGCGGGCCTTGTGCGGTTCGGCCTCACCGTGTTCCGACCGATCCTGCCGATGCTCGCCCAGACCGCCGAGTCCGCCGCCGAGGCGCTCGCCAGCTTCGGTGGCCCCGCCGCGCTCGAGCTCAAGCTCGACGGCTTCCGCGTGCAGATCCACAAGGACGGCGAGGTCATCCGGGTGTTCTCGCGCGCGCTGAACGACGTCACCGCCCAGGTCCCCGAGGTCGTCGCGGCGATCGCCGAGTTGCCCGCGCGCCGGCTCATCCTCGACGGCGAAGCGAGCGCGTTCGGGGCCGACGGCCGCCCGCTGCCGTTCCAGGACACGATGCGCCGGGCCGGCCCGCTCAGCTTGACCTTGTTCGACGCGCTGCTCGTCGACGATCAGACGCTGCTCGCGACGCCCGCCCGCGAGCGGTTCGGCGTGCTCGGCGTGCTCGCCCCGGCGCTGGCCGTCCCGCGCCTGGTCACCGGCGACCCCGCGGAGGCCAACGCCTACTTCGACACCGCGATCGCCCACGGCCACGAGGGCGTGATGGCCAAGGCGCTCGAGGCCCCGTACGACGCCGGCAACCGCGGCGCGGCGTGGCTCAAGATCAAGAAGGTCTATCACCTCGATCTGGTCGTGCTCGCCGCCGAGTGGGGCTCGGGCCGCCGCCGCGGCTGGTTATCGAACCTCCACCTCGGCGCCCGCGATCCGGCGGGCGGCTGGGTCATGCTCGGCAAGACGTTCAAGGGCATGACCGACGAGATGCTGGCCTGGCAGACCGCCCAGTTCCTGGCGCGCGAGGTGGGCCGCGACGGCCACATCGTCCACGTCCGCCCCGAGCTCGTGGTCGAGATCGCGTTCAACGACGTCCAGCGCTCCTCGCGCTATCCCGGCGGCTTCGCGCTCCGGCTCGCCCGCGTCATCCGCTACCGCGGCGACAAGACTCCCGCCGAGGCCGACACGATCGACGCCGTGCGCGCGATCGCGATCCGCGACGGCGTGATGTTGCCGCAGGGTCCGGCGATGTAGCTATGCCTGCGTGGCGGCCGATCGGATCTGGTCGAGCAGGGCGGTCTTGGCGGGTTCCGGCAGGAACGCCGCGCGGGCCGCGTTCTCGGCCACCTGGATGAGCTCGCCGGCCGTGAGCTCGAGCGCCGCGGCGGTGGCGCGGTAATTGTCGGCGATGTATCCGCCGAAGTAGGCAGGATCGTCGGAGTTGATCGTGACGGCGACGCCGCGGCGCAAGAGCCGGGCGAAGTTGTGCGCGCGTAGATCCGGGACGACGCAGAGCTTCTGGTTCGACAGCGGGCAGACGGTGAGCGGGACTTGCTCGCGGACGAGGCGGTCGACGAGGGCTTCGTCTTCGTCGCAGCGTACGCCGTGATCGATGCGCTCGACCGCGAGCAGATCGAGCGCTTCGCGGATGTAGGCGGCAGGGCCTTCCTCGCCGGCATGGGCGACGGGGCGCAGGCCGAGGCCGCGCGCCCTGGCGAACACGCGCTCGAACTTGCTCGGCGGGTTGCCGCGTTCTCCCGAGTCGAGCCCGACGCCGATGAAGGCGTCGCGGAACGGCAGCGCGGCCTCGAGGGTGGCGAAGGCATCCTCCTCGGAGAGGTGGCGCAGGAAGCACAGGATCAGCTCGGAGGTGATGCCGTAGCGGCGCCGGGCGTCGTCCATCGCGTCGCCGAGCCCGCCGATCACGACCTCCATCGCGACGCCACGGGCGGTGTGGGTCTGCGGGTCGAAGAACAGCTCGGCGTGGACGACGTGGTCGGCGTGGGCGCGCGTGAAGTAGGCCATCGCGAGCGCGTAGAAGTCAGCGCGGTCGCGCAGCACGTCGCAGCCGGCGTAGTAGAGATCGAGGAACGACTGTAGATCGGAGAAGTTGTAGGCGGCCCGGACCTCGTCGACCGAGCGGTACGGCAGGGTGAGGCCGTGCTTGCTGGCCAGGCTGAACATCATCGCCGGTTCGAGCGTCCCCTCGATGTGGAGGTGGAGCTCGACCTTGGGCAGGCGCCGGATCAGCCGGTCGAGGGCAGGGTCGATTGCGATCACATCGTTACCTTACTACTTGCCGCTCGTCGGCGACGTGGGTACGGTCGCGGACCCGATGCCCGACGACGCGCCCCCCGAGACGACAGCCGACTCAACCCGCGACTCGACCGCCGCGGTCCCACCTGTGCCTACCAGCTACGATCCGGTGCCGGCCGTGGCGCGCGAGCTCGGCCTGCCTCCCGGGGCGGTCGCGGCGGTGGTCGCGATGCTCGACGAAGGCAACACGGTGCCGTTCATCGCGCGCTACCGCAAGGAGCGGACGGGCGGCCTCGACGAGGTGCAGATCCGCGCGATCGAGGAGCACCGCAGCTATGTCGTCGAGCTGGAAGGCCGGCGGGCGGCGATCCTGGCGTCGGTGGCCGAGCAGGGCAAGCTCACGCCCGAGCTCGAGGCGAAGCTGCGCGCGGCGCAGGGCAAGGCGGAGCTCGAGGACCTCTACGCGCCGTACCGGCCGCGCCGCAAGACGCGAGCGTCGGTCGCGCGGGACAAGGGGCTCGAGCCGCTGGCGCACAAGATCCTGGCGCAGGGCGACGGCGGCGATCCGGCCGCCGAGGCCGCGGGGTTTGTCGGCGAGCAGGTGGCGAGCGCCGAGGACGCGCTGGCCGGCGCGCGCGACATCGTCGCCGAGATCATCGCGGACACCGCGGAGATCCGCGCGTTCGTGCGCCGCGAGTACGCCGAGCACGGCGAGCTGTCGTCGGAGGTTGTCCCCGGCAAGGGCGACGAGCCGACCAAGTTCGAGCAGTACTACCAGTTCAAGGAGGCGGTGAAGACGATCCCGTCGCACCGGTTCCTGGCGATCCGGCGCGGCGAGGCCGAGGGCGTCCTGCGCGCGCATGTCGCGGTCGACACCGCGCGGGTCGAGGCCGGCATCCTCCGGCTCGCCAAGCTCGACGAAGCGTCGCCGTGGGCGGCGCAGCTCCGGCTCGCGGGGGCCGATGCGCTCAAGCGCCTGCTCGCGCCGAGCGTCGAGAACGACGTGCGCGCCGAGCTCAAGCAGCGCTCGGACGGCGCCGCGGTCGAGATCTTCGCCGGCAACCTGCGCAACCTCATGCTGGCGGCCCCGCTCGGCGCGGCGGCGGTGGTCGGCGTCGATCCGGGCCTCCGCACCGGCTGCAAGTGCGCGGCGATCGACGCCACGGGCAAGTTCCTGGGCACGGTGACCGTGTACATCACGCAAGGCGACGCCCAGCTGGCGAAGGCCAAGGACGACTTCCTGGCGTTCGTTTCGAAGTTCACGCCGCGGGCGATCGCGGTCGGCAACGGCACCGGCGGGCGCGAGGCCGAGGCGTTCGTCAAGCGCACGCTCGCCGACGCCGGGCTGCGGGCCATCCCCGACGCCGCGGTCGCGCCGGAAGGGGACACCGGGCACGCCGCGCCTGCCGCGCCCGAGACCGGCGTCGCGCCGTTCGTGGTCCAGGTCAACGAGGCCGGCGCGAGCGTGTACTCGGCGTCGGACCTGGCGCGCGAGGAGTTTCCCGAGCTCGACCTGACGATCCGCGGGGCGATCTCGATCGCGCGGCGGCTGCAGGATCCGCTGGCCGAGCTGGTCAAGATCGAGCCCAAGTCGATCGGCGTCGGCCAGTACCAGCATGACGTGCACCAGCCGCTGCTCGGCAAGAAGCTGGGCGACGTCGTCGAGGACTGCGTCAACCACGTCGGGGTCGAGCTGAACACGGCGAGCGCGCAGCTGCTCGGCTATGTCGCCGGCATCGGCAAGTCGCTCGCGAAGAAGATCGTCGTGTACCGCGACACCCACGGCGCGTTCGGCGCGCGCGCGCAGCTGATGGACGTCTCGGGGTTGGGCCCCAAGGCGTTCGAGCAGGCGGCGGGCTTCCTCCGGATCGCCAGCGCCGCGCACCCGCTCGATCAGTCGGCGGTCCACCCGGAGCGCTACCCGCTGGTCGAGCAGATCGCCAGGGATCTCGGCGTCGAGCTGCCGGCGCTGATCGGCAACCAGACGCTCGTCGATACCATCGACTTCAGCAAGTACGTGACCGCCGACGTCGGCGAGCCGACGCTGCGCGACATCGCCGCCGAGCTCGCCAAGCCGGGCCGCGATCCGCGCGCCGAGTTCTCGCCTCCGAAGTTCCGCGACGACGTGACCGCGATGGAGGATCTCAAGGTCGGCATGGTGCTCGAGGGCATCGTGACCAACGTGACGGCGTTCGGCGCGTTCGTCGACATCGGCGTCCACAACGACGGCCTGGTCCACGTCTCGCAGCTCGCCGAGCAGTTCGTGAAGGATCCGAGCGAGATCGTCAAGGTCGGCCAGAAGCTGACCGTGCGGGTGCTCGAGGTCGACAACCAGCGCAAGCGGATCGCGCTGTCGGCCAAGAAGGGCGGCGGCGGCGGTGGCGGGCAACAACAGCGCGCGCCGCGCCGCGACGGCGAAAACCACGACGGCGGCGGCCAGCGTCCGCCGCGGAACCGCAACCGCGGTGGTGGTCAACGCCCGCCGCAGCAGCAGGGGGACGGGCAGGGGCATCACGGCCAGCACGCGCACCAGGGGCACGGGCACCAGGGCTATCAGGGTCACCAAGATCAGGGGTACCAGGGCCAGAGTCATGAGGGTCAAGGTCACGAGGGTCAGGGGCACCAGGGTCAGGGGCACCAGGGTCAGCAAGGCCAAGGTGGCCAAGGCCAAGGTGGCCAGGGCCAAGGTGGCCAGGGCCAAGGTGGCCAAGGCCGACCCCGCCGCGACGACCGGCGAGGCCCGCCGCAAGGTGGGCGCGAGACCCGGCAATGGGCGGATCGCCAACCCAGCGATCGGGGGCCGCAGCACAGTGGGCCGCCGCACGGCGATCAACCGCCGGCGGATCGTCCGTCCGCCGAGCAACGTGGCGATCGGGGGCCGCAGCACGACCGCCGCGACAACCGTGGACCACAGAACGATCGCGGGAGAGGCGAGGGTGATCGCGGGCCACGGCGTGACGATCGCGGGCCGCAAGGCCGTCGCGACGATCGCGGCCCGCAGGGCGATCGTGGCCCGCAGGGCGATCGTGGCCCGCAGGGCGATCGTGGCCCGCAGGGCGATCGTGGCCCGCAGGGCGATCGTGGCCCGCAAGGTCCGCGGCGTGATGATCGGGGCCCGCAGCGGCGCGACGATCGCCGGCCAGAGGAGCCGCAATCGGGATGGGGTGTCTCGGGCTTCACCAACAATCCGTTTGCGAAGCTCCAGGGCAAGGACAACAAAGGCCGTTCGTAGCTGGGCGCCGATGATCGCGAAACGTAGGTCGTACCGCTAGCTGTGATCAGCGTGGGGCAACGCTTCTCGAGCTTTTTGAACCCGAGGAGCAGCATGAGGAAGAGGTATGCCTGCTTCGTACGCGGCGCCAGGCGGCGAAGGCATCGCGCGCACGCACCACCATCCGGCGGGTGTCGTGGCGGGTAAATGTCGTGGTCACGTCATAATCGGCGCGATGCCGCGCTTCCTGGAGGTCGATGAACGTCTCTGCGACGAGGGCGAGGTCCGGGGGGAACACCACGTTGCCGAACACCGGCAGGGGGCGTCTAGCGGCGACCGCCTTGCAAGCACCCTTCATTTCACCATGATCGAAGATGCGTATCAAGCGGCGACGAAACTCGTATGAACCCCCGAGAAAGTGTTCACCAGCGTCGCCTCCGAGCAGGTGGAAGAGCGAGTAGTATGCCGCTGATACGGCTCGCCGCAGGCTGGCCTGCTTGGGCCTGCCGGGATCGCGGTCGAGGAGATGTTCGGCCTGCTCGAGGAGGCCATCGGCGATCCAGCTCATCGAGGCTGCTTACCCTTGCGCTGCATCGCGCATGCGTTCTTTTCGCTCGGCCTCTTCCACCTCGGCCTTCGCTTCCTTCTCTTCTGTGAGGGTGAGGAAGTGCACATAAGGCCAGAGGTCGATGTCGTCCCCTCGCAGGCTCTCCCGGATGGCCTTGGCCATCGGCTCCAGCCATTCAGGCATCCATCGATCCTCGGGAGTGGCTTCGTCGATCTTGACCAGGACCTTCACAGCGTCGTCCCCCGTGGAGTCGATGATCAGCTCGTGCTCCATTCCCACGACCTTTGGCTCGGGGGGGAACTGACGGCGCGCCTTCTCCAAGGCTAGCTGCACGCGCTGTTCGAGGGTCATGCATTCCAGTATACGCGACGGTGCTTCGATGGCGCGCGTGAAAGATGAACGTCGTCCTGGATTCCTGGAGGTCAGGGAAGCCGCGCAGTCCTCGCCGTGATCCCGCGTCAGCGACGAACCGCCCTATGCGCTCGCCCAGGCCCAGGTCGAAGCCGTCCAGGCCCAGCACGCCATCACCGGCGAACGCGGATCTTTCACCAGTGGCCGCCTCGCCGAAGCAGCAGTGCGCGTTGATCGATGGGGTCGCGCTTCACGCTGCTATCCCGCTGGGAACACGACCGCCAGCCGATCGGTCGTCACGCGGACCTCTTCCTGCGCGCGCTGGTGCTGCTCCAGCTTGGCGGCGAGCCGACACCGGCGACCTACTTCCAGCAGATCGCCAAGGATATCCTCCCCGCGCAGCTCCTCGCGTTCGAGTTCGTGGGCGGCAGGTGGATCGTCAGCCAGCTCGATCACGACACCACGGCCAAGCCAAAGAAGATGAAGCCGGAGGGCGCGCGCCGCGCGGCGCGAAGTCGCGGCTGATCCTGGCTGCGGCACGCTCGTAGCGGCAGGCCTCACCGGTTGGCGGGCAGCGATCGGTGGGATTTCCGATGTTTGCGGCGCCTACGGGCCAGGAATCGATGGTTCTTGTCGGGCCTGACCGGCGCGGGGATGCGGGAGGCCCCTGCTGGTTTTGCACCAAAGTGGAGCTGTCTCCGGCAGAGTGTTAGGTACAAAGACGGTGTCTCGACAGCTCGTGATCCTGGCCGCGCTGGTGATTGCTGCAACTGGCTGCGGCAAGAAGCAAGAACATGGCGATCCGGGTAACCGGTCGATCGAATCATCGATCGAATCGTCGATCATCTCGCCGGCCTCCGCCGCGGTCGTTCCCCCGCGGGGCCCGCGGACGGTCGATCCGGAAGCCGTGAGGCCGGTCGCGCCCGAACGCAGCGAACACGCGGTGTTCCAGCTGGTCGACAACCGCCACGCGGCGCACCGCTATACGGGCGGCGACCTCGTGCTCGACGCCGCGGACGCCGGGTTCGCGCGCTACACGCGATTCAGCATGCCGGCGCCGCGCTGGAAGCTCGGGCAGGAGGTCGACGGCGAGCGCGCGGCGATCGCCGACCGGCTCGCGGTGCTCGAGGTCCCGCTGTCGGCCGCAGAGGCTCAGGGCATCACGTTCGTCACGGCGCGCGTGCACGGCGCGAACAAGCAGCGCCTCGCGCTCAAGGTCAACGGCCGGCGGCCGGGCAAGGACGCCAGCGCCGAGCTGGTGGAGGGCTGGATCACGGTCGCGATCCCGGTCGCGCGCGGCTACTTCACCGCCGGCGAGAACCAGCTGGCGCTCGAGACCTCCGGCGGCGACGACAAGGTCGCGGTCGCGTGGATGCGGCTGGGTAGCTCGATCGGCAGCCGCGATCCGCGCGCCGACGCGGTGTTCGACGGCACGGGCGAGGCGATCACGCTGGCCAAAGACGCCGCGCTGGCGTGGTACGTCACGGTGCCCGACGGCGCGCACTTCGTCGCGACGGTGAACGCGCCGTGCAAGGTCGAGCTGCGCGCGCGCGCCAGCGACGACAGCTTCGCCGGGGGCCTGCTCGCCGCCGATCACCCGCGCGTCGATCTGGCGGCGATGGCGGGCCGCGTCGTCGCGCTGAGCTTGACCGCGCGCGAGTGCCCGCGGACGACGATCCAGGCGCCCCGGATCACGCTGCACGGCCCCGCGCCGGTGGCGCTGCCGTCCGGCGAGCCGCCGCGCTACGTGATCCTGTGGGTGATGGACGCGCTGCGCGCCGACAAGATCCCGATCTTCACGCCGGGCGCGCGAGCCCAGACGCCGAACTTCGAGGAGCTCGCCAGGACCAGCACGGTGTTTCGCCAGTACTACGTCCAGGGCAACGAGTCGCAGACCAGCCACTCGAGCATGTGGACGGGGCTCTATCCGGCGGTGCACGGCGTCCGGCTCGCCGGCGTCGGCGGGGTGTGGCGGATCGGGTCGCAGTTCGACCTGCTCGCGCAGGAGATGGGCGCGGCGCACTTCACGACGCTCGCGGTGACCGGCAACGGCTACGTCAACGAGGACGGCGGCTACGCGCGTGGGTTCAGCGAGTTCCGCAACATGATGCACGAGACCGGGGTCGAGAACGGCATCATCTACGGCCAGCAGATCGTCGACGCGGCGCTCGGAAAGCTCGATCGCCACCGCAGCGATCCGGCCTACCTGTTCCTCGGAACGATCGATACGCATGGCCCGTGGATCGCGCGCAAGCCGTGGATCGACATCTACTCGCCCGGGCCGTATCACGGGCCGTTTCAGGAGTTCGGCACCGCCAAGGAGCTCGGCTTCAAGGCCGGCTCGATGGGCTGCAGCGTGATCCCGCCGCCCGCGGACGTCGAGCGGCTGCGCGCGATCTACGACTCGGCCATCAGCTATCACGATGTTCAGGTCGGCCGGCTCGTCAAGCAGCTGAAGGCCTGGGGGATCTGGGATCAGACGATGCTGATCATCACCGCGGATCACGGCGAGGAGCTGTTCGAGGACCAGCGCTGCGGCCACGGCGGCTCGCTGCGCGATTCGCTCACCCGCGTGCCGATGTTGATCCACGATCCGGCGCGGTTTCCCGCCGGCACGGTCGTCGAGGAGGGCGCCGAGGGCGTCGACATCATGCCGACGGTGCTCGCCGCGGTCGGGGCGGCGGCGCCGGACGGCCCGCAGGGCGCGCCGCTCGAGCCGCTCGCGCAAGGTGTCGGCCGCGGCTGGGTGCGCCCGTCGTATGCTTCGCAGTACGAGTACGCGCACGCGATGCGGATCGGCCGGTGGAAGATCCGCGTGGGGCCGCGCGGCACGCTGCTCATCGGCGACATGGTGGCGGATCCGGGCGAGACCAAGGACGCCGGGCCGGGCCATCCGATCGAGCGCCGGATGCTGACCGACAACCTCGGGATGTTCCTCGCGCTCCGCCGGCAATGGCGCAAGGCGGCGTGGGGCGTGGTCACCAGCGTCACCCCGGCGGGGGCGAGCGCGCTCGACGAGGCCAGCACGCCGTGAAGCGCGCGCTGGTGCTCCTGGCGGCGTGTGCCGGCCCCGATGTCTCGCCGCCGGCGAGCCCGACGATGCCCGCGCCAGCGGACGTCGCGAGCGGGGGCCCGCTGGTGAGCGAGGCGAACCCGGCCGGGGCGGCCGACGTGGGTGATCCGGGCGACCTGGCCGACCCAGGCGAGGTGGGCGAGCTGGGCGAGCTCGACGGGAGATCCGGGGTGGACGGCCGGGGCGGCGCCGCCGAGGCCATCGCCGAGGGGCCCGAGGTCTGGCTGAAGGGCTCGACGCACGTGCACGCCAGGGCCTCGGGAGATTCGAGCGAGCCGAACGGCAACGTGATCGCCTGGTACGAGGAGCACCACTACGACTTCATCGTGCTGACCGATCACAACCGGGTGAGCGAGCTGGCACCTGCGAGCGATACCCGCGGGCAGATCACGCTGCGCGATCCCCACGCCGGGCTGATCGTGTTCTCGGGGATCGAGCTGACGCACAACCCGATCGGCTGCCTGCCGGTCGGCGATCCGAGCCGGAACTGCCGGATCCACGTCAACCTGATCGGCCCCACCGCCCGTCCGGGCGGCCGGCTCGAGTGGGCGGAGCGCCGGAGCCACGCCCGGCTCGACATGTACCGCGCGGCGCTGAACGCGCAGACCTCGCTGGGGGGGCTCGCGCAGATCAACCACCCGCAGTGGCTGTGGGGCATGACGCCGGAGCTGCTCGCCGAGCTCGCGCGCCGCGGGACCCGGCTGGTCGAGGTCTCCAACGCGGCGTTCTCGAAGTGGGACGCCGGCGATGCGAGTCACCTGTCGACCGAGGCGTTGTGGGACGCGGCGCTCGCCCGCGGTGCGACGATCTACGGCACGGCGTCCGATGACGCCCACGACTACCACGCCCGCGGCAGGTGGCCACCGGGCGGCGGCTGGATCGTCGTCCACGCGCGCCGTGATCCGCGCGCGATCCTCGCGGCGCTCACGGCCGGCCACTTCTATGCGTCCAGCGGCGTCGTGCTCGAGCACGCGGAGATCGACGGCGACGAGCTGGTCGTGGCGGTCGCGCCCAGCGAGGCCGGCAAGTACACGATCGACTTCATCGAGAATGGCCAGCGCGTCGCGACGGTCCCCAGCAAGGTCGGCCGGCGCGCGATTCCGGCCACGGGTTACCTCCGTGCGGTCGTCACGCGTGATGACGGCAAGCGCGCCTGGGTGCAGCCCGTGCGAAAATGACCTAGCGAGTCGGGCGCGCATCAAGCCACTGAAACAGCTGTCGCGCGCAAATTTCTGATAGAAATATTCGTATAGTGGCGCGGTGTGTAGCCATGCAATGGCGGCAGTGTAACCGTGCGATTACAGCGCCAGTGTATCCTGTCGACTACAGCGCGGTATAGCCGTGCTTGACGGCAAACCGGGTCAGCTCAGAATTATTACGAAGGCCGAGCTTCTTCAGCACGTGGCCGCGATGGGTATCGACGGTCTTGATGCTGATCTCGAGGTGCTCGGCGATCTCGCGGTTGGTCATGCCCCGCGCGAGCATCTCCATTACTTGCTGCTCCCGGGCCGTGAGCGCGCTTGCGGGGTGGCCATCGCCCGTCTTGAGCAGCTCCTCGATCCCTGAGGGAATCACCTGCTCGCCCCGGCTGACCGCCCGGATCGCCGCTAGCAGCTCCTCGGGCTCGACCGCCTTGTTGACGTAACCGTGCGCTCCTGCCGCGATCGCACGTGCGGCATAGCTCGCCTCGGTGTGCCAGGTGAGCACGACGACCAGGGGCGCTGTGTCCAGCGGGCGCATTTCGGCCAGCACGTCGAATCCGGAGCGATCCGGTAGGCTGATGTCGAGAATGAGCACATCCGGCCGCTCGCGCTGGATCATCTCGAGTGTTTCCGCGGCGGTACCAGACTCGCCGACGACCTCGAAGTCGTCGGCTTTGCTGAGCGCCTCGCGCAGCGCCCAGCGAACAACGGTGTGATCTTCTGCGATCGCTAATCTAATCATTGGGACCTCTGGAACCTTGGCGGCGTATGCTCCGAAAACCAAGCAACCTCTGCGCCGGCTTTGCGTGCCGGCTAGGGGGCTTCATGTCGAGCGTGGTGATTGGGTTCAAACGTTCCGCAGGGGCGCGGCATTACATCGAATTTTCCGGCGGGGCGGTCTTTTGGCTCAACGGCGCGGTGCCGGGTGGTCGCGCTGGCCTGGCTGGCCAAGTAGGATGCCCGCTTGATGGCAAGCCGCCCGTTCATCGTCGGAATCGCTGGAGGCACCGGTTCGGGCAAGACGACCGTCGCCCACAAGCTCGCGAGCGCGATGCCGGACGGTCGCTGCGTGACAATCGAGCATGATGCCTACTATCGCGATCAAGGTCATCTGTCCCCCGACGAGCGCGCCAAAATCAACTACGATCACCCGGGATCGCTCGAGAGCTCCCTGCTGATCGAGCACCTGCGCGAGCTGCGGGGCGGGCGCGCGGTCGCCGTGCCGATCTACGACTTCGCGACCCATACCCGGCGCCGCGACACCCGGACTGTCGAGCCGGCGCGGGTGATCGTGGTCGAGGGCATCCTGGTGTTCACCGAGCCGGAGCTCCGCGATCAGATGGACATCAAGATCTTCGTCGACACCGATCCCGACATCCGGCTGATGCGGCGGATCCGCCGCGATCTCGAGCAGCGCGGCCGGACGTTCCAGTCGGTGCGCGATCAGTACTACGCGACGGTGCGGCCGATGCACATCGAGCACGTCGAGCCGACCAAGCGGTGGGCCGACCTCATCATCCCCGAGGGCGGCAACAACCGCGTCGCCCTCGACGTCCTGCTCGGTCAGCTGTGGCGCATCGTCAACGAATGATCACGGCCGATCACGGCACGAGCACGCCGGCGCCGGTGGTGATCCGCGCCTCGAGATCGCGGTGGGCCCTGGCGGCCTCGGCGAGCGGGTAGCGGCGCTCGACGTTGATCACCACCTTGCCGGTCGTCACCATCCCGAACAGCTCGTCGGCCATGCCCTGCGCGGCCTCGCGGGTCGCGGTGTAGGTGCCCAGCGTGGGGCGCTGGACGTAGATCGAGCCCTTCTGGGCCAGGATGCCGAGGTTTACCGGCGGGACCGGCCCGGACGCGTTGCCGAAGCTGACCATGACGCCCAGCGGTGCCAGGCAATCGAGCGAGCGCTCCCAGGTGTCCTTGCCGACCGGATCGTAGACCACGTTGACGCCCTTTCCAGAGGTCAGCTCGCGGACCCGGGCGACGACGTCTTCGCGGCGGTAGTTGATCGTGTGCGCCGCGCCGTGCTGCTCGGCGAGCCGGCACTTCTCGTCGGTGCCCGCCGTGCCGATCAGCCGGAGCCCGAGCGCCCGGGCCCACTGGCACGCGATCAGGCCGACGCCGCCGGCCGCGGCATGCCACAGGATCGGATCTCCGGGCGACAGCTCGACGCGGGTCCGGCGCAGGAGGTACTGCACCGTGAGCCCCTTGAGCATCATCGCGGCGCCGGTCTCGAACCCGATCGAGTCGGGCAGCTTGACCACCGGCTCCGCCGGGACGACGCGGGCCTCGGCATAGCTGCCCGGGGAGCGCGCGGCGTACGCGACGCGATCGCCGACCGCGAGGTGGGTGACGCCGGTGCCCACCGCTTCGATCACCCCGGCGGCTTCGGTGCCGAGCACCGCCGGGAGCGGCATCGGATACAGCCCCGTGCGATGATAGATGTCGATGTAGTTGATGCCGCACGCGTGATGTCTCACGCGGACTTCACCCGGGCCCGGTTCGCCGAGCGGGACGGTGGCCAGGTGCATCACGTCGGGGTCGCCGAATCGGTCGATCTGGATCGCTCTCATGGGTTTGGCGAAACCTAGCACCAGACAGGTATAGTTCGCCCATGCTTGCGGTTGTTACCGGCGGCGCTGGGTTCATCGGTTCGCACACGGTCGATCGCTTGATCGGTGCCGGCCATCACGTCGTCGTGCTCGACGACTTCCGGACCGGCAAGCGCGCGAACCTCGCGCAGCACGCCGGGAGTGACCGGCTCGAGATCATCGCGTGCGACGTCTCGCATGGGATCTTCGCCGCGCTCGCGCCGATCACGGCCAAGCACGGCCCGGTCGAACGCATCGTCCACCTCGCGGCCCAGGTCTCGGTCGTGCACTCGGTCGGAAACCCGCTGGTCGACATGCAGGTCAACTACGGCGGCACGTTGCACGTGCTCGAGTACGCGCGCGCGACCGGCGTCAAGAAGGTCGTGTTCGCATCCTCCGCCGCGGTCTACGGCGACGTCACGACGATGCCGGTCGGCGAGGACACCCCGACCCGCCCGGTCTCGCCGTACGGCATCGACAAGCTCGCCTCGGAGCACGCGCTCGACTACTACGCGGCCGTGCACGGCGTGCCGGTCACCGCGCTCCGGTTCTTCAACGTGTATGGCCCGCGCCAGGATCCGTCGAGCCCGTACTCCGGCGTGATCTCGATCTTCGCCGATCGGGCGCGCGCCGGCCGTCCCCTGACGATCTTCGGCGACGGCGGCCAGACCCGCGACTTCGTCTACGTCGGCGACGTCGTCCGCGCGATCTTCGCGGCGCTCGGCGACGGCGCGAGCCGCGTCGTCGCCAACGTCGGCACCGGCGGCGAGATCACCGTGCTCGAGCTCGCGCGCACGATCGTCGGGCTGTGCGGTGGCAAGAGCGCCATCGATCATGCACCCGCGCGGGGGGGCGAGATCCTGAAGTCCCGGGCGCGCGTCGATCGCCTGCGCGAAGCGCTGGGCGTCGTCGCCGAGACCACGCTCGTCGATGGCCTCCGCGAGACGCTGCGCTGACGGTCGACCGCCGCGCGCGAGCGGTACCCATCGCCTACGGCCGCAGGATTATCTTCATCACGTCGTCCTGTCGGTGCACGAACAGGTCGTAGCCCTCCGGGGTCTGATCCAGGTTCAGGTGGTGCGACACGACGAAGCTCGGATCGATCTCGCCGCGCTCGATCCGCCCGAGCAGCGGCTTCATGTACCGCTGCACGGGGCACTGGGCGGTCTTGAGCGTGATGCCGCGGTTCATCAGCGCGCCGAGCGGGAACTTGTCGTCGAAGCCGGCGAACACGCCCAGGATCGAGACGATCCCGCCGCCGCGGCAGTTCAAGATCGCCTCGCGCACGGCGATCGGGCGATCCATCTCGAGCCCGAGCGCCTGCTTGACGCGGTCGTAGGCGAACTGTAGCCCGTGGCCCTCCGCCTCGAGGCCGACCGCTTCGATGCACGCGTCGGGGCCGCGCCCGGCGGTGAGCTCGTCGAGCGCTTCCTTGACGTCCTGCTCCTCGTAGTTGATTGCGTCGGTCGCCCCGGCCTTCTCGATCGCCCACGCGAGGCGGTACGGTAGGTGATCGATCGCGATGACCCGCTCGGCGCCGAGCAGCTTCGCGCTCGCGATCGCGAACTGCCCGACGGGCCCGCAGCCCCACACCGCGATCACCTTGCGCGGCGTGATCTCGCAGAACTCCGCGCCCATGTACCCGGTGGGGAAGATGTCCGACAGGAACAGCACCTGCTCGTCGGTCAGCGCCTCCGGAACCTTCAGCGGGCCGAAATCGGCGAACGGGACGCGCACGTACTCCGCCTGTCCGCCGGCGAAGCCGCCGGTGAGGTGCGAGTAGCCGAACGCGCCGCAGGTCGCGTGACCCATCAGCTTCTCCGGCAGCCAGCCGTTCGGGTTGCCATTCTCGCACACCGAGAAGTTGCCGAGCTGGCACGACTCGCAGTTGCCGCAGGCGATCGCGAACGGCACGACGACGCGGTCACCGACCTTGAGGTTCTTCACGCCCTTGCCGAGCTCCACGACCTCGCCCATGAACTCGTGGCCCAGGATGTCGCCCTTCTGCATCGCGGGTACGAAGCCGTTGTAGAGGTGCAGATCGGAGCCGCAGATCGTGGTGGCCGTGACCTTCACGATCGCGTCGCGTGCATTGATGATCTGTGGATCCGGCACGTGCTCGATGCTGACGTGTCTCTTGCCCATCCAGCAATTGGCCCTCATCGCGTGACTCCCTTCTCGGCGGTCGGCGGCGTGGGGATGAACACCTGCGGGCGCGCGCCCTCGCCGGGCTCGGACGGCTGGGCCGGGTGCGGCAGCGCGTGCTGGCTCGCGTCGGAGTACAGGACCTCGCCGGTCTCGATCACCTCCTTGAACCGGCGCAGATCGCCCTTCACCTCCGGCTTCGCGAACAGCTTCGCGAGCGCCGCGCTCGGCGCGCTCCCCGCGATCCCGAGCTGCAGCTCGACCCGCACCTCGGTCATGTCGCGGCCGGGCGTCTTCGTGAAGGTGACGCGGCCGCGCGTGGCGATCGGCGAGCCGGCGACCGACTGCCAAGCGATCAGCTTGCCGGGGCGGTCCTGCGTGAGCTTGGCGTCCCACTCGACGGTGCCGCCGGTGGGCAGCCTCGCGACCCAGTGCGAGGTGTCGCCGTGCTCGGTCACGGACTCGAGGTAGTCCATGAACAGCGGGAGCTGCGAGAGCTTGCGCCAGAACGCGTAGGTCTGCTCGGGCGTCTTGTTGACGGTGACGGCGTAGGTCACCGGCGCGGTCGACCGGGCCTGACCGGCGCGTCGTGCCGCCCACAGATCGATCGCCGTGACGCCGGCGACCGCGAGCGCGGCTCCGACGAGGCGCGCGGTGCTCGAGCGCGAGCGCGCCGCCATGCCGAGGGCGGCCAGATCGACGGCGTCGCCTGCGACGCGCAGCCAGAGGGGGGGCGCGCGGCGCGGTTGCGCGAGCACGCCGAGCCCGGTCAGGAGCTCTCGCGCGCCAAGCAGGCGGAGCACCGTCGAGGATCGGCCGCTCGGCTCGACGCCGATCACCCTGGCCAGCGCCCGCGGCGCCGCGAGCTCGGTGACGCCGAGCGCGAGGCTGAACCAGCCAAGACCGCGCGCCAGCCTCGGCTCCGGGTTGTCCGGAGCCGACCGGCCGCCCTGGGATGCACTTGTCGAGGCCCTATCTGTCGAAGCCATATCTGAACTCCTTCCGTGGTGATCCCCCAGCGGGAGCAACGGGCGTTCCAGCGCGACGCGAATGCCGGGAGCGCGACATCGGCGCACGCCACGAGGGGCGCCGCGTCGAGACCGCGGCGGCCAGCGATGACATCGGGTGCTTGAACGAGATCGTGGCATCCAGCGCGATCACGAGCGGCGGGCGCCTCGAACATGGGCGCTCGATCTCACGTAGCGCGGATCGCGCGTGGGCGCTCGTTGAGCGATGGGGGGGACGCGCTTATGGTCGGGCCATCGAACAAGGTGCTCGTCGGAGACGGCGGGTGGCTACTCGAGGAGCGGCCACTCGTGTAGCCACGGTTGACCTCGGGTCAAGCCGGGAGCGCCGGCTCGCTGGTCTCCGCGGGTAAGCGTGCGTGAGTATTGATGGCTCGCCTGCATGAACCGGCGGCACCGCGTTTGCTCGGAGCGCCCGGCATGCGGAATCAACTGGTGACTCTTGTCAGCATCCTCGCGATGCAAGCGTGTGCAACCGGCGACGGAGGCTCGCCCGGCAACGCGTCCCCCGAGAACGGCGTTGCGCCGACGGGCGCGTCGCCGAGCGGTCAGCGCGTCGGCTTCGTGCTCGCGCACGGCCTGTCCGGCAGCGTCGACAGCTTCGATCCCGCGATCGTCAGCGCGCTCGCCGCGGATGGCTACTTCGTCCTGCGCGATGCGGTGCCGCCGGTCGACAGCGTCGCGAACCGCGCGGCAGCGCTCGCGACCCAGATCGATACATTCGTCGCCGCGAACAAGCTCGATCGGGTCCACATCATCGCGCACTCGATGGGCGGGCTCGACAGCCGATTCCTGATCTCGTCGCTGCACTACGGCACCAAGATCACGTCGCTGACGACGCTGGGGACGCCGCACCGCGGCTCGCCGCTCGCCGACCTCGCCCTGGGCATCACGAGCAGCATCACGACCTCGCAGGAGGACGCCCTCCTCGCGTTCACCGGCATCCTCGGCCAGGACGTCGACGCTGACCAGGTCCAGAGCGCGCTCGTCGACCTCGCCGAGGCCAGCGCGCCCGCGTTCAACGCCGCCAACCCCGACGTGGCGGGCGTGACCTACGCCTCGTACGCCGGCTACAGCACGCTGTTCGGCGTGAGCAACTGGAACGCCGACGATCTGTGCTCGGTGACCGGCGTGGCCACGCCGAAGCCGTCGTCCCTCCCGGGCGAGCTCCAGCTCACCGGCCCGATCGTCGGCGGCCTCTGGCTGCGGCCGCACGACGGCGTCGTGCCGATCGACAGCGCGACGTGGACGGGCTTTCAGGGGTGTATCCCCACCGATCACCTCGACATGACGCGCGCGGGCGCCAAGGCCGCCGCCGATCTCAAGCTGGCGCTGGTACCGTTCTTCCGCCAGATCGCCGCGCGCGTCGGCTCGCTGTGACCCGTCGCGCGGGCTGTCCGCGCGTTTGCTGATCAGGGCCTGCTGTTCGGGTCGGCCGGGTTGCTATGCGCCTCGCGCTCGTCGCCGTCCCAGAAGCCGTCGCCATCGCGGTCGACACCGATGCGCTCGCCCGAGCCCACCGGCACGCAGGTGTAGGTCACCGGGTGATCGCTGTGCGTTGCCAGGAGCTGCAGCGCCGCGCTGGTGATGGGAGGCAACGCGCGCCGATCGGTCCTGAACAAGCCCGAGCCGACGTACAGGAAGCCGGCTTCGCGGTCGCCGATCTCGGTCTTGGCGACCAGATCGCACTCCCCGGCGTCGGCGCGCTGGCGGAGCATGTCGACGCGGGCCACCGCCGCCGCCGGGTTTCCGGCCGTGAGCGTGATCTGCTGGCCGACGACGGGCGCGAGGTTGGTGGGCGACGCCAGGAGGTACGCCTCGAGCTGCCGGCGCTGGAGTTCTCCTTTGGGGCCGTCCGACAGCCCGCCGTTGCCGATCCCGGTAGTCGCCTCCGAGAAGTTGATCGCATGGTGGAAGCGGAACACCGTATCGACCTGTCCGGCGTGGAGGAACCCGAAGCCGCGCACCTGATCTCCCTGGTAGCTGGTATCGGTATTCGTCACGCCGGGAACCTCTGGAAGACCGAACATGCCCACCTTCTGATAGAGATTGCGGAGGTGGGGGATCTTGAAGAGCTGCTCGTTGAACGCAAAGCTCGAGAGGCCGGACGTGCCGAAGAACCCGGGCGCCGCGCTGCCCGCGTTGCCGCTCGGATCGATCGTATGGCAGCTCGCGCACTTGAGCGTGGGGCAGGTTCCGTCGAGGCACGCGGGGACCCCGCAGTTGGTGCCGTCGAACAGAAGGCGCCCGGCCTCCTGATCCGCGGTGAGCACATTGTCGAGCGACCGGTTCGGGTTCGGCGGATACGTGATCTGGAGGATGAAGTCGGTGAACGCGTCCATGTCGGCCTGGGGGAGGACCGCATTGCGTCCGAGTAGATCGGTGAACCCGCCCTGGAACTTCTCGAACGCTGCGTGTTCGTCGAACGTCCCGCGATCCGGCTGGGCAGACGGCGCGTCGTTGCCGCCGGTACGGTCGCCGCGCCAGTGCATCGGGCCGTGGTTGGCCAGCCCGCGCAGGCTCTGCGTCGTCATCGGACCCTTCATCGGGTGGAAGATGGGAGCCATGGGCTGTTGCGTGAACAGATTGAACAGGGCGCTGGTGAACGGCCCGGGGTCGTTGGTCACCTGTGCGTCCGGGTTGCCGAGATCCCACGCCAGGCTGTCGAAATCGCCGTACACGTGGCAGCTCGCGCAGGCCGAGTCGCCGTGGCTCGATGAGAACCGGGCGTCGTAGAGGAACCGCCGGCCGGTCACGATGCTGCGCGGCTCCGGGTTATGCATCGTCACGTGCGTCGTCTCGGTTCGGGTCCGCGTGTCGATGATGGAGATCGCGTCATCGAACCGCGTCATCACGTAGAGTTGCCCGCGAGCCTCGTCGAGGACGAGGCCGGTGGGGCCGCCTCCGGTCACGGAGATGTGGCTCGCCGCGCTGGGCACGAACGTATCGTTCTCGAGCTCCTTGGTGGAGAACACCCCGACCTGGTCGGAGCCCATGGCCGCGACATAGAGGGTTGCGCCGTTGCCGGTCACGGCCATGCCCTGCGGCAAGGCGAGGGACCTGGCGTTCTCGGCGTTGGGGACCGGCGCGCAGCAGCTGTTGTAGTTGATGTGCTTGTTCAGGTGCCGCACGGCGACGCCGCCGCCGGGCGTGAGCACGGTGATATGGTTCTCGTGCAGGTGTCCGCGCAGGCTGTGCCCCGCGAAGGTGCCGGGGCCCTCGAATCGATCGAGGTTATTCGCGTCGGTGTTGGCGACGTAGACCTTCCCGTTCGCCGGATTGACGATCATCGAGTACAGGATGGTGCCGACGCCCTGGAAGAACCCGCTCGGTCCCGAGAGCTGGTGTGGTGGATTGGCCATGGCGTCGAGCACGAACACGTCCTTGTCGGGCAAGGCGAAGTTCACGGCCCGGTCGCGGACGCGGCCGGCGGCGTCGACCCAGTGGGTGCCGTTCCACTTGGCGATGACGCCCACCTCGGGCGCGGGCTGGCCTTCGGCGTTGGTCCGGGGGCCCGGGACGCCGTCCGGCCCGAAGCCGTCCGGGATCAACAGATCGCCGACGGAGGTGGTCTGGTTGCCGGTGTGGAAGCCGGCGGCGTAGACCCGGCTGCCATCGGGCGTCACCGCGAGCGCGCGGGGCGTGTCGGTGAACAGGGTTACGATGGTCAGGGGGGCGCCTCCCGGCGTGTTGCCCAGCGCGTTCGCGTCGAATACCCACACATCCGCGCGCCCCACACCCGGGGTCGTCAGCTGAGGATCGAACGGGATGTTCTGGCCGCGGTGCGCCGTCGTGACGAAGGCGCGCCCTCGGCCGGGACCGGCGAACACGATATCGCGCGGCTCGTCGCCGACGAGGAGGGTGCGCGCGACGTGCCCGGTCGTCGCGTCGTCGTCGAGTTCGACCACGCTGACGCTGTCCGACAGGTGATTGACGACCCAGACCTCGTGCGCCGACCGCGCCGCGACGGCGACCGGCTCGAGGCCGACCGGGATGGACGCGGTGTGAACGAGCTGGGCCTTCTTGATGCAGAAGATCTCGAGCCGGTTATCGGGCGTGTTGACGGCGAACAGGTGCTGGTTGTCCGGAGACAGCGCGAGCGGGCGGACCTGCCCACTCTCGAATAGCGTGAACGAGGATCCAGTCCCGGCCGGCGGGCGGCGAGCGCTGACCTCGACGGTCGCATCGGCTGACTCCTCGGGTGGCGGCGTGCACGCGGGCGTTGCCGCGAGCGAGAGCATCACGAAGGCGGCGAGCGACCTCGATGAGCCTCGGTAGGAATGCTGCGGATTCATTGTTACCCCTTCCCCTTTGCGTTGGTTGCCATCGATTGTCGATACGAGAAACTATGAATTATAACTACGGCACAAAAAACTCTTAGTCCAGGCTGAAATCGGATTAATGTATTGTCAAGGTCCAAAAAACAGTGAGGAAATGGAGCCTCATGGGTCGAGTTCACAGTGAGCTGGGAATAGGTGTGCGGTGGAACTCAATACCTTCTAGCGATGAAAGACACCCGAGCGCCGCGGCTGAAAATCGTAGTGCGTGGGCTTGCAGTACAGAGCTTCGGGTAAAATCAAATCTGTAACCTTCCCCATCGTCGTGCCGCGGAAGCAAGCTGGAAGCACCTGGCAAGCTCAAACCCGTGCCGCGCGAATGGTGTGACCGCGCACGAGAAATCCCGGAACGACCGCGGGCACGCATCGCCGGGGACCAGGTTGCTCGACGAGGAGGCTTGAACACGCGGCCAGGACCGTGAGGTTCCCGACGAGCTTTGCCGCAACGGACACACGAGCGCACCGCGACATACGCCGTTGCCCGCGTCGCAACCTGTTCCGGATGCGACAGTTTTTTCGGGAGCCGTCGGGACGGTCAACCGTGCCCTCGCCGGTGGCTCGATGGCGATGAACCTGTCACTTCATTGCCGTAGATCTCCACCCTGCGTATCCGGGTTCTCGGCGCTCACGCGCCGGCTCGGGCCGGGGGGAGGGGGGACCACTGCAACATCGTGTTTGCAGTCGCCTGTTTGCGGCCACTCGAGGCGCCGGAGGTGTGACCGTCCTGCCCGGCCGCCAGCGCGTCAACACGACGAGATTGCTTGGGCCGATGACGGCACGCGACGTGCTGCATCCAGCCGCCATGAAGGGCAACCTGAACCTGATCCTGATCGCGATGGCCGGCTCGGCGTGCGCCACGACCCAGGCCGGCGGTGACGACACTCCCGGGCATGATGGCGCCACCTGGGAGGTGCTCAGCGAGCACCAGGCGCCGTCGTTCACCGTCACCGATTCGACGGATGCCGACGGTGACGGCATCGCCGATCAACTCGAGGATTATCTCGTCGCGCAGTTCTCACCCCAGCTGCGGCTTGCGCCGGACGACATCGACTGGACGCGGCCCGCCAACGTCGACTGGTATCTGCCGAAGGTCCACATGCGGTTCGACCACCCGAACTGCGCAGACCATCAGGTCCTGGCGATCGGCCAGATCACCGCCGATTCGATCTGGCAGCAGAGCCACGCGACCTCGACCGGCATCGAGCCGTTTTGCTCGCACACCAGCACCAAGCTCCCGTCCGGAACGAGCACGGCGACCTTCACGCCGCACAAGGACTTCTTCCTTCAGCCCGAGGACGATAACCTCGTGCATCCCGGAATCCCGCCGTCACAGAGCAGCCAATGGCGCGTGTACGGCCACGTCCGCAAGAGTAGCTACGTCCGCGCAAGCGACCACACGGCGGCCGCTTACGATATCCAGATCTGGTTCTTCTATGCGTACAACGACTCGGTCGGCGGCGTGAACCACGAGGCCGACTGGGAGCACGTCACGATCTCGGTGGCCGCCAACCTCGACTTCGTGTCCGCGTATCTCAGCGCCCATAGCGACGGGGGCCGGTTCGACGATCCCTCCAAGCTCACGTGGACCGACCGGACGCACATGATTGGATATGCGGCCGACGGCAGCCACGCTGTCTACGAGAGCGCAGGCGAACACCCGAGTGCGGTGCCCGGGTTCCCCGATCACACCTACGAGGGTGGCCCGATCTGGGAGACCTGGACGAACTTCGTGAACCTCGGCGAGCGCGGCCACTTTCTGCATGGCCAGAACTGGGCTCAGTACGATGGGCGCTGGGGAGAAGTTGGGTCCATCGAGGACACGTCCGGTCCTGTCGGTCCGACTTATCAGGGGCGCTGGATCCCGGCGGGCAACGAGTACTGATCACGGCGGGGCCCGCGAGCCCGGCCAGCGTACGTGGCGTGCGAGGCTAGATCGACGCGGTGGGCTTGCCGGCCTTCACCCAGCCGGCGATGCCGTCGGGGAGCACTTTGACGTGGACATAGCCGGCGGTGATGGCCCTGGCAGCCGCGTAGTGCGAGGCGCCGCACGAGGTGTTGGTGCAGTAGAACACCAGGTGCTTGGTCTTGTCGGCCGGCAAGTTGTCGAGCGAGTCGGCGTCCGTGAGCAGCACCGCGCCCGGGATCACGCCCAGCTTCTTGCGGGTCTCGGGACCGTTGGCATCGACCGCCTGGCACTCGTCGTGCGCGAGCATCTGATCGAGCTCGTCGACGGATACCGTGGCCACCGTCGCCAGCTTGGCGGGAGCGTGGTCCGCGGTGGCGTCTGCCCCTTGCGTCCTGGAACAACCGGCACCCGCGGCCAGGGCGAGCAGCGAGACGACGAGGAACGTGCGCATGACGGGACCGTAGCCGACCCTCGCGCCGTGGACAACGCCGGCATGACGCGGCGGGCTCAGGGGTCCTTCAGCTTCGAATGAAAGCGCCCGTAGGTGAAGTAGATGATGAGGCCGATGACGAGCCAGGCGCCAAGCCGGAGCCAGTTGGTCCAGCCGAGGCCGAAGATCATGAGCAGGTTTGCAAAGATGCCGAGGATCGGGACCACGGGGACGAAGGGAGTCTTGAACTGTCGCGGTGCGTTGGGATGGCGCACGCGCAGGACCCAGACACCGATGCACACCAGCACGAACGCGAATAACGTCCCGATCGACGTCATGTTGCCGACGATGTCCTCGGGCAAGAACGCGGCGAACGCGCCGACGAAGCCGAAGAACAAGAGGTTCGACTTCCACGGCGTGCGGAACTTCGCGTGCACGTCGCTGAACACCTTGGGCACGAGGCCGTCGCGGCTCATCGAGAAGAACACGCGCGATTGCCCCATCAGCATGACCAGGATCACCGACGAGAACCCGGCCAGGATCGCGACGGTCACGAGCTTGGCCAGCCAGTCGTAGCCGGGCATGTGCTGGTGGATCGCGTAGGCGACCGAAGCCTCGCGGCCGCTGTGCCGGAAGTCGTCGACCGTGGCGATGCCGGTCAGGACGTGCGCGAACAGGATGTAGAGCACGGTGCAGATCGCGAGCGAACCGAGGATGCCGATCGGCATGTCGCGCTTGGGGTTGATCGTTTCCTGTGCCGCGGTCGAGACCGCGTCGAAGCCGATGTAGGCGAAGAACACGACGCCGGCCGCCCCGACGATGCCCCAGAAGCCGCCGAAGCTCTGGGCGACGCCTCCGCTGTCGACCACCGTCGTGACCTCGGGGATGTAGGGCGTGTGGTTGGCCGGGTTGATGAAGCCCCAGCCGAGCACGATGATGAGGATGACGATCGCGACCTTGGTGATGACGATGAGGCCATTGACGAAGGCCGATTCGCGCATACCGCGGATGAGCAGCAGGCTCAGCACGAGCGTGATGAACAGCGCCGGGACATTCATGATGCCGTGCGTGACCACGCCGGCTGCATCCGTCATCGTCTCGAGGGGTGAGTGGCACCACTGGAACGGCACCTGGTGGTTGCCAGGCAAGAACTCCAGAAGCTTGTTCAGGTACTCGCTCCACGCGATGGCAACCGTGGCGGCGCCGACGCCATACTCGAGCACGAGGTCCCAGCCGATGATCCACGCCATCAGCTCGCCGAGCGTCGCGTACGAGTAGGTGTACGCGCTGCCGGCGATCGGGATCATCGACGCGAACTCGGCGTAACACAGGCCCGCCAGCGCGCAGCCGATGCCCGCGAGGACAAAGCCGATCGTCACCGCCGGCCCGGCGTGGTAGGCGGCCGCGTTCGCCGTGCGCACGAACAGGCCGGCGCCGATGATGGCGCCGATGCCGAGCGCGATCAGGTTCCACGAGCCGAGCGTCTTCTTCAGCGCGTGGCTTTCATCGCCGGCTTCGGAAACCAGCGAGTCGAGCGACTTTCGTTTCCACAGGTTTGACATGGTTGCGCCCCCCGGACAAAAAACCACGGTTTGGGGCCGGGGAGCCAGCGGTGGGACGGGGAACCGGACGGCCCGGTACGTTTTGGGCCTCGTGGCCCGGTGCGGCAACCGATCCCGGGAGGGTGGATTCAGCGAGACGAACGCGCGCGGCGGGCCACCGGCGCCGGCGAGGAAGCTCGTCGTACCCCAGGTTCGTCTCGACACCCTGGCGAGCGCTTTACAGGCGGTCGCCGCGGTCGGACTTCGCCGGTGCGCCAGGAGTCTGTAAGCTATCGAACCCTCTCGCCATCGCCCGACCCGACGTCCCCTCGATCCGCCCGACCCGACGCCCCCTCGATCCCGCCCGACCCGACACCCTCCCTCGATCCCGCCGACCCGACGCCCTCCTTATCTCCGATCTCGATGCTTGCAAGACTCCTGGCGCACCGCCTGTGAGAACGTCAACCGGTCTTGGCGGTCCGGTGGAGGCCGGCCTCGAGCTCGTAGAGCCTCTCTTCGAGGACGCGGATGCGCTTGCGCAGCGCCGCCTGGACGAGCTCGTGGTCGCGGTCGGCGCTATCGCGGTTACAGTGCGTGCAGCGCGGCGAGACGATGTCGCGATGGGGCGTCAAGAGCTCCTGGATCGTCACCGGCCGAATTCGATGTTGCGGGACCGCCATGGCCTAGAGTGCTCCTGGAGTGAAGGGGGTTCGGTGGCCCGCGGATCCTGGAAACCACCGAGACATCACAAGTTCCTTCATCGCGATCCGCCCTTGCTCGTTTTGGACTTCTCACCCTAGCTCACCATGGACGCGGTCAGGGGTATGGCTGGGGTACCCATCGGGGCCCAAAGCGCCCAGGGATGACGGGTAGGTCCATTCATTTGTGAGCGGGAAGCGCGGAGCGCCGTACGGCAGGGGCAAACATCGCTTGTTGTCGGTGAGGGTTCCGCATAGATTCCGGCGCCTCCATGGGGATTGCAGACCTGTTTCGCCCCAAATACCGCCACAGCGATCCCCGGGTTCGCGCCGAAGCCGTCAGGGCTTTGACCTCGGACGACGCTGCCACCCTTGTCCAGATCGCTCGTACGGATCGCGATGTCGGAGTGCGCCGGCTTGCCATCGAACGGATCGGAACGGCCAAGGTGCTCGCCGATATTGCCGCGGCGGATCCGGAACGTAGCTTGCAAGATCTTGCGAGTGCGCGAGCGGCGCAGCTGTGGATGCCCCACGTCTGCAGCAAGGATCCGGAAGAAGCCGGAGCCGCGCTTGCTGGGATCATCAAGCTCGCCGATCAGCGCGCGCTGGTCGACGTGATCGTGCGCGCCGAAAGCCCCACCATCCGCAAGCGCGCGTTTGGTGAGCTGCGGGATCCCCGGGCGCTGTGCGACCTCGCCAAGAGCGAAGCGCCGCAGGATCTCCGCACCGCGGCGGTCGCGCGGATCGACGACGGCGACGTGCTGCGCGCCCTGGCGATCGATACGACGCAGAAGGAAGTCGGGCTCGCGGCGGTCGAGAAGCTCGACGATGTCGACCGGCTCGAGCACGTGGCGCAGAAGGCGAAGGCCAAGGCGGTCCGCCAGCGCGCGCGCAAGATCGTCAGCGAGATCGAGGAGGCCGAGCGCGCCAAGAAGCCGGGCATTCCCGATGACGTCAAGCGCCGGCGCGCCGAAAAAGCGCAGCTCGCCCGCGAGGTCGAGGCGGTCGCCGATAGCTTCGACTTCGCCAAGGTCGCCGAGGTCGTCAAGGCGGCCGAGGCCGCGTGGGCAAAGCTCGGCGGCAGCGATGACGGCGATGACCGGTTCACCAAGGCGGTCGAGCGGTTCTGGCGTCGCAAGGAGATCCACGATCAACAGGCGCGGTCGTCGGACGAGCTCCGCGTGATCGAGCGCGAGGCCCAGGCCGACAAGGAGCGCACCGCGGCCGAGCGCGCGGCCAGGGCAGGCGCCGAGCGCAGGCCCGAGGGTAAAGACGGTAAAGACGACGGCGGCAAGCCCGACGGCAAGCCCGACTCCGACGACGTCCTGACCATGCCCGATGGCATCCGGAACGATGTCAAGCGGCTCGCGCGCGAAGCCGAGGCCAAGGCCCGGCGCGAAGAGCGGGAGCGGCAGCGCGCCGAGGAAGACGCGCGGCGCCAGGCGCAGGTGGCCGAGCGCGCCGCCAAGCAAAAGGAAGACGCCGAGCGCGGCGCGGCGGTTGCGGCGAGCCTGGCCGCGTTATGCGATGACATGGAGGGCCTCGCCGGGCAGGCCAAGCAGGACCCGCGCGCGATCGATCGGCTGCTGTCGCAAGCTACCAAGGCGTTCGAACAGATCGGCAAGGTACCGGCCGAGGGCCGTGATGCGCTCGCCGATCGCTACCGGGTGGCCCGCGGCAAGCTGGTGACCAGGGCCGGCGAGCTGCGCGAGGCCGAGGACTGGCAGCGCTGGACCAACGTCCCCAAGGCCGAGGCCTTGATCGAGACCGCGAAGCAGATGCTCGAGGCGCCGGCCACGCCGGATCTCGGCAACCGGCTGCGCGGGCTGCAGGCGCTCTGGAAAGAAGTCGGCCCGATGCCGCAGCGCCGCTCGAAGGAGCTGTGGGATCAGTTCAAGGCGGCGTGCGATCAGGTCTACGACAAGGTGCGCGGCGTGCGCGCCGTCGAGCAGGAGAAGTTCGTCGAGGTCGCCAAGGTCAAGGAAGCCCTGATCGCCGAGGCGGAAGGCCTGGCGGATTCGACCGACTGGGCGGCGACCGCCGAGAAGCTCAAGGGGCTGCAGCAGCAATGGAAGCAATCGGGCCACCTGCCGCGCAAGCAGGGGGACGAGCTGTGGACGCGGTTCCGCGCGGCGTGCGACCGGTTCTTCGAGCGGCGCAAGCCCGAGCTCGAGGCCCGGCGCGCCGAGGAGGCGGCGAACCTGGCGGCGAAGCAGCAGCTGATCGCGCGCGCCAAGGCGGTGACGAGCGCGGCGCCGGCCGAGGGCGGCTGGGGCAAGTCGATCGCCGAGATCAAGGATCTGCAGCGCCAGTGGAAGGACATCGGGTTCGTGCCGCGGCGCGACGCCGACGCCGTCTACAAGGCGTTCCGCGCGGCGTGCGATGCGCTGTTCCAGAAGCGCGACGAGGCGCGCGACGCCGAGGCGAACGCGCATCGCGCGGAGATCGACGTGCTCATGGCGGAGATCGACGGCGTGATCGCGGGCGGCGACGACGTGGTCGCGCGGGCGATCGCGGCGCATGCCAGGTCCCGCGAGATCGGCGCGCTGGTAGCAGACGCCGATGCGATGGTGCAACACGTGATCGCGACCTATCCCGACGCCGTGCGCGGCACCGCGCTCGATCCGGCGCAGCTGCGCGCCAGGCGCGAGAAGCTGATCGCGCGGGCGACCGAGCTTCTGCCCAAGCAGGCGGTCGCGCCCGAGGCGGGCGTGGATCTGGCGGCGCAGCTCAAGCAGGCCATGCGGCAGAACGCGTTCGGAGATCTGCGGTTCTCGGGCCGCGATCCGGTCGAGGTGGTCGACGAGCTGCGCGCGAGCTGGGCCGACCATGGCCCGATCCTCGACGATGAAGATCGCGAGCAACAGGCGCGCTTCGAGGACACCGTGCAGCACGTGCTCGATGCCGCCGGGGTGAAGCCGAGGCTCCCGCGCGACGAGCGGCCCCCGCATGACGCCGACAGCGACGAGCGCTCCGGACGCCGCCGCCGCCGCGATCGCCGCAGCGGGGAACAGCCGGCCGTGTCGGCCGACCCCGCGCCGGGGCGGATGCGCGCCTCGGACGAGATCGCCGTGATGCGGCCGCCGATCGAGGTGGCAGCCGCGTTTGACTCCGGCCCGGTAGCGCGGCCCGACCATGAGGCTGCGCGAGACGAGGGCTCGCCGGACGCGAGCGCGGCGGCGGCCCCCGACGCGCCTGCCGTGCCGGCGGTGATCCCGGCCTCCGCGCATGACGCGATCACCATACCGGTGGCCGCGCCGCCGCCGGAGGCGCCGGCGGTTCCCGAGCCACTGGCGCGGCCGGATGAGCGATCCGGGCCTGCGGGGGCGCCGTCGAGTGCGTCGCCGGACGAGCTCGATACCGGGTGGGATCTCGGCGACGAAGATCCGACCGCGGGTAGCGAGCCGACCGAGAAGCCCGAGGTCACGACGACGCCGTCGTCGAGCGAGATGGCAGGCGACGGCGCGGTCGAGGGCGACGGCCTCGACACCGGCTGGGACTGAGGGGCTCGATCAGGCGGATTCGCAGCGCCTCGAGGGCTCGAATCGGTGAACCGTACGCGAGATCGTCATCCAGGGCTCGCCCGCGGCGCGGCGCTGGGTATCCTGCGCGAACGTGACCTCGCTCCTGACCGCCGACGATCTGTTCCTGTTCAACCAGGGGACGCACCACAGGCTGTACGAGAAGCTCGGGGCGCACCTCGTGCCGGGCGGGACCTACTTCGCGGTGTGGGCACCCAACGCCACCGCGGTGAGCGTGATCGGCGACTGGAACGCCTGGTGCGGCGGCCGCGATCCGCTGATCCCGCGTGAGACCTCGGGCATCTGGGAGGGCATGGTGCCGCGGATCGGGCACGGTGCGCGTTACAAGTTCGCGATCGTCGGGCGCGACGGCATCTCGCGCGACAAGGCCGATCCGTTTGCGGTGCGCGCGGAGCATCCGCCGGCGACCGCCTCGATCGTCTGGCAAGTGCAGCACGAGTGGGGTGACGCGGCGTGGATGGCGGGGCGCGGGGCGCGGTTCGCGCGCACCGCACCGGTCAGCATCTACGAGGTCCACGCGGGCTCGTGGCGGCGCGATCACAACGAGGTGCTCGGCTATCGCGAGCTCGGCGCCCAGCTCGGCGAGCACGTGAGGCGGCTCGGCTTCACCCATATCGAGCTCATGCCGGTCATGGAGCATCCGTTCTACGGATCCTGGGGCTACCAGGTCACCGGCTACTTCGCGCCGACCACGCGCTACGGCGCACCGGACGACCTGATGGCGATGATCGACGACCTGCACCGCCTGGGGATCGGCGTCATCGTCGACTGGGTGCCGGCGCACTTCCCGACCGACGCGCACGGCCTGGCCCTGTTCGACGGCACGCACCTGTTCGAGCACGCCGATCCGCGCCGCGGGTTTCACCCCGACTGGACCAGCAACATCTTCAACTACGGCCGCCACGAGGTGAGATCGTTCCTGATCTCGTCGGCGATCATGTGGCTCGACCGTTACCACATCGATGGGCTGCGGGTCGACGGCGTCGCCTCGATGCTGTATCGCGACTACTCGCGCAAGCCCGGCGAGTGGGTGCCCAACGAGGACGGCTCGAACCATGATCGCGACGCGATCGCGTTCATCCAGGACTGTAACCGCGCCATCTACGGCGCGTTCCCCGATGTCCAGACGATCGCCGAGGAGTCGACGGCGTGGAGCGGGGTGACGCGGCCCCCGGAGACCGGCGGCCTCGGGTTCGGCTACAAGTGGGATCTCGGGTGGATGCACGATACCCTCGGGTTCCTCGCGCGCGATCCGATCCACCGCAAGTGGCACTACAACGACCTCACGTTTCGCTCGATGTACGTCGACTCCGAGAACTTCGTGCTGCCCATCTCGCACGATGAAGTCGTGCACGGCAAGCACTCGCTGATCGGCAAGATCCCGGGCGATCCATGGCAGAAGCTGGCCACGCTGCGCCTGCTCTACGGCTATCAGTGGACGCTGCGCGGCAAGAAGCTCCTGTTCATGGGCGGCGAGCTGGGCGTGGAGAGCGAGTGGAACCACGACGCCGAGCTCGACTGGGCGCTCGGGGCGAACCCGGCGCGCGACGGGCTCGCGCGCTGGCTCGGCGACCTCAACGCGGCCTACCGCACGCACCCCGCGCTCCACACCGGCGACTGCGAGCCCTGGGGCTTTCGCTGGATCATCGCCGATGACCGCGAGGCCAGCGTGCTCGCGTACGCCCGGTTCGACCAGGACGGCGACCACCCGGTCGTCGTGGTCGCCAACTTCACGCCGATCCCGCGGGATGGCTACCGCATCGGCGTGCCGCGCCCGGGGTTCTGGCGCGAGGTGCTGAACTCCGACGCGCAGGTCTACGGCGGCAGCGGCATGGGCAACCGCGGCGGGATGCACGCGGAGCCCGGGGCGTTTCGCGAGTACGAACATTCGCTCGTGGTCACCGCGCCGCCGCTCGCCGTCGTAGTATTCGCAGCAGAGTGAACGACAAGTGGGTTTGCATCCACGGCCACTTCTATCAGCCACCGCGGGAGAACCCGTGGCTCGAGGCGGTCGAGCCACAACCGAGCGCGCACCCGTACCACGACTGGAACGAGCGGATCACGGCGGAGTGCTACCGGCCCAACGCCGCGGCCCGCGTCGTCGATAACGCCAACCAGATCATCCAGATCGTCGACAACTACCAGCGCATGAGCTGGAACGTCGGGCCCACGCTGATGTCATGGCTCGAGGCTCACGCGCCCGACGTCTACGACGCCCTCCTCGCCGCGGATCGCGCCAGCATCGCGCGGTTCGGCGGCCACGGCTCGGCGATGGCGCAGGCCTACAACCACATGATCATGCCGCTCGCGTCGGCGCGCGACCGGGCGACCCAGGTGCGGTGGGGCATCGCCGACTTCGAGCGCCGGTTCGGCCGCGCCCCGGAGGGCATGTGGCTGCCCGAGTGCGCGGTCGATACGCCGTCGCTCGAGACCCTCGCCGCCGAGGGCATCGCGTTCGCGGTGCTCGCGCCGCACCAGGCCAAGGCGTGGCGGGCGCCCGGCGGCGCGTGGCACACCCAGCCGATCGACCCGGGCCGCGCCTATCGCTGTGCGTTGCCGTCGGGGCGAACGATCGATCTGTTCTTCTACGACGGCGCGACCTCGCGGGCGGTCGCGTTCGAGCGCTTGCTCGCCGACGGCCACCAGATCATCGCGCGGATGACCCACCGTGGCCTCGTCGAGGGCGGCGGGCCGACCCTGTGCCACATCGCGACGGACGGCGAGACCTACGGCCACCACCATCGCTACGGCGACATGGCCCTCGCATGGGCGCTCGCGCAGGTCGAGCAGGGCCGCGATGGTACGCGGCTCACCAACTACGCCGAGTTCCGCGCCCGGGTGCCGGCGACCTGGGAGGTCACGATCGCCGAGAACACGTCGTGGAGCTGCGCGCACGGCACCGCGCGCTGGCGCGACGACTGCGGCTGCCACAGCGGCGGCCAGCCGAGCTGGAACCAGAAGTGGCGCCGGCCGCTGCGCGATACATTTGACTGGCTGCGCGACCAGGCCGCCGCGGCGCTCGACAACGTCGGGCGGCTCCTGTTTCGCGATCCGTGGGCGGCGCGCGATGCCTACATCGCCGTCCTGCTCGAGGGAACGCCGGCGCGGGCCCCGGATCGCACGCCGGTCCGCCCGCCGCCGCGTCTGCCCGCCGCGCGCGATCGCTTCCTCGCGACGCATACGCTCTACGAGTTCGACGCCGGCGAGCGCGTGCGCGCGCTGTCCCTCATGGAGATGGCGCGCCACGCGATGCTCATGTACACGAGCTGCGGCTGGTTCTTCGACGACCTCTCGGGCATCGAGACCGTGCAGTGCATGCGGTACGCGGCGCGCGTCGCGGAGCTCCTCGACGATGTGGGCGGCGCCCCGATCGAGCCCGAGCTCATCGATCGGCTGAGCGCGGCGAGCTCGAACCTCGCCGAGGAAGGCGATGGCCGCCGCGTGTGGCTCCGGCACGTGCAGCCGGCGCGGGTCGACTCGACCAAGATCTGCGCGCACGTCGCGGTCCACACGCTCGTCGAGCCCGACGCGGGCGGCAGCCTCGACGTCTACGGCTATCACGTCGACTTCGTCGATCGCATCGAGCGGCGCTCGGGGCGCACGCGGCTGACCGCCGGGGTCGTGCGCGTCCGGTCGCAGCTCACCGAGATCGCGACGTCCTTGTGCTTCGCGGGCCTGCACCTCGGCGAGCAGCACGTCACCGGCGGGGTCCGGCCGCCGCCCCCGCCGGACGAGTGGGCCAGCATCGTCGGCGAGCTCACCGGCGCGTTCAAGACCGCCGACGTGTTCGCCGCCCACCGCGCGATCGATCGCCACTTCCCGGGCGGCGAGCTGTCGTTATCATCGCTGTTGCCGGACAGCCGCGAGCGCGTGCTCGGCGCGGTCCTGGGCGAGGCGATCGCCACGGCCGAAGCCGAGCTCGCCGCCGCCTACGACCGGCACGTCCCGCTGATCCGCTGGCTGGTCGCCCACGAGCTGCCCGTCCCCGAGGTCCTGCACGCGATCGCCGAGGCGACCCTGCGCCGCCGCGTGCTCGGCAACCTGCGCGAGCAACAGCCGAGCTTCCCCGCGCTGCGCGATCACATCCGCGAGGCCGTCGACGTCAAGGTCAGCCTCGATACCCCGGAGATCGCGCTCGCGGCGAGCGAGGGCCTGCGCCGGCTGATCGATCAGGTCGCCGCGCCCGACGGCACCCTCGACGCCGTTGCGCTCGAGACCATCGCCCGTGCGACCGAGGTCGCGACCCGGATGCGCAGCGAGGTCGATCTATGGTTCGCGCAGAACGCCACCTGGCGGCTGCTCGACCGGCTCCCCGATCTGCGCCGCCGCGGCAACGCCGGCGACGAGACCTCGGCGCACGCGGCCGCCAACCTCGAGCGCCTCGCCCGCGCCCTCCGGCTCGCCGTCCGCTGAGCGAGCCCCGTGCTCTACAATCTCGGCCTTGCCCCGCAATCGGTCTACAGTCAACAAGGAGTTGCCGCCGCCGCATCGGAGAGCCGGGCAGGCCAAGCACGGTGACAACCCTTGAGTCCCGATACCGCAGAGCGACTGCCAGGTATTGCCGCGAGACGCCCTGACGTGGGTTATGTGTTCGAGCCCCGGCGAGACCAAGAACGCCAGGTGCCAGACCGCGCGCGCTGGCTGGTCGTCGGCTAAGCTAGTCCTGATGGCGTTCCGTGTTCGCGTCTGTCGGCTCGCCGACATCGTCGCCGGAGAGCTGCGCGCGTTCGCGGTGACCGGCGTGACGTGGCCGGTGATCCTCAGCTTCGTCGAGCACGAGCTGGTCGCCGTTCCCGGCGTGTGTCCGCATGAGGACGTCGGGCTCGCCGACTATGGCGAGCTGGAGGGCACGACGCTGCGCTGCCGCGTGCACGGCTTCGAGTTCGACGTGTTGACCGGCCGGTGCGAGCACGATCCGCGGCTTTCCCTGCGCCGTTACCCCGTGACCGTGATCGGCGACGAGGTCTGGGTCGATCTGCTGTAGCGCGGGGGTAGCGCAGCCACGAGCGCCGCAGGTACGGTAGCTCGATGCCTGCCGATCTTGCCGCCGACACGGCGATGCGCGTCGATCCCGCCGTCCCCGGGCGCTATCACGTGATGCTGCCCGACCACTGGGACTTCTTGATGCCATCGGGCGGCGTGGTGATGACGTGCGCGCTGCGGGCGGCGGCGGCCGAGCTCGGCGATCCCGCGCTGCGGTTCGCCTCGGCGACGACGATCTTCTGCACGCCGATCAAGAACGGGCCGCTGGTCGCCGACGTGGTCGTGCTGCGGCGCGGCGGCAGCGCGGCGCAGGTCCGGGTGGCGCTGCGCGACGGCTCGGGTGAGCCCGGCCTCGAGCTACTCGCGACGTTCATGCGCGAGCGCAAGGGGCCCGACGTGCTGGGGGTGGCCTTCCCGCGCGTCAGGTCGCTCGCCGACGCGCTGCCGGCCGACGGCGGCTCCCGCAACAATCCGCTCGTACGGCTCCGGTTTCACCAGCAGCTCGAGTACAAGATCGCCGAAGGCGAGCAGTTCTGGCCGCCCGAAGAGACCGCGGGTCCGGCCCGCTACGCCCGCTGGGTGCGCTACCGGACGCCCCAGCATGACGCGGCAGGTCGGCTCGATCGGCTCGCCTTGATGCCGCTGATCGATATGATGCCGCCGGCGCTGCATCGCGCGATCGGCCCCGGTAGCTATCGGTTCCATGCGCCGAGCCTCGATCTGACAACGTATGTGATCGACGACACGACGCGCGAGTGGCTGCTGGTCGCGGTGACGGCGCGCCGCGCCAAGGCCGGCTGGGCGATCTCCGACACGGATGTCTGGGACGACGAGGGCCGGTATCTCGCCCACGGCGCGCAAGCGATGTTCCTGCGCGGCGTCGCCGGCGAGCCGCCGGTGGTCGATGCATCTGAGCGCTGACCGGGCGCGTGTGCGCCGCGCCATGTAGGCGAATTGTCTACCGAGCAGGGGCCCGAGGGCTCGGTTATGATTTGCGGCGATGCGGTCTGGAATGCTCGTCGCGGTCGTGCTGGTTGGTTGTGCCCACGGTAAGCCCAACAACGACGGCGTGGATGCGGCGCCCGATACGCCGGTCGTGGTCGATTCCGGATGTGGAATGCTCCCGTGCCAGGCGATCTACGTCGCGCCGTCGGGGAGCGATACAGCTGCGGGCACGAAGGACGCGCCGGTCCAGACGATCTCGGCCGGCATCACCAAGGCCGCTGCGGCGGTGCCCGCCGAAGCGGTGGTCGTCCAGGCGGGCTCGTACGCCGAAACACTCGTGGTGCCCTCGGGGGTGATGATCTATGGCGGGTTCGACGCGAGCTGGAGCCGCGCCGCGTCGGCCACGACCGAGATCACCGGCGCCTCGCCGGCGGTCACGTTCCAGGCGATCACGGCGACGAGCGGCCTCGATCATGTGACCGTCAAGAGCGCGGATGCCGCGCAGCCGGGGGAAAGCTCGATCGCGGTGGTGGTCATGGGATCCTCCATGATGGTCGAGCTGCGCACCGTGACGCTCCTGCCGGGGAACGGCGCGCCGGGAAAAGACGGGGGCAACGGCACCGCAGGCGCTGGAGGAGCGGACGGGATCATTGGCCAGAAAGGTGTCGAGCACTCCGGGTCGTTCGGATGCAGTAACAACACGTTGCCGGTTCCTGGAGCCGGTGGTACCTCGACGTGCGGGCGCGCTGGTGGCGCCGGCGGTGCACCGGGCGTTGGTAGTGGAGCGGGCGCGACCGGCGCTCCCGGCGCGGGTGGAACACCCGGTGGTGTCGGCGGGGCAACCACCAAGCCTGGCACCGCCGGCACACCTGGCGCGAATGGCACCCCGGGCATGCTGGGCAGTGGCGGTATGGAGACCGGGGTGTTTGCCGGCGCGGTCTACATGCCATCGAACGGTGGCAACGCCACCGCGGGCGGGAACGCCAACGGCGGCGGTGGTGGTGGCGGCGGTGGTGGTGGTACGAACAACTGCGACTCGTCCGGATCGTCGGGCGGCGGCGGTGGTGGCGGCGGCTGTGGCGCGACTCCGGGCACGGCGGGGACCGGCGGCGGTGGCTCGTTCGGCCTCGTCGCGATCGACTCGCACGTCAACCTGACCGCATCGATGATCACCGCGGGGACCGGCGGCGCCGGGGGGAAGGGCGGGCAGGGCGGGCAGGGCGGTCTCGGTGGTGCCGGCGGTCTCGGTGGCCCCTACGGTGGCTCCAATGATCAAGACGACGGTGGCAACGGCGCGGCGGGTGGCAAGGGCGGCGACGGCGGCACGGGTGGTCACGGCGGCGGCGGTGGCGGCGGCCCCTCGGCGGCGGTCGTATGCGTCGGGACGGGAACGATCTCGCTCTTGCAGTCGCCGATGCTGACCGGCGGGACCGGCGGCGCCGCGGGCGCGTCGCCCGGCAACCCCGGGGCTCCGGGGCTATCGACGCGCTCGATCGGCTGCTCGTTCTTCTAGCCGAAGGCCGCGGCGTTCGCCGCCGAGCCAACCGCGGCGGCGGAACAACCAGAGCTGCGCGGCGACGATGATCGCGAACGCGCCGCACAGCGCCCAGAACGCCCACTCGTCGTGCTGCAGGGGCACGCCGCCGACGTTGACCCCGAGCAGGCTGCACACGAAGCCGAGCGGCAAGAACACCGCGGTGATGATCGACAACACGTAGAGCCGCTGGTTCGTCGCCTCGCCGATCTTCGACTGCAGCTCCTCCTGGGTCACCGCCGCGCGGTCGCGGGCCGCGTCGAGCTCCTCGACGGTGCGGGTCATCCGGTCGGCGGACTCGGCGATCCGGCTGCGCGCGGTGGCGTCGAGCCACGGGACCTGGATCTGCGAGAGCTTGGCGAACGCTTCGCGCTGCGGCGCGAGGAACCGGCGTAGCGCGATCGCCCGCCGGCGCTGATCGGCGAGCTGGGTGCGCAGCTCGCCGCGGGTCTCGCTCAGCACTTGGTCCTCGCACGCGGCGATGTCGTCGCCGAGCGTATCGACGCGGGCCGCCACGTGTTCGAGGATGCGCTCGACGAGCACGGCGGTCAGCTCGCCGACCCCGGTGGGCCCCGCACCGCGATCGAGGTCGGCGGCGATCGCCTTGAGCGAGCGCGACTGCCGGCGGCGCAGCGTCACGACCCGGTGCGGCTCGATCCAGGAGCGGATCGACAGCATATCCTCGGGCGCGGCGCCCTCGTTGACGTTGATCCCGCGGACGATCAAGAGCAGCGCGTCACCGTGGGCCATCGCGCGGGGGCGCGGATCATCGTCGAGTAGCGCGTCGCGGATCAGCGGGTCGATCTGCGAATGCAGGCCGAGCCAGCGCTCGACGTCGGGCGCCGAGTAGTCGAGGTTCAGCCACAGCGCGCCGTCGGCGGGGGTCCAGCGCTCGATCCCGTTCCAGTCGAGCTGCTCGCCGCCGCCGCGACCGTCGAGCAGGTAGGCGTGCGCGAGCCCGGTGGGCTCGTAGGCGGCCACGGTGGACATGCCGGGAGGTTGTACTACGCGGAAGGTGTGCTCCGCGCGCCGCGGAGCGTCCTCGCGCCTTGCGGCGCGGCGATCGGCGATCTTCGACCCGGGCACTTACGCCCGGCGGCTCGAGGAGGCGATGACCGGCGCGGACTTCCAGCCGCTCCCGACCAAGTGGTGGCATTTCGACGCGCTGCCATGAGTCCGATCGATTCGCCGATTCCGTATTACCCGGTCAACGACTTCGGTCTGCTGATGAAGGGCCTCGCGATCGGTGGCGTCGGCATCGCTGATTCGTCGTGGCTCGCGCCTTGCCTGACGCGTCCGCCGAGCCGGTGCAAGGCGAATCGCGGCCTGGGATCTGGTGATCGACGCCGCGCGTATTCACGTCGCGTTCCACATAAAACGTCGAGATGTCGCGGATCTTGCACCCCGGCGCCGAATGATCATATTAGCGGGGTTGCTCGGTGAAGGCAGTGTCCTTCCAAGAGGAGTAACCGTGGAAGAATCTCAACGTTTTTTCGGCAGTCATGGCCAGGCGCTCATCGTCATCGCCAGCGTGCTCGTCGGGCTCGTGCTGCTCCGGCGATCGAACATGCTGCGCTACATTCCGAATAACCGGATCGGCATCGTCGAGAAGTTGTGGAGCACGCGCGGCTCGGTCAAGCATGGCTTCATCGCGCTCGCGGGCGAGGCCGGGTTTCAACCCGAGGTGCTGCGCGGTGGCTGGCACATGCTGTTTCCGTTTCAGTACCGCGTGCACGTGATGCCGCTGGTGACGATCCCGCAGGGCAAGATCGGCTACGTGTTCGCGCGCGATGGCCAGACGCTGCCGCCGACCCAGGCGCTGGCGTCCAACGCGGTCGCGAAGGACTTCACCGATGTCCGTGAGTTCTTGCGCAGCGGCCAGCGCGGGCCCCAGCGCCGCGTGCTGCGCGAAGGCACGTACGCGCTGAACCTCGCGCAGTTCGTCGTCCTGACCGAGGGCGATCTGCATTACCTGCCGCTCGATGGCGACGAACAGGCGCTGTTCCAGAAGATGGCGGCGTTGCTCGTCGAGCGCGCCGGCTTCGCGCCGGTCGTGATCACGTCCGACAGCGTCGGCGTCGTGACGGTGCACGACGGGCCCTCGCTGGGCCACGGCGAGATCATCGCGCCCACCGTGGGCCAGAGCGACGCCGTGCTGCACCACAACAGCTTCCAGGACTCCGAGCAGTTCCTCGCCGCGGGTGGCAAGCGCGGCCGGCAGCTCGAGGTGCTGGTCGAGGGTACGTACTTCATCAACCGGCTGTTCGCGACGGTCGAGACGATCCCCAAGACCGTCGTCGAGGTCGGCAACGTCGGCGTGGTGGTCTCGTACACCGGTACGGTCGGCAGTGATCTGTCGGGCGATGCTTATCGCCACGGCGAGCTGGTGCTGAACGGCCAGCGCGGCGTGTGGAACGAGCCGCTGCTCCCCGGCAAGTACGCGTTCAACACGTACGCCGGCCGGGTGCTCATGGTCCCGACCACGAACTTCATCCTCAAGTGGATCCAGAGCGAGGTCGGCGCGCACCAGCTCGACGAGAACCTGTCGGAGATCTCGATGATCACCAAGGACGCGTTCGAGCCGAACCTGCCGCTGTCGGTCGTGGTCCACATCGACTACAAGAAGGCGCCGCTGGTGGTGCAGCAGTTCGGCGACGTCAAGCGGCTCGTCGAGCAGACGCTGGACCCGATGGTGTCGGCGTACTTCAAGAACATCGGCCAGACCCGCACGCTGATCCAGCTGATCCACGACCGCTCCGCGATCCAGGACCAGGCATCCGAGCAGATGAAGGAGAAGTTCGCGGGCTATCACCTCGAGCTCCGCGAGGTGCTGATCGGCACGCCGTCGAGCAAGCCGCGCGACGAGGCGATCGAGCGGATCCTGACCCAGCTGCGGTCGCGCCAGATCGCCGAGGAGCAGGTCGAGACCTACGCGCGCCAGGAGAAGGCGGCCGCCAAGGAGCGCGAGCTGCGCGAGGCCGAGGCGCGGGCGCGGACCCAG
>Ga0308176_10000199_pt1 | contig 41989 bp, 36 predicted proteins | sample PhyCR2_3_FD_203890 | JGI IMG/M metagenome (GOLD analysis project Ga0308176, IMG submission 203890) | Soil microbial communities from UC Gill Tract Community Farm, Albany, California, United States - DLSLS.C.R2 | ecosystem: Environmental > Terrestrial > Soil > Agricultural land | place: USA...
CATGCGCCGCAAATGCGGAACGCATTCCGGCCTGAATCGTTGGCAGCGCTCACCAAGGACTCGTTCCCGAATGCTATCAGGCGTGTCAACGCGTTCAGAATGCACGCGCGGCAGACCAAGAATTCCGAACTAGGCTTGCCACACGGGTTCAGCTGTTCTGAGGACGAGCGCGTCGACTACCTGGCGCGATGGCTCTGGGACCGCCGTACCGTCAGTGGGAAGTCCGTCCGTGACCTTCTTGAGTTCGTGATTTGGGGCACGAGGCCGCGTGACATGGAGGAGCGGCTGTGGCTTGCCATCAGCTCCGACGAATGGGCGCTGCCTCACTTTGGGCGAAGCTCGATCGGGGAGCTTGTCGGTTGGGCACGTTCTGATCTCTACCCCCCGCGAAACAACCGAACGAACAAGGCGCTGCGGGCGCTCGGCCACAACGTCAAGCTCTACTACAGCGACTAGAAGGAGGCGCGGACAGTCCTGTGTCGGGTTTCATTCAGAGCGACGACTCATTGAAGGCGAAGTATGCCGGCACGCCGACCTTGCACGCGTTCCTGTGCGCGCTTGGCGTACGGATCCCACGCCACGAGGTTCTCGAGCGGGCAATCGAGAACGACATGAGCGATATCGGCTATGGCGTGAGCGGCAGGACGCACTGGGACGGGAACGCATGACGCGTTTTTGCTCGCCGGAGCATACGCGCCCCCAACTTCTGCGTGGAGCTATCCTTGCTTGCTGGGCGTCCCACGATGGCGGTGTTGCTCACGGCCCGGCCAAGATCATGGATGGCTACGTGGCAGCTCAGTCAGACGTACCTGACAACCATCTGTTGCTTAGGAGGAACCTCGAAATTCACTAGAAAGTGAGGTCGGAGCACGCCCGCAGGTTCGGAAAGGCAGCAGTCTTTATACGCGGTTCCTGACTCGCATGGACATGGGTCAGTGCTTGCTACTTCCGCATAGCGTCCGTGCGAATGTCTGATTTTTGTCCACTCGTACGTCCAGCCATCGAAGGGCGATTCGAGGTGCTCAACAACGTACTCGACGAGCGCGAAATTGTAGTCGAGGTGGACAATGCAAGACTTGTGCACGGGATCGTCGACGAGGGCGATGTGATCGACATCCGCGCTAGTAATCCGTTGGAAGCACATTTCGCCGTCATAGATTTCGCCCTTGCGATGATGGCAGGCTGTTCGCGGAGTCAAAATCGCGTCGCACAGACCGCATCGCCGCTCCTTGACGAAGTACCCTGTGCTTATAAATTTCTTATACGGATAGATGCCCTGAAACCGTCTCGTGTACTCAACGAGCCATTCGAGGTGGTAGTCCGCAAGCGGATGATGGCGAGCCAGGGCTCCGAGCTTGATCTCGACCTCCTCGAGGGTGCACCACGCGTCGTAGTAGCTGCCGGCTTTCATTTGCTCGAAAGCCTCTGTGTACTGCATCTGAGCAAAGAGAATCGTCTCGAGGCACCATATCTCCTTGGCCTTATCCTGATTACCGCCGGCGACCGCGCGTTGTTTGGCCGTCCTCAAGGCATCCTCCATAGCAGCAAGCAGTTCCTCGGAACGACCTCTGGGAGCGCGCAAGCATTCGCGAATTTCATCGAGATCCATGAGATGCATCCTCGGATAAGTAGGCATGCGGGTGTGCGGTCGCGTATGAAGGTCGCCTTGGAATCCTAAGGTGTCGTGTGCACGTATTGCAATCGCGGCATCCGAGCAGGGGGCACAGCGAAGAAGAAGTCGCAGTGCGGTCGCAGGACGCCGGGCTCGCGTAGGCAGCAGGATTCGTAGTCGATGCCCGACTCGCAAGGGCATGGTGACGAGGGAGGGATGTCCCGGAAATGTTCATGAGGATGCCGCTGTTTCGTCCAGCGGCATCCCCAGGCGTGATACGGCGAAGAGAGACATGCAGTCACGTATTCTACAAGCGGGTACTCGTAGTCGACCCGCTTGCCAGTTGCAGGATCTACAAGAAACAGCACGCACGCCTTATCGACAGGATTGGCAACGAGAGAGACTTCCGTGCCTACAAAGTCAGTGATCTCGTGGTGGCACATTACACCATCATAGATTTCGCCCAGTCGATGGTGGCAGCCGCGACGCGGCGAAATGACGGCATCGCAGAGTCCGCAACGGCGTTCTCGCACGATGGCACCGATGCTCGTGAAATTGCGATACGGAAACAAGGATTGGAAGCGTGTGGTGTGCGTCTGAATGAACTGCAACCGGAAGTCCGACAGATCGGAATGGCGCTCAAGGTGACAAAACAGCGTCTCGACATCAGCCAAAGCGCACCACGCATCATAGAATTGCCCGGCCTTCATTCGCTCGAACGCATCTCGGTAGCCCTCCTGTATTGCCAAAGTCGTTTCCAGGCACCAGATATGCTTCGAACCATCGTGGTCACGGTCGCGGACCGCAGCCGCCTTCAACTCGATGAGCGTCGCCTTGAGAACGTTCTCCGCGTCGGCTGCGCGGTCCACCGGACGTCGCAGTAGGTCGTGCGCCTCCTCGAGCCTCACCTCCTCGCTCCTCCTCGAAGGTACCGGACCTCCAGGTGCTCTCGTGCCGGGACCACGTCGAAGGTCACGTCACAATGGGGAATGGTCACTCCGGCTTGATGTAGGCAACATGCCTCATATGCCCTTCCACTGCCGCACGGACAGGGCGCGTCTCCGCTGACATCCGCGAAATGGCGGTGTGAGCAGAGCCTTTTTGTCCACTCGAAGTTCCAGCCGTGATACGGCGACGCGAGACCCGCGACCACGTACTCGATCACCGAGTAGTCGTAGTCTTTCAACCGGCCGGAGTCAGGGTCGGACAAGAAAGCGACGCGCTCTTTTCCGACCGGCTGATCGACCAGCGACATCATGGTGATCTGTATTCGGAGTCGATGACCGCACATCTCGCCCCCGTAGATGTCACCCTTTCGGTGGGCGCATCCTTTGCGCGGTGTGATCAGCGCGTCACAGATGCCGCAGCGCCGCTCTTGCACGACGTACGCGGGGCTCAGGAAGACACGGTAGGGGTAGAGGCTCTGGAAACGCGCCGTTTGCGTGCGTATGAACTCGAGTTGGTAATCGTTCAGCGCGTGGTGCCGAGCCAAGTGGACCAGATGGCGCTCAACTGCAGCGAGGAAACACCACCCCTGGTAAAATGCGCCTGATTTCATGCCGTCGAACGCCAGGCAATAGTTCCGCTGTATCGCGAGGATCGTCTCGAGACACCATAGATGCCTGGCGCTGTCTTCGTCGCCGCCCCGCACGGCCGTGGCCTTCGCTTTCTTGATGCGTCCCAGTAGCGCCCGTTCATCTCCCCCCGTCCTGCATTCCGGGCTCCGAAGCGCCACGGTGAGCGCCTCAGGAATCACGAGGTTCGTCCTCGGCAGCGGTTTCCGTCCGCTGCGTCTCGCCGGGCGGCAACTTGAAATGGATTTTGAGGCGATCGAGCGTCTCCGTGCCGAACAACTTGTGAAAGTCCTCCGAACTTCCCTCGTATTCAATCGACACGATCGGGTCATCGTCGTTCTGCGGCGCGATCAGAAGACAAACTCGCGTCTTTGAGTCGGTCAGGATGCCGGTACGCTTTTTGACTAAGTCCCACAACACATTTGGAATGACCGGAATGAGCACATACTTGACCAGGATGCTTCCGAGATCGATGAGAATGCTGTGGAGCAACCGCTCTTGGTAGTCCTCGTCGCGGACGGCGATCTCGACTCGGGCCTCGGGGAGGGCTGCTTGAAGGTCGCGAAAAATCTCGACCGTGTCGGACGGGAACAGCGGCTTTCCTTCATGAGTGCTCGGCAGCAGCACGACGTCGGCGGATGCCATGCTCGCGCGCAAGCTCTCGTCGGTGGAGGCGTCCTCCAAGAGCTCGAGGCGGGACTTCCGATGCTGCTCAATCTTGATGGATGGCGGGGACAGGGTCATTGGATATTCCTCGACTAGCACTCGTGAGTGAGCGGCATTCAACCACTGACGGATACTTGTGATCCGAGGCCATTATGCGCAAAGCCGCGACACCGCGATGAATTCGGACAAGAGGAAGACCTTGCGAGATTGCTTCGGTTTGTGCGCGCCACGGTAGACGCCGCCGCCAGCGCCGAGGCCGCCAGCCACCAGCGCAGCCCGCTTGTTGCCGGTGATGGCGTAGGTGAATAGGCCGAGGCCGACGCCGCCCCAGAGGCCGTACTCGACCGCGTGGGTGGCGTGCGCGGCGTGTTCGATGGGCCAGACGTGGGGGTCGTGGTCATCCAGGTGCGCGTCGATGACATCACCATCGGCCCAGATGAAGCGCTGCAGGTGCAGGCTGGTACCATCCGCGACGCTGAAGCGCGCGTCGGCAGCTTGGCCGACGTTGGCCCCAGGCAGGCCACGCGCTGGAGCCGGAAAGGTTTCCCAGGCGATCGCTGGGTCGGCGTAGAGCATGCGGAGCACCGCGAGTTCGCCTGCGGTGACGTAGGGCGAAGCTCTCGCAAGAGGCGGACGAGCCCGTGAAAGTCAAACAGGGGGCGGGTCAGGGGGCGGGTCAAGGCATGCCTCTGAAGTTGTTGCAATCACTCGCGAAGGGGACTTGACGTGGCCCAAATGGGCGGCGAGCAGCCTCCCCACAACCCCTGACAAACGGTCCGGATTTCGTTGACTTTGTTCAGCATCTCGGTAGATCCTCCGATGGTAGGTGGCGGGAGTGCCTGAACTCGGGGGAGCACCCGCTCCTGCTAGCCTAGTCACGCTTCTGATTCGTGGCAAGGCAGCTCACGCTAGGTGGACCTCGTAGTCTCTCTAAGGGCCCTAGAGCTAGTGTGGGCAACATAAGCCGAGCTGAGGATACCAAACGGGTCTGACAGTCTTTCGCCCGCCAGCCAGCCGTGTCCGATCTGCCCCCGCGCGGGCGGCGGTGGGTCACGAAAGCGCCGCGCGGCCCCGCCGCCGCGGCGGTGGGTCACGAAAGCGCCGCGCTGGCTCCGACCACGACCGCTCGCTGGATCACGAAAGCGCCGCGCGGTGGATCAGTCCTAAAGCGCCGCTGAAGGGTTCGCACCGGGCGCCGGTGCTCTGCTGCACACGGCGCGGCACTAGGGCGAAAACCAGAGAGGCCGAAAAGTTGAGCGCTCGCGACCCGCAGTGGACTCTCAGAAGCGCCATGAGTGACCTAGCCTACGCCGCGATCGGTACCGCGGCCGTGTCGGACAGCTTCTTCGACACGCTACGCACCGACTATCCCGGGTTCGACGACTGGCTGCGGCGCAAGGCCGGCGAATCGGCGTACATCGCGCGGCGCGAGGATGGTCGCCTCGACGGCTTCCTCTATTTCAAGAGGGAGGACGGTCCGGTCACGGACGTGCATCCGGCCCTCGCTCCGGCGAAGCGGCTCAAGGTCGGGACCCTGAAGGTGAACGCGCACGGGACTCGGCTCGGCGAGCGCCTTCTGAAGAAGGTCTTCGATCACGCCACCGAGCAGGACGTCGACGAGGTCTACGTCACCGTCTTCGCGAAGCACGCGAAGCTGGTGGAGCTCTTCGAGCGGTACGGCTTCGCCAAGGTGGCCGAGAAGGCGGGCCCCGGTGGAATCGAGGACGTGATGGCGCGGTCGCTTCGTCGGCTCTCCGGCGATCCTGTTCGCGACTATCCGCTCATCAACGCTGCGGGCCGGAAGTTCCTGCTGGCGCTCTACCCACAGTGGCACACGCGCTTGCTGCCCGATTCCAAGCTCCTCACGGAGTCGCCCGACATCGTGAAGGACGTCTCGCACACGAACAGCATCCACAAGGTCTACCTGGCGGGGATGCGCGGCACCGAGCAACTCCGGCGCGGGGACCTGCTCGTCATCTATCGAACAGGCGACGGCGCGGGGCCCGCACACTATCGCTCGGTCGCGACATCGATCTGCACCGTCGAGGAGGTTCGCGACATCGGCAGCTTCCGCGACGTGAACGAGCTGCTCCAGTACTGCGCACCGTACAGCGTGTTCACCGATGACGAGCTGCGCCGGTTCTGGGCGAACCGCAAGTACCCGACACTGATCCGTTTCACCTACAACGCTGCGCTCAAGAAACGACTGACGCGAGCCGACCTCATCGACCAGGGCGTGATCGATCCGAACGCCTACGCCGGCTTCGCCGCGCTGACCGATGCGGGCTTCAAGATCGTCGTCGAGCGCGGAGGCATCAATGCGAGTCTTGTTGTCCATCAAGCCTGAGTACGCCGAGAAGATCCTCAACGGCACCAAGCGCTACGAGTATCGCCGGGCGCTGCCGCGCAACGAGGCCGTCCGTACGGTCGTCATCTACGCGACGCTGCCGGTTGGCAAGGTCGTCGGCGAGTTCGAGATCGGCGAGGTCCTGTGCGAGCCACCCGACAAGCTTTGGAGGCGCACGAGGGACGCCGCGGGCATCTCGCGGGCGTTCTTCGACAGTTACTTCAGCGGCCGGACGGAGGCCATGGCGATCGCCGTGCGGAAGCCCAAGCGGTACGGCACGCCGCTGCGCTTGAAAGAGGTCTCGGGCTCAGCAATGCCACCCCAGTCGTTCCAGTACCTGATCTGAGCGTCTGCCGTTCGTCGACGCGGTCGGAGTGCTGGCGTCGAGGACGCCGCCGGGATACGAATCCTCTACGAGGAGGACCTTGCCGCGCTTCCTACCGGCTCGCACCAGCAGAGGTGCTTACGGCCATACACGGGGATCTCAGCGCGCCGCACGTAGCGGTTGCCGTCGACCGCCGATTCGTGTGGTGATCGCGGAGTGGGAACTCGACCGTATCAGGGCGTACTTCTCGCAGTTCGACCGCACCACGTACGTGCAGGGCCATGTCCACACCGATCCGCGAGTTCATACTGGGGCTTGAGCGCCGCATCAAGTTGCTGGCGCTGATCAAGGTCACGTCATCGTTCCGGCGTCCCACCTACTCGAGTCGGAGCTCGCACGCGAGTTCTTCTACGCCAATCCGGCGGCCGTGGAGCGGGGCGTGCTCGTTGCCGCCTTGTAGGCAGCGCGGCCGCCTACCTCCCCTTCTTCAGTCGGTCCGAGATCTCGCGCGCGAAGCGCGAGACGCCGAGGTTCGTCTGGAAGCCCTTCTTGTTCACGTAGCCGTTCGAGTAGACGAGGTGGACGGTGTGCCGGGCGCGCGTAAAGCCTACGTAGAAGAGCCGACGGTCCTCGCGGAGGACCACTGGCGACGGCTCGTCCCATCCTCGACGCAACCGGTTCCACGTGTGCCTCGGCATGAGGCCCTCCACGAGCCCCGGGATCACGACCGCGTCGAACTGGCGGCCCTTGCTGCCGTGCAGCGTCGTTACGACGACCTTGCCGCGCGCGCGACCGTCTTCGGCGAAGTCCTGTACGCAGTGATCCTTGTACTCGCCGCCCTGCGCTTCCTTGAGAAGCGACACCAGGTCCTCAAGGTCATCCTCGGAACGTCGGCGCGACGCCTTGAGCGCGGCGCGGAGTCCGAGATCGTCGTCCACCTTCTTGAGCCACTCGCCGAGGAGCGTATCGGGGCTCGTGTCCCGTAGCGCGGCGTAGAGTGCCGCACGGCATTTGAGGCTGAGGCCGTCTGGCGCGCGCCCTACCTCGGCGAGCAGCCCTTCGTACACACGCAGGACCTCGGAGAACCGGGTCTCCCGCTCCTCGGAGAGCGAGATCGCCCAGCCAGCGGCCTGCTGCAACCATCTGACGAGCGGGCTCTTAGCGTACAGCGACACTCTCTCCGCCAAGTACGGCAGGCTCGCTCGGTCGAAAGCTTCCCGAATCTGCGGCAGGACCGCATCCTTGCCGCGATACAGCACGGCGATCTCGTGCGGCGGAACGCCCTCGGCGATGGCCTCTTGTACCGCTTCGAGCGCGGCATCGGCATGGCCTTTGAAATGATCCTTCGCCTTCTTGAAGACCACCTTCCCCCGGTCCACCCGCTTCGGGTCGGGGAGGTACGGGCGCGGGCCGCCCTCCGGGTCGAGCGCGGCTTGGCCAGCGGCGATGAGGTCGCCGCCGCTCCGGTAGTTGAAGCGCAGGCGGATCGCGCGGAAGTCGGCGCGCTTCGCGAGTTCGTCGAGGTATCTCGGGTGGGCGCCAGTGAAGTCGTACACGGTCTGGTCGGGGTCCCCCACGGCGAACACCTTGACGCCGACGAGGTCGACGAGGCTCGTAACGATCTTGTGGAGCGGGCCGCCGAGGTCCTGGTACTCGTCGACGACGAGCCATGGGAAGCGCGACGCGAGGAGTTGCCGGATCCACGCGTGGCGCTGCACGAGGTCGACGGAACGGAGGACCATCGCCTCGAAGTCGACGGCTCCTTGCGCGACGAGCTTCGTCTCGTACTGCTTCACGACGGCGACTTCGCGGTCGTCGAAGCCCGAGACCGACTCGCTGCACGCGAGGGCGCGGCGAATCTTCGTCGAGGTCGGCTTGAAGGACGGCATGAAGACATTCGCGATCGAGGCGTTCGCGATCCGATCGAGCAGTACGCCGGCCGCGCGTTCGCTGATGACCCGAACCTCTCGTCCGAACGAGGTGTCGACCAGCGGCGCGTACGGGCGGATGATGCAGTTCAGGCAGAAGCTGTGGACGGAGCCGAGGTACAGGCGCCGGCCGGCGTGCAGGCCGTGCTCGGCGAGGCGTCCCCGGAACTCGTCGACTGCGTCGTTATTGAAGGTGATGCACGCGACGCCGCGCGGAGCCTCCACGATGCTGCCGAGCAGGTGCGCGACCTTGACGACGAGCGTTGCGGTCTTACCGCTTCCCGGACCAGCCAGGAGGACGGTGTTCGCGTCGCGCTTCACCGCTTCCTGCTGTTCGGGATTGAGGCGCGCGAACTCTGCGGCGAAGTCACGCATGGGGAACGCGGGCGAAGATGCGCGCGAGCGCCTTCTTGATGTGCTTCGGCGGCTCGTGCGCTGTCGTGATCTTGGACGCGAGGCGCTGCGCGAAGCGGCCCTTGCCGACCTTCTCCTCGATGACTTCGACCAGCGTCGCACCGGCTCCGTCGATGCCGGCTGCATGATCATCGACCGCGTCATTGAAGCGCCCGACGGTCTTCTTCCGGTTCGCGCCGACAAGCTCGACGAACGCTTCCTTCATCTCCTCCGCGAGAGCCGCGACGAGGTCGAGCTCAAGAGTGCGCTCTCCGACGAAGATGCCGGCCGCACGGAGAGCCTTGTCCGCGAGGTCCACGTCGTCGGGCTCATCGGACCGGGCTTTCTCGATGAGGTCGGCGTCGCCGAGAAGCCGCGCACCGCGTGTACGCCCGACGAGGTTGCCATCCTCGTCCGGGTCGCCATCGGTCACGACAACGCGCGGGATATTCCAGCCGTCCTCGGACGTCACACGCCAGTACGGGGCGAAATCTGTGCCGGCGACGCTGCACACCGTGATGCCCAGCTCGTCGAGCGACGAGCCGAGCCTGCGGCGCACCATCTCGGCGGCTGCGAAGGCCGGGATGAGGAACTCCTCCGCGATGCCTTCGACGAAGATGATGCCGCGCGCGAACAGCATCTCGGCGCGGGTCACGTCGAGGTAACGCTCTACGTCGGCTATCTCGTGCTCGGCCAGCTCAAGCCCGCTGATCGAGAAAAGCCGCGCCTCGGGCTTGCCCGTCTCCCCCGTCACGCGGAGCACCGCGAGCGACGCCAGTGGCGCGACGCTCGCGATATGAGGCGAGTGCGTCGTCACGAGGACCGAGTGGTCCCGGCGCAAGGCGTAGCGGAAGAGGAGCCGCTGTAGGTGCGGGTGCAGATGCGCCTCAGGCTCCTCGATCGCGAGGACGGTGCCCGCCGAGTCCTTGCGCTCGCGCCGCTCGTCGAGGTCCTGGAGGAGCAGGCAGAGATAGAGGACGTTCGCCGTCCCGAGGCTGGCGTCGGCGATCGCACGCAACTTACCGTCGACGAGATAGAGACGGAGGCTGCGGAGGAGCTGCTCGGGCGCGCTGGCTGCGAAGCCGAACTGCGTCGAGACCGACAGGTGCGGACCGACGACCTCGCGAACGCGGTCGTTGATGCGGTTTTGGAGCTCCTTGAAAGGCTTCTCCTTGAGCAGCTTCTCGGCAGCGACTTCGAGGTCCTTGCCGACATCCTCGAGCGTCTTGGGGTCGAGGGCCGGGCGAACGCGATCGAGGAGCGGACGGAGGAGCGGTCGGCGCGTATCCACCCGACCGTCACCATCTGGCTGGGATGACGCGGAGGATGCGACAACGCCCGAGCGATGCGAGACGAGCTACGTGACGGCGACGACGCCAGCCTGGCCTGGACGCTGCTGTTCAGCCTGGCGAGCAGCGAGCCAGGCACGGGGGAGGAGCTCGGTGACGCGGTCGGCGGGCCAGTCGGCGGCGATCTTGTCGATGACGTCGACGAGGTAGACGTAGGGGTTGACGCCGGCAAGCTCGCAGTTGAGCAGCACGGTGAGCACGTTCGCGTAGCGCTCGCCAGCGTCGAGGCTGCCGACGAACAGCGAGTTCTTCCGGAACGTGGACACGACGCGCAGCAGTCGCTCGACGTGGGCGTTGGAGATCGGGAACCGGCCATCGTCGAGGAAGGCGCGCAGGAACGGCTGCTGCCGGGTCCAGTAGTGGATGGCCTTGCCGAGCGGGGCCTTCTTGTCGACCTTCGGCGTGATGTCGATGATCGCGCGCTCGAGCTCGCGCCACAGGGGGACCGACTCGGCCTGCCGCAGCGCGCGCCGCCCGGTGGCGTCGAGGTTGCGCTCGGTCGCGGTCCGCTCGACGTGGTACAGGGCGCTGTACAGATCGATCATCGGCTGCGCGCGGCGGTCGCCCTGCTCAAGGGCCTGCACGAACCGGCGCCGTCCGTGGTCATTGCACCCGATGCGCCGGGGCGCGTCGGGCCCAACGAACAGCGGGTTGATGCCGGCGTAGCCGTCGTTCTGGATGTCGCCACGAGCGCCTTCGAGGACCCGCTGGGGGTGCGTCCCCTTCCAGTCGGGTGTGAACGCGGCATAGGCGATCTGATTGACGTCGCCGAGGTAGAGCCACTGACGCCCGGTCTGGACGCTGGCTGGGTGATCTGCATTGCGGGCGCGCACCGGCGTGTCGTCGAGGCTGATGAGGTCGCACGTCAGCAGCTGGCGGTGACACGCCTTGCGCACGAACGTGAACATGTCGCCGACGCGGCCGAACCAGTCGTGCAGCGTCGAGGTTGCCAGATCGATGTCCTGGCGCCGAAGTTGTTTGGCGAAGCGCTCGACCGGGTTGCCGTCGAGCACCTTGCCGATCGCCAGCTGGGCGAGCAGGCTCGACGACGCCATGCCACCGGGGATCGGCTTGGGCGGCTCGGTCGGCTCCGAGGTGACGACGACTTCGCCACAGCGGCATCCGTACTTGTAGATCCGCTCCTCGAGGATGTAGACCGCTGCAGGCTGGTAGATGAAGCGCTCGCGGACGTCGAAGCCCATTTCGGCCAGCTGCTTGGTGCAGCACGGACAACTGGGCACCTCGGAATCCGCGATCTTGACCACCTCGATCTTGCGGCGCAGCCCTCGTCCACGTCGCTCTCGATGGGGGCGCGAGCCCCGCCCGCCGGGCGCGTTCTGGTCGGATGGCTTGTCGCCGTCGCTGGGCGGGGCGTCGCTCTCGTTGGGTTGGACGCCGTCGGCCGCAGGCTCCTGGCCAAGGCGCCCCGTCAACATGCGCAGCAGCTCGAACGCGAGCTGGCCCTCGGGGGCCTCGTCCTTCTTGGAACGAAACGGTGCGCTTGCATGCCAGCGCAACTTCGCGCTCAGGCTCGCCAACTCGCCATCGAGGCTGGCGAGCAGCGCGACCACTTCGTCGAGGATGCGCGATTGCTCGCTCGCGACCGCGCTCCTGAGCGAGCCGAGCGCGGCGATCGCGCCTTCGATCTGCTTGCGTCGGTCCGCTGCCACGTCGACAGCAAGTAGCAGAATCGATCTTGTGGATTCAAGCGGTCCCGCGCACAGATGACACCAGTTCTGCATTCGACATCAATGAAGCCAGATCACGAAGCGTGATCTCGACGGCGTTACCGTCCGCGGCATGCACGATCGGAAACGTCCCTTCATCGAGACGTTTCACCAGCATGCAATAACCGCGCTTGTCGTAGAACAGAATCTTGAGCTGATCACCGCGCCTGCCACGGAACACGTACATGTCGCCGCACTGCGGATCTCGCCCCAACTCCTCGCGCACCATCGTCACCAGACCTGCGATCTGCCGGCGCATATCGCAGGTGCCGGCGTAGAAGAAGATGTGAAACTCCCCCCTCGGCCCGATCATCGCTCACCCTCCAGCGCGTGCAGCCACGGCGTGATCGCTGCCGCCTCCCACGTCCCCGCGAACGTGACGACGCGTCCGTTCGCCAATGTCACCTCGACCCGGCGCTCAGTGGCGGCCTCATGGCGCTGGATCGCGTCGCGTACCGCGACGGGCACAAAGCCGCCGCTGTCAGAACGGAGGTGAGGCCCTTGGCGATCAGGCGCAGCAAACTTCGCTCGCCAGTAGCTCACGCGGTACGGTAGGAATCCCTTGGCTCGCGCGAAGGCACTCGGTGTTTGCCCACTGGCGGCGAGCGCCGCCAGCATCGCCTGTCCATCCTCGGTCTGCCATCGCCCTGTCGGTGGTCGCCATTCGGCTGCTCCATGCTCGTCTCGGTTTGCTCTCATGCCCTCCATTCACCACAGGCACCCTGCGCCACGTCAGATGGTGACGGTCGGGTGGATACGTCGGCGCGCCCCGGCAAGCTGGTTCTCGGCATCGCGCATTGCGGGCAATACCGTGAGGGCGAGCCAGCGCCGCACGTCGCGACCGACGGCGTGCGCCTCGTCGCCACCGCCGTACACGACGAACTCGTAGTCGTCCTCGGTCAACGTCCCCTCGTCCGCCTCGGCCCGCGATGACTTTGGGCGGTAGACGTATGTGAGGCAGGCCGCCATCGGATCGTTCGAGACCAGACAGTCGGCGAGCACGCACTCGGCGTCGGCGTCGCCCTCGAAGCCGGACAGGAAGACCCGAATGGAGATCGACTCGCCGCCATAGGGAGCGGCGAGACCGTCCCAGAAGTCCTCGGGTCGGAGCTCGCGCGCCGAGTCGGGCAGCGCGGGATCGAGGACAAGGCGAAGCGCGTGGAGCAGGTTGCTCTTGCCGCTTCGGTTCTCGCCGACGATCACCGCCGACGGCGCCAAGTCCGTCTGGAGGCCATGCAGGTTGCGGAAGTGCTCGATCTCGATCCGAGAGATGTAGGGGTAGCTCATAGGGAGGTGACCAACCCGCCGCGGGCTGCGACGATGGAGTGAGGACGAGGCCGCAGCCAGTACATCACTTGGGGCGAGCTGATGCAGGTCCACTTCCATGCGGCCACCCTGCGCCTACTGCGGCGCGACGGCTATCTCGTCTTGCGCGGCCCGAGGACTCTGCCGAATTCCCGAGGATTCTCAGCAGCTTGCTTCCGCCTCTCGTCTTGCGCGTGACTTGCCAGGCTTGGGGCGTCATCGCGTCTTGCGCGACGTCCCAGGGCACTCCGGACAGCGGCGGTGGTCGAATTCGCGACGTGCTAGCCTCGGAGCCGATTCGGCAGCTATTTAAGCGTTTCCAAAGAGTTTCGGCCTGCGTGTCCCGCTACGATAAGGAACTCCCAGCTTGCCGTGACGAAGCTCCTGATTCGGTCGATCTTGGGCCGCACTACGCGTCGACCTGCGCTGCTTCTTCCGGCGTGCACAACACGACACGGATGCACGCGCGATTGTCGACTGCGACGAAGCGACCGTCGTCCTCCACGAGATGAAAGTCTGGCGTTACCTCGGGAGCGTTCGCGTCGAGGTGAGCTTCGATCTCGGGCACGAGGCTCATGAACCTCTCTTGCAAGGCAGCCATCGCATAACGCATTCGCCCCACTCGCATCGAGACGCGCACGCCGCGTCCGGACGTTGAGTATCCGCCGCCGGGCGCCATCACGGGCCGACCGTCGCGCGGCACCGTCACCGCCCACACGCCGCGCTTTCGCGCGAGCTGGTGCTGATCAGGTGAGAGACGTGTTCCACCCACCAGCGCAAGCGGCGTCAGCAGCTCCGGCCAGTTTTCGTCCACGGCGTCGATCAGGCGGTGCGCGGCCCATTCACCATGGCGGCCGATGCCGGCGACGTAAACGCGATCCCAGTGAACGATCGCGAAGACGACATCGTCGGTCCGTTCGACGAAGCCATCGGCGTCGAACCGTGTCCCGAGATGAAGGTGATGCATCCCCCAATCGTTGAGGAGGGCATCGTCATTGTTTGCGTCGCGGAGAACGCTCCGGCTGAGGTGCGGGTTTAGATCCTCGCCCGTCGACATCTTTCCCAGCAGCGCATCAAACGCATTGCGCCGGTGTGCTGGGACGATGAGACCCTCCGCGATCGAGACCGTCCGGCCCCGCGGCCGGACGCGGCGACGTTGGAGGTTCACGTAATGCGCGGCAGTCTCGATGTCGTCGGCCGGCGGGGTGTGCCCGAGCGCAATGAGTTCGTGCCGCATCCACACGACGCAGTCATTCCAGAAGTCGACCTTGATGCGGGACATGTCGCTGCTCCTTCAGTCGCCGTACGCCGGGAAGCGGTCGCCGAACAGCACACGAAGCTTCTGCATCGCCGTCGCGTAGTCGCGGTCTCGTGCCGACGCCCATGCGTCGTCGGCGAGCTTCTTGGCGCGCGACAGACGATCGCGCAGCTCTAACCAGTCATCGGTTGTGTACTCGAACCACAGCTGACCCGTGGGCGACGTAAGCTCCTCCGCCGCGTTGAACAGCTCGACGAGGGAATACGTCCAGTCGTCCTCCGCCCATCGTTCTCCGTCAGTGGCGTACGCGGTGTTCAGCGCAGCGAGCTCGATGTGGAACGACTCCATGTACGAGGAGTGCGCGGCGTTCCAGCACTTCGCCATTCGGATTAGCTGCCGACGACGGAGCGGGATCTTCTTGATCTTCGCGTCATGCGCGCTCGGGTTCGTCAGGATCCACGTCTCGGTGTTCGAGTCGGCGATGTGGATCTCGTGGCCACCGTTCGCCAAGTCGACTCGCTTCGCCGGAACGATGTCAACGTTCGGCCACGTCTTGAAGTAGAGCGTTACGGCTTGGCCGTTCTTCTTGACGATGCGCGCGTTGTAGCCGGATAGCGCGTCCCGTACGGACTTCAGCACCTGCGTCGGGGTCTTGCCCTTGATGTGCTTCCCGTAGTGCAACAGCACGATGACGTCGACATCGGACGAGCCCTTCAGGCCGGTCCCTCGCACGAGCGACCCCGTCGGAAAGATGTCGAGCGTGTCCATCTTGCCTTCGAGCAACTCGGCGATCTTGTCGCGTCGCGCGACCGCAGTCGACCGCAGGTCGCCGCCGACCGTGATGTTCCGTAAGAAGACATCGAACGCTGTCGAGAGCAAGTAAGGCATGGCCGGCTATCTGATCGAGCCAGCCGTTTCTTCCGTGCCAGGCACGACTGCGCAGCGGAACGGCAAGCCTGCCTCGTACTCCTTCCACGCTGCGTTCAGCTCCTTCTCGTGCGCGCGATGAACCGCATCGGGGATCATCGGCAGGTCGGCGAGCAAGCAGTTGTACTCAATGAGGAGCCGTAGCGCCTCGTCTTGCGACGGCGACGGCTTGTCCATCTCCTTTTCGAGAACGCGAAGGAGGTTCTGCACGTCGCGCTCACCGCGGGTGGAAGCCTTCGCCTCGCCGAACACGTCGACCGCGACAAGCAGCGCGACGACGCTGAAGACGAGCTTGACCGCGAGCAATGCGTGGTCGTTGAGATTCACGACGATCAGCACAACCAGCACCGAGCCGACGAGCGTCACCGCGAGCGCGAACCGCTTCCACCACATGGACGCCATCGCACCGAACAGACGCTCTGACCAGAACATCGACTCGGCGAGGTTGCAGAACAACCGCTGGGTGCTCGGCGGACCCTTGTGAGCGTAGTAGTCCGGTTCGCCCGGCGCGAACTTCGCCGCTGCTTCCTGAATCTCTTCGCCGGAGTTTTGGATGTACGTGTCGGCGCGGTCTCTTGGCGGTGGATCCCATCCGAGGGTCTTCTTGTAGAAGTCGTATCGCCGCTGCCGCTCGCCGATGCGAAACAGCTTCTTGGCGGCGGACATCTTCAGCTTCCCGGCGGCCTTCGACGCCACGCTGAGGACCCCGAGGCCGACTGCGATCGTCGCGACGGGCACGAACGACGCACCGAGCGACAAAGCGCTCGCGAGCACCTCGATCCACCAGTACGCCTTCTTCTGCCGCTTGGCCGCCGAAAGGTGCGCGCGCGAGAAGCTCAAGATGGTCGGCGACACCGCGGGTGTTCGTGCCGAAGCGTTTTGCTGCGGTGTCACCATCAGCGGCTCGGGAAGTCCTGGTTGAAGACGAGCTTCCAATAGTAGAAAGCGTCGTCGAGCTTCCCCTTCAGCTCGGCAGTGATCGCCGAGGCCGCCTTGTCTGCGGCGTACGCGGCATGCTCGGTCAACGCCGTCTTCTGCGCATCCGTGCCCGTCGCCGCGATGTATCCCGCGACGCCCACCGGATCGTTCAGCGCCGCGCCGGCACGGTCGCGCAACAAACAGAGCGCGTCGTACAAGCAGTTCTGGTAGCTCTTCGCGCCGACACAGGTCGCGTTCGCGGCAAGCAGCATCTCGGCATGGAACCCGAACAGCGGGATCTTCGTCGTGCGCGAATACTTCCAGCCCTTGATGAGCCGGATCGTCTTCGAGAGCTTGTACCCGGAACGCTCGTCCTCGTCGCGTAGGTACTTCGTGTGGCGCTGCGGAGCAGACGGACGCCACCCACCGATACCGTTCGGGATATCGAAGAGCGGGTACTGCGGGCTCGACCCTGTCGTTCCTGTCCAGACGCCAGGCACGACGTCGACGGCACCGACACCTTGCCCGAATCCGACCACGACGGCCGGGCCGTCGATCCACACGTCCGTACTCTTGAACCTCGTCTCGAGCGCCCTCTTCACGCGCCCGAGCGTTGTCGACGAGTTGACCCGCTCGCCGCCCCACATGACGTCGTCCTTCCCGAGCTTCGCGAAGTAGTCGACGTCGCTCTTGACGTGGATCGCACTATCCCGCGTATGGCTACCGATCACGAGCAGCTCGTTGAACGCGGTGAACTCCGCCGTGAGCGCCTGCTCGATCGTCTTCTTGTGCGACTTCCGCTTCTCGACCTCTGCATCCGAGGGCGCGAGTCGCGTCAGGTACGCCTGGAATCCTTCGCTCACCGTCTTCGCCATCGTCATCTCCCGCCGGTCTGGCCGACCTACGAGGTGCAGGCAGTCGCCGACGGTCCGCATAGTAGCCCGTGGGTATGACAAGGGCCGTACGGCCGAAAATCGACCACGCGGGATCGCGACTGAACCTATGATTAGGATTGCGTTTTCGGCGTTCGTGTACGCGCGAAGCGAACGAAGGTGATGCACGAGCGCCGAGAGTTGCGCGACCGAGCGGCTCACGTTGTCTCGACGACTCCTGGTCCACGAATGCGAGGGGCGACGCGAGCTACGAGCTCGGCGCCTCGTTCACCACGCCAGAGGTCGCCGGATCTTCAGCCAACAGCGAGGGCGGCACCTCGAAGGCGGAGATCGGGGTCGCGAGCTCCTCGGGTCTGAGGTGGCCGCGCGTCGCGCGCCAGTACTTGGGCGCGAGCTCGAGGTAGCGGTCTCGCGGCCAGTACGGCAAGACGCGCAGGATCTCCTCGAGGTACTGGAACGGGTCGAGGCCGTGCAGCCGACACGAAGCGATGACGGTGAAGATCGCAGCGGCCGCCTCGGCGTGCGTGTCGCTGCCGTAGAACATCCACGCCTTGCGCCCGACGACGATTTCCTGAGCGCTCTCTCGGCCCGCGTGTTGTCCAGCGGCAGATCGCCGGATTCCAGGATGCGCCGAAGCTCGGCTTCCTGGTTGATGGCGTAGCCGAGCGCCTTGGTCGCGAGGTTGCGGCCAGCGATGAGCGGCTGGGTCGCATGCACCCACGCGAAGAAGTTGTCGACGAGTGAGCGAAGATGCCGATCGCGGAGCGCCGTGCGCTGGTCCGTGGGCGCGCGCTGGACCAATCGGTCCGCGGCGTAGATGGCTCGGATCCGCAACAAGCCCTGCAGTCCAACGAGGTAGCGGCAGATCGCCGCCTCGAAGAAGTACCGGCGCAGATGCGCGAAACACCCGACGAGACGCACGCCGTCGTCGCTGTCCTTGGGCGGCCCGTGCTCGAGCACGTCGTACACGTTGCTCGCGTCCGCTTGCAGGTAGCCATCGGAACGATGCAGCGGTTACTGCACTCCGGTGACCTTCGCGTCGGCGCGGGACCCGCCGCAGGCCGAGTTCTGGTTCGACGGCGCTTCGTAGCCCGCACGACCGCCGACCTGCTCGCCAGGGCCGGGTCTGAGCCGACATCGACCCAACGTACGCCCGCTTACACAGCCGGCATCCCGTGGTGCTCGCCGGCTCGCCGGTTCCGCCCTCGGGCCGCATCGACGCCATGCAAAGAAGCTGGGACAACGCACTCGCCGAGGAACACGTACCGACGCCCGGGCCAAGGACGTGCTCACCGTGCTCCGCGCCCGAGGGATCTCCGTATCCGACGGGGTGCGCCAGCGCATCCAGTCCCGGAGGGATCCGGAGCAACTGGAGCGCTGGCTCGAGAAGGCCAGCATCGCCACCTCGATCGGAGATGTGATCGACGATCCGAGCTGACGCTTCTTGTCGAGGGCTGATCAAGCCAGTGCTCGACCGCTGCGAGGCATGATAGGCATCTACATCCACAAACGGCGCGCCTGAGGGAGCCGTTTACACGGATGCTACATGATGATCTCCCCAGCACTCACCCGCTTCGGCAAGGTCGAAGCGATTCCAGCGGGCCTTCAGCCGAAGAAGGTTTGGAAGCACTTCCACGATACCGCCGAGCATTGGGAGCGGCTCGCGGGGAAGGATCTGACTGGTATCCTCCCAGAAGCCGAGGAGCTTGTCGGGGTACTGCGGCTCGATCAGCCGGAGCTTCCGGACCTTTCTGGTCAGCGGAAGCTTCGAGCGCACGAAGCGCTACGGCGACACCACGACGAATACTACGGGCCGATCTACCTGACCGAATTGTCGTCGCGCGAAACGCGCTGGACTGAGACGATCGACACGCTCCATCGCCAGCACGCTCTGACGCCTCGCTCCGTCTACGTGATCGTTCAGCTCGACGATCCGAGTTGGGTGCTCACTGCCTTCCGACCGATGCCGCTAACGAACGGCATCGACTGGGAGGAGGAGGACTTTCGACGCCACGGGTTACAGCGTCTCAGCCGCGAGGACACGATGAACCGTGCCGACCTGAAGCGACGGACCATGGAGGAGCTCCGCCGGATGGTCGAGCGCCCCTCGACCTCGGTGCGGGACGCCTGGTGGATGGCGTCAGCAGTCGGGTTTGGACGCGCACTGGCCGACGATGAGGAGGGCCGTACGCTGGTGACCGCCGGCGAGGAAGTGCTACGAGCGGTTGCGCCTGCTCTGCGCAGCGAGCTTGCTCGGGCACTGGACTGGGAGAGGACCCGGCAGCGACTGGCCGGCGGGATCGAGGCAGAGCGCTCCGAGGATCTCGAGGAGGCGCTGGCCGACGCCGAGGATCTGCTCGTGGTTGCCGACGCGATTGGGGAGGACGCCACCGCCAAGGACCTCTGTGTCTACGCGGCGGAGCTGCTCGCGCAACTCCCCGTGGCATGGTCGCATGTCGCCGAGCGGGCGCAGGTGCTGCTCGATCGCGCAGTCGATCGGACGCGGCCGATCGCGCGGTTGTGGGCCACCGTCGCGAGTGCGTCCGAGGACAAGCCGCTGCTGTCGCAGTGGCGCGCGCGGTTGGCTCGATGGCTGTTCGCGGGGGCCCGGGATGTCCAGCACTGGATGAGCCAGAGCCTGGACGGCATCGCCGTGACGGCACCAGCGCCGGCCATGGGGACGGCACCGTCGGTGTCGTGGGAGGTCCGTGGTGTTCCGGCCGCGGAAGCGCCTCATCATCGTGTGTTCATCGTCGACGAGGTCCACCGCGCCGGCTACGAGGTCACCTCGCACTTCATCGCCGATGACGGGCTGCTGTGGAATTTCGATCGACCAGACGAGCACGCTGTCCTGGTGGTCGTCGCCGGCACAACGGCGATCGGCGGACGATCGCTCGACGAGATCCTGGCCGACGCTGAGCGGCGGAGCGACGTGCACGTCGGCGTTCGGAGCCTCACCCCACCCAGGCGATGAACGCGAGGTGCTGCAGCGCATCGAGCTTTCGCCGATCCTCGAGCGAGACCGGTGATCCGAGGTGGGGGCCGTCGTCGGTGCGGCGGCGCTGGATATAGGTCAGCACCTGCGGCGGTTCCTCGCCGAGCGCTGAGCCGCGCAGGACCAACTCGGCCACGTGGGTCGCGGCGTCGATGCGCACCGGCCACATGGGCGCGACCACGCAGCGCGCCCCGGCCGACACAAGCGTACCAGCCACGCCGCCGGGATCGGCGAGCATCGAGGTGACCTGGCCGGCGCTGCACGAGAGGAGCACCACCGTGCTGCCTGCGAACGACTCCGGCGCGTCGGCGAGCATGTCATCGGTCAAGCGCGTGATCGTCCCGTCGCGGTCGACGCAGACGAGTGCCGCGGTACCATCAGGGTTCAGCTCGCCGTGCGCGATGATCACGACGAGGTCGTGCTCGGCTGCTTCGAGGAGGAAGTCTCGCGGGCTCGCTGGGGTATCTCGAACCCCAGGGTCGTTGCCCAGTAGAGCACGACCGAAGCGGCGTCCGGCGCTGCCCATGCGTCGGACCTTGCCGCGTGGCTCCGCGGCGGCTGCGAGGAGCTCCGCCGCCCGGCGTCCGTGCTCGCCGAGGTCTTCGGGGGTGTTTGGCCCCGGATCCGCGAGCGCGATCAGCGTCGATCGATGCCGGCTCGGATTGGCCCGCTGAGCCGGGCCTTCCATCGCCGCCGCGACGGAGACCGGGCTGGACGTCCAGATCGCCGCGGGCGCGATCAGGCGAAGCCCAGGCCCCGGACACCACAGCACCGCCGCTGGCGGACCGCCGAGCAGGCGCTCGCTCGGCTCGGCGAGGTAACGGCGGACCCAGTCGCCCATCTCCGTCTGTGCCTGGTGGGCGGCGGCACCAGCGCGCACCGCGTCCGCCATGTGGCCGGCCAGCGCCTCGTCGGCGATCGGCGGTGGCGGCGCTTCGAGCCCGAGGATGCACGTTCGCAGGTGGCCCTGCGGATCGGCGGTCATGAGCCAGGCGATCAGGCCCGGTCCTCCCGGGAAGGCGGCCACCGCGGCGCCGCGCGGGTGCGCGCCGAGCCAGCGCGTGATCGAGGAGAGATCGCCATCCTCGGCCAGGAACCCGGGCGCCTCCGTACGCACGCGCTCGAGCGCCGCGATGATCCCGCGCGGGCTTGCCGCACGCAGCGCCGCACGCCACTCCTGCCAGATCAGCTCCGAGATGCGGTCGGGGCGAGCCAGCCAGGCACGGATCGGCCTCCGCGTCGGGAGCTGCGCTCGGAGCAGCCACCGCTCCACGATCTCGGCACGCTCGCCGACGAGCATGAACGCCAGCCCGGAGGACGCCACCGCCACGGCCTCGTTTGCGTGGCGCCTGGCCAGGTCGTTCGCCACACGCAAGGCATGGCGCGCCTCGCGCTCGCGGTGCGCCGGTGCGGTGAGCAGGAACGCCATCGCGTCCCGTACGGCGCGCCAGGCCTCCTCGGCCGTCTCGACGGCTTCCTCGGTGGAGGCGGCATGCGCGGCGAGTCGGCTCAGCGCGAACCCCGCCTCGGCGAGCTCCTCGCCGGGTCCGAGCGTGCGTGCCGCCGCGATTGCCTGACGGAGCCACCGCTGCGCGTCGGCCCAGACCTCTCGCCGCGACATCGGCAGGGTACCCGCGCGGCCGGCGTCGAGCTGGTTCGCGAGCGCCCGCCCGGCATCGAACGTCGTCTCCCAGTTGTGCCGCGCGTCGTGTTCGACGGACCGGGCCGCGGCGGCCTTGCGCGCGAGCGCGAGCCCTTCGCCGAGCTCGGCGGCCGTGAGGTCCTTTCCAAACATCAGGACGGCGGCGAGGTTGTGCTGGGCGGTCGCGATGAAGTGGGGATTGCCGGCGGCGACGACTTCGGCCAGGCGTCCTCGCAAGCGCGCGATGGCCGCCGGCCGTCGGCCGGATCGCTTCTCGAGGAAGGCGCGGCACGTCGCGCGGTGGCTGTCGAACGCCTGACGTGCGGCGGAATCGAGCTGATCGCGCGCGACGAGCTCGAAGGCATCCTCGGCGCGCTCCAGCCACGTGAGGTCGTCGTCGCCTCCGAGGCAGCCGATCTGCGTACGATTCCACGCGAGACTCGCCTGACACGAGGCCCGCCAGGACGGGGACCGCGCGATCTGGGCCGCCTGCTCGAACAGTTGATCGGCGTGGACGAGACGGTCGCGGCGGTCGCCTTCTCCGAGGTGCGCTTCGATCTCGGCGAGGTTGTGCAGGATGTTCGCGATGCGATCGGGATCGCCTTCGGCGCGCACCCGCTCAAGCATGAGCCGGTACAGCCGGCGGGACTCGCGGAGGCTCGCGCCCCTCGAGTCATCCACGTACCGGAGCGCCCGGGCGAGGTAGCCCACGGTATCGATCAAGGAGGCGGACTCTCCGCCTTCGAGCGCGACCGCGCGCCGCAGCAGCTCCGCGGCCCGCGAGCAGTCACGCACGGGGTCCGCGGCGTGATCGTCCGGGGACCACGCGCAGGCCAGCTCGCGGAGGAGGAGCGCCTGGACGAGGGGATCGCCGACGGTCGCGACCTCGGCGATCGCAACCTCGGTGCGAGCCTGTACCTCGGCGAGCGAGCGCCGCCCCGCGCGCGCGAGGAACGCGAGCAGCAGCACCTCCCCCGTGATCGTTCCCGGCCGCGCGATGGCGTCCTGCGCGCTCGCCAGATCGGCGAGCACTTTCTCGGCCTCATCGGGCCGCTCGCGGAGTGACTCGCGCTTCGCGGTCTCCTCGAGCTGCTGGATCGCTGCAGGTCCGAGCTGCTCGCGAAACTGGTGCATGCCGGCGCGCAGCTCGCGCTGAGTCGCGAGGCGGGTCCGGATCGCCATGACTGCCCGCGCCGCGGGATGGGACAGCATTCTGGTTAGCGCCGGGGGCAGCGTGGGATCGGCCTCGCTCCCTCGGGCCTTGATCTCCTCGGCGCGGTGCGGGTAGGTCCGACGCAGCTCCTCGCGGTACGTGTCGGGCCGCTGATCCTGGGGACGGAATCGCGACCAGTCCGTGAGGCACGCCACCAGGGGGTGGAGCAGTGGTTCGGCATACATCCGGTCCGAACGCACGGCGGACATGTAGTGTTCGGCGGCCTGTTGAGCCTGCTCGGCCTCATCCAGGTCGGGATGATCCAGCGCGACCTTTGCCGCCGAGACCAGGGTCTCGGCCCGGAGCCACCCGTCTCGCCGGACCTCGAGGGCTTGCCTCAGGAGCTCCTCGGCGCGGCGGAGGTCGTCGGCGCCACCGCGCTGATGCAGCGCATCGGCGTGGACCTTCCAGAGCGTCGCGCGCTTCTCCCGGGGTGCGTCGAGACGCGCCGCCTCGCCGTAGGCAGCCAGCGCTCGCTCGACCTCCTCCTCGGGAGTCATCCGCCAGGCGTTACCCAGCGACACCAGGCAATCGAAGAGCTCGGCCATGCCGGCGCCGCGCGCGGCCCCGACCGCGTCGCCGAGCAACCGCCTCGCCGAGGCGATCTTCTCCCGCGCGTCCGGATCCAGTCGGTTGCCCTGAGCCTCTCGCATCAGCGCCACGCCCTGGTGGAACCAGTCGATGACTCGCCGGGGATCGCCCGGAGGCGCCGTGGCGCCTGCCATGCGCCTGAGAAGGGGAACGAGGCGGTCGTCGAGGTCGGGCCGCGCAACGCGCGCGCCTTCGATGGCCGCGCCCGCCTCGGCCGTGAGCTCGGCTGGCGCGGGTGCTCGCCCCGTCACCAGGTCGACCAGCCACGACGGTGCATCGTCGAATGGTCCATCGTCGAGGCTACCCGCTGTGCCGCGGCCCGAGATGCGTTGCTCGATCCACGCGAGCCGTGGCTCGAACCGCTCGAGCGCCTCGAGCGCCTCGCGATCGGCGCCGCCTACGAGATCACCGCGAGCGCGCTGCAGGAGCCGGCGCGCGACCTCGAGCGCGCGTGGATGCATGAGTGGACCGGGGACGAGCAACATCGAGGCAACGGCCAGCCTGAGCGGGCCGAGCTGCGCCGGCGGCATGTGACGCTCGGCATCGAGCCATGCCGCCGTCTCGGTGGCCTCGGCGGTGGACGCCGGCAGGGTCGCCTTGACGATGTCGTGAGCAAGGTGCGCCAGCAGCCGCTCACCGTGGGTGATGCTCTGCGGTCGGTCCACCTTCTCCAGCGCACGCCTTGCGTGCTCCCATGCGCGCCGGAGCACGTCGAGGTCGCCACGTGCTGTCCTGTGCAGCCCGCTGGCGAGATCGAAACGCACGTGCGGATCGTCGTGGACTTGCTCGAGCAGGTTCGCGAGGTCGTCGCACCGGGCTCGCCGCTCGTCGACGGCGTCCGGCGGCAGCCAGCCGACGAGGAGGTGGGCGCACCGGAGGTGCTCCTCGGGCAGGAGCATGGCTTCGATCGCGGCGCGCAAGCCGGCCACGGCTTCCGCGGCGCGGCCCTCGCCGTGCAGCAGGCGCGCGGCCAGGGATGGGCGGCCCCGGCGCTGTGCCCACGCGCGAAGCCGCGCGCGAGTGTTCGGCGCGATCGAGGCCGCGTACTCGACCGCAATTCGCTGGACCAACTCCTCGATCTCGCGATCGGGAGAGAGCTCAATCGCATGGGCGAGCAACGCATCCAGATCCTCGCCGTGTCCGGCCGCGGCCAGCGCTCGCCGGAGCAGGAGCTGGGTTCGCCGAGGCTCTTCGCTCGCCCGTGTGGCCGCCGCGTCGAGAGCCGCACGCTCGGCATCGGGATCGCCTCGCAGCGCGGCAAGTCCTGCACGCAGGCCATCGACGTCGTTGCGATGCACGTCGTCGAGTTCGGCCCAGCGGTCTCCGAGGATTTGCAGCTGCTCGTCCACGAGGGTCAGATCGCGCTCTGCGAGCCCCAGCGCGGCGAGCTGCAGCCGTGCGACCACCTCGATGTGGAGGTCCCGGCCGCGCACACCCTCGAGCCCAGCGCTCAGATGCTCGCGCGCCTCGGGGAGACGGTGGGTGTCTGTCAGGGCGCGCCCGACCGCGAGGTGAAGCATCGCGAGCGGCACCGCCTGGCCCGGATCCTGGGTTGCTGGCTCTGCGAGATAAGACAGCCCGCGGCTGATCGCGTCTTCATGTCGACCCGCCGCATCGAGCACCGACACCAGCTCCGCGGCCATCTCGACCCGGAGCGGGTCGCCCAGCGCGCTCATCGCTATCGCGGCCTCGAGCGCCTCGAGCGCTTCCATCGGCCTGCTCGTCCTCGTCAGCGCCGCCCGCGCCTGGAGCAACTGCATCCTGCGAAACGGATCGAGCGCCGGCAGTGTCGCGAGCATCTCGCGGATCTGCTCGGCCAGCGCAGCTCTGGCCGCGACACGGTCGGGGATGCCTTCGGCGGAACCGGCCAGGAGCTTCGCCTGGAACGCGATGCTGCCTGCGTAGATGTCGACGTTTCCCTCCTGCTGGGCTTGCGCGATCGCGATCTGGAGGTCCTCCCACACCACCCGCATCGCGTCGCCGTCTTGCCCGGCGAGTACTCGACGCGTGTTCGCACGCTCGAAGTGCAGCGCGGCGAGCGACATCCCCTGCGGCGGTTGCGTGATGATCTCGTCGAGCAGCTCCAGCCTGAGATCGAACAGGCCGAGGAGTCTCAGCTCGAAGATCACCGTCTCCGCGGTACGCGCGAAGATCGCCAGCCAGGGGTCCTGGTGCGGGGTCCCCCTCACCGACCGGCGAAGCACCAGAGAAGACAACAGGACCGACATCGCGTCGATCCGTGGAGTGCCGATCACGAGCTCCAGCAGTGGCTCGGATGCCGGGGGAACATCGATCGCATGCACCGCGCGCTCGATATCGGCTCTGCCGAGCGTCGCCGCTTCCGCCAGCCGCATCGCCGCGCGCTGCACGTCGCGGAGCAGGCCGTCATAGAGCGCCTTGTCCGATGTCACCACACTCCAGCCGGATACGGGTCCCGATTCTCCCACACTAACTCGGCAAGGGCCATCCCTGCTAACGTGCAGCAGCCCTGTGAGGCGAGCCGATCGTCACTCTGCCACCCGGCACATGGCGCCGTCGAGCAGATCGCCTACGGGCTCAAGCGGCCGTGGCCCGACGGCCGCACCGAGCTGGTGTTGCGCCGGTGGCGTTCCTACGGCGGCTGTGCGGGATCATCCCGCCACCCCGGTAGCCATCTGGTTCGATACGCGGGGTGTTCGGCCCAGCCAGCCAGCGGCGCGCGCAGCTCCCGCGCGCTGGTGCCAGCGCCCACCAGCGAGCCGCCGCCCGTCACGGCGACGCCGAGCGGCTCGACGCGTGGGGGCCGGGTCCCATCAGGCCGCCGCTTACCTGGTCCGCGACCAGCGCGCGCTCGGTGTCGAGGTCACCACTGCCGCCTCGGCGCACAGCAAGAGCGCCTGCAGCTCCTGAGCGACGTCCAGCACCAGCGCCCGCGGTCGAGCGCCGCCACCGCCGCCGTGACCGCGAGCACGGTGCGCAGCGTTCCCGGCAGGGTGCCGGGAATCGCCATCGCCTCCCGAGCGCCGCGGTCGAGCGCCACCACTGCGGCCGCGCTGGGCCCACAAGCGCCGCGGTCGAGCGCCGCTGGCGCCGCCGGGACCGCGAGCACGGCGCGGCGTAAGCTCCACGGCTCGGGCGCGTTCACGAAGCGACAGCTCGCTTCCAGCGAGTCTCTCGGATCGGAGAGCTCCGGAACCTGCGTCGCCTGGGTGATGCGCTGCGAGCGCTGGGAGCTGGCGTCAATTAGATACTTGCGTCGTGTTGCCTTGTGCTGCCTCAGCTGGAACAAGACGGCTTCGCTCGGTGGCGTGGTCTCTTGCGCCCATCGATTCCACCCTACGAGGGCTGCAACTTCTCGACGATCCCAGTCAGATGGTGACGGTTGGGTGGATACCGTCAACTATCTATGATAGCTATTCCGCGTATCGCTCGGCCTCCTGGTCTCGTTCCGCGACGACCACCAAACAGTGGATGGGACCGCCGTAATGCTTGACCTAGCCCGAGACTAGCAATGAACGAAGGTTCTCGTCCTTCAATACCGCAAAGTGGCGGCCCCGAGCATCAGCGAACTCTCCCTGGATCGTCACTACGACGAGTTGCCGATCGGTGATGTCGTCAAAGACTGCCTTCAACTGTCTCACGTTCTTCGGGTCCATGTGTCGCGTCGGTTCGTCGAGGATAAGACAGTCCACGCGTCGAGCTGCCACGCGCATCAACCCGTGCCGCAGCGCTATGGCGAAGACATCCCTCGCGGCTCCGCTCAAATTTGCCAGGGGCACGTTGCGCCCATGAAGGTCGACGTTGAGATCCATGTCACCCTCGATGATCGCCTTCGCATCGAAGTCACCGTCATGAAACCGCGCAAGCAACGTGTTCATCGCTACGACCAGCTCTCTTGCAACGCGGTCCCGGAGTGCCGCGCGGTGTTCCTCGATAACCTCGATAACCCGACCCAGAAAAGCGACTTCCTCGTGCGCACGCTGATGGTGCGTAGGTCGCTTGCCGAACACCTTCGCTTTCGCCCGCAGATCCTTCTCTCGCGCGATCTTCTTCTGCTGCTCACGGGCAAGGGCTTCGTGCTGGCCCGCCAACTCACGCAGGTCGCTAAGCCGCTGGTGCGCGTCATCGAAGTTCTCCTCCTCAAGGTTGGATTGAAGTTCATCGAGCGTCGAGCGAATGCGTCGCAACTCGGCCTCTGAGGCTCGAAGCTGACGTCGAAGATCCGCGAGCCGACTCCTTCGCAGCTTCGGGGGTACTGGCTGTGTACATGTTGGGCATTCCCCCTTCTCAAGTCCATCAATCAACCGCTCCAGGAATGCGCGTTCGCTCTCGGCGGTGGTCTCCTGGTGTTCGACCTCGGCGACATCTCCCTCTGCACGTTTCTCGCGGTCCCGCAGGCCACGTCCGCTTCGTGGAAGCCCCTTCTTGAGCGATTTAATATCGGCCGCAAGCTGACGCTGCTCGCGAGTGCCGTTCGCAATGTCGGCCGTCAGTTCGTCCAGGGCCGCAACGAAGGCGCCAAAGCGGCCTGCTGTGAGATCCGCGATGAACGCTTGCAGATGCTTCTCGGCGCGCCGAAGTCCATCAACACGGTCCTGCCAGACCTCCTGGCCAAGGAGTCGTTCGATGAATACTCGGCGGTCCTTAGGAGTGAGATCGAAGCTTCGTCGCAGCTCGTCTTGGTCAGCGTAGAACACATTGCTGAAGAACTTCGCGTCGACGGCGAGCAGGTCTCTCAATTTCTCCTTTACGGGCTCATGGCTGGAGGCAATCTCAACATCATCACGGAGGAGCTTTACCGTTGGTCTCGGAAGCCCACGACGCAGCGTGTACTCGTGGCCGTCCACCTCGAAGACCAACTCGACGTGGCCCTTGGTCGCGCCGTCCATCACCAAGTGCTCCGCCTTGACCGCTGAGCCAGCCATGCGCCGCGGTAGGGCCTCGGTGCCGAATAGCGCAAAGGCGACCCCTTCGACCAAGCTGCTCTTCCCCTGCCAGTTGCTGCCAACGACGTAGTTCTGCTGCGTACTAAATGCGACGCGAGCGCTTGCAAACGACCGATAGTTTTCGAGGCGAAGGGACTTCAAGATCATCGGAGGATCCTGTCAATGATCGATGCAGGGAAGCCATCGTTGGTGCAGTCATCAATGTACGTGTGCGCCTTCTTGGCCTGCGCGCCGAATGCTTGCTGCAACCGTGCGTCGATGCTTGCACCAGCGACCGCTTCCACCGCCGTGCGCACCGATTCTGTTGTGCGCACCTCGACGTAGCGGTCGAAGATGTCGAAGTTGCGAAGCAACGCCACGACCTCAGCCTTGCTCACGGACCATTGCGTCGCTTGACCCTTCACACGAATGCAAACGAAGGCGTTGCCTAGCTGCCTACCCGCCAGCGAGTTCGAGATCGCGGAGAGCAGGCGTTCTCGATCGGTGAACTCGCCTACGTCGTAGGTCAACACGATCACGTCGCGCGTCTTCGGTAGCTTGCGGAAGATCACCGCGTCGACGCTCGTGTCGTAGATGACAACCGATTTGTGCGAATCTGCCTCGGCGAGATTCTGAACTTCAGTCGCCCCCGGCATCACGAATGCGCCGAGTTCCTCCGCGTCGTGATGGTGACCAACGAAGACCCGATCGAAGCCTTCGGCGATGCCGGAGTCCACCTCACCAACATGCGACGGGATGAACGCAGAGCCCTTGATAAAGTTGTGCAGCAGCAAGATTCGACGAGCGGAAATGGATCCTCGGGGGATCCCTCGTACACGCGGGTGCAGCGCTGCGATTTCATCTTGCGAGTGCCACGGAAAACCCACCACGGCACAGCCGCCGATGACCGTTTGTTCACCACGCAGCACCCTAAGAAAGCCAAGGGCCTCCAGAATGGAGAGCTCCGCAGCTTCCCTTCCTCGCCCGAACTCGTGGTTGCCCGCAATAGCGAAGATGGGTATGCGCTCCGTTCGGAGACGGTCGAAGAGAGGACCGACCTCTTTCAGCGTCGACGCGAATGCCTCAACGTTGCGACGCATAAGGGCCGAATCAAACACGTCGCCGAGCAGACACAAAGATTCGACGCCTTCCGCGAGGCAGCTCTCGACAGCGTTGATGAACGCCTGAGCGAAGTCCGCCCGTCGTCTCTCGGTGTAGTCGGCGCACCCGAGATGCGCGTCGCCGATGATGCCCATCTTCATAGGTCGGGTGATGGTAGCCCAATCGAGGCCTGGATGTCGCCCACAAGCTCGCCGGTGCACGAGGTCGCCACGCTGGAGAAGCTTGGCCGGCACCGATGCGCGGTCGTGGTGTGCGGCTCGCGGTGGCAGTCGTCGCGGGCTCGTGGTGAGCTGCTCGCAGCAGCGGTGGTCGCCGGCTCGTGGTCGCCGATCACGGCGGCGGTGATGGTGACGTTGCCGAGCTCGTGCTCGCGGCAGCGGCGGTGACCTCGCCGGTACCTCGCCGTGCTGCTGGATGTCGGCCGCCGAGCTCGCGCCGGCCGCGGCCCGGCAGGGCAAGGTGCACCTTGGCGACGTCGCCGGCGAGCACCGAGCCGGCACCTCCCGGGCGACGTCCAGGCGCCCGTGCTCCTCCGTGCCGACAGCCTGCCGCCGCCATCACCGGCGAGCTGGTGAGCCGTGCGCGCCGCCTACCGCGCAGGTCACCAGGCCTCGGCGAGACCCGGGCGGCGCGCTCCGGGCCGGGCCGAGAATACCAGCACCGCTGCCGCCGCGCTCGGTGACACGCCCCTGTTCGCGCTCGGCGGCCCGAGGTCCATCTCGAGCACGTGCGCGCCGTCCAGGCGCCCGGCGCGCGGTTCGGCCGCGGCTGCGAGGCCCTCCTCGATCATCCGGGCGCGCCACTGCTCGGCCAGATGAAACTGCTGCGGCTCCGCCGCGTCGGTCGTCTGCACCTGCGCGAGCCTGGCGTCGAGGGCGACCAGATCGATCCGGCGGAGATCGCCGGCGAGCGTGCGTTCGGCGCGGCGACGCGCGACATGTGCCGTCACCGCGCGGCGCGATCGACGGACGCGCGCAGATCCTCGTCGAGCCCGAGCTTGCCAAGCGCCGACACCGGCAGCTTCATGAGCGCGTTCGCGAGCCGGGCCGAGCGATCGCCGGCCTTGCGCTGCTGCCGGCGTGCGATCTGGCGCCTGCTCTCGCCGCGGTCGTCACGATCTGCCATCGCGACACCTTCGCTCCTTCATCCGGCGACCACCAGCGAGCACGCTGCCCTGCGGCCAGGACGAACGAGTTGCGTATCGCCGACGGTAGATCGGCGCCGACCTGCCGCAGCTCCGAGGTCGTCATCACGTCGCGCTCGGCATCGGCGTCGTACACGCCACGGTTCCGCTTCCGCTCCGGTTTGCTATCATGCTCGAGATGTCCGAGCGAGCCCGCAAGCTGCTGCACGACGCGATGGATCTGCCGGTGTCCGAGCGCGCCGGGCTGGCGGCGGATCTGCTCGCTAGCCTGGACGGCGAGCCAGAGGCCGACGTGGAAGCAGCGTGGGCGAACGAGATCGAGCGGCGCGCGCGTGAGGCGCTGGCGAACCCCGACGACGACGTCGCCTGGGAAACGGTACGCGCCGAGCTGCGTGCAGCTCCGACGCGATGAGCAAGCCGGTCCGGCTTGCCCGTGAAGCTCGCGCCGAGCTGCACGAGGCGGCGCGACGGTACGGCGAGCAGCGCCCCGAGTTGCGGATCGAGTTCTTGGCCGCGGTCGACGAGGCCATGGAGCGCTTGGTCCGGCTCGCGAAGCACCTGGGCTCCCCACCGGGCATCGATCCCACCCTCGGCATCAAGCGCGTCTTCGTGAAGCGCTTCCCGTTCTCGGTCTACTTCATCGAGTTGCCGACCCGCTTCCGTGTGCTCGCCGTCGCGCATGGCCGGCGGCGCCCGTTCTACTGGGGCGACCGGCTCTGATAGTCACCCAGCTGGCGAGCGCTCGCCCGGGTAGTAGCACCACCTACGTGGTCCAGGAGCCGGCCCCTACCTGACCGTGCGGAGCACAGGAACATTCGCCGCGAGCCGACGCCACTCCTCAGCCAGGCGACGAGCCCGCTCATAGTCTCCGTCGAGAACAGCCTGTAACACGGCGTGTGACAGCACTTGGTCGCGAGGATCTGCGAGGATGCCGACCGTGACCTCGTTTGTCGACGGAGCGACGTGATCCTCGCGGATCCTCGTGTCCATATTTGATCCTTCGACTCCCGCCGCCTCCACAATTTTCTTCTGATAATTCAACCAACTGGCCGGCTGTAGCAAACGATGTAGCAAGCCGCCGGTTGAGCTGCAGCTTGCTGACCTCGCCGCAGGCCTCGATCCAGTGAGGCCCGCGGTCGTAGCCGCTGAACGCGTCGCGCGCCGCCTTGGTGTGCGTCACGCGATCGCGGATCACGTCGGGCTTCGCGCCGTCCTCGATCACCAGCGTGATGAAGGTCGACTTGGTCGCGTAGGGCTCCCGGTAGCGCCAGCCGAGCAGCGGCATGTCGTGCTCGCGCCACTTCTTCCCGGAGTAGTCGTGGCCGCGGTACGCATCGCCGGTGCGGCGGCGCCGGCGCGCGATGGCGTCTGGTGGTAGCGGGACGATCAGGTCGTTGGACTCCGGCCGGCGCCCCATCATCGCGGTCCACCCGGACAGCCGCCACTCCGCAAGCAGCGCGGCGAGCGTCGGGTGCACCGGCACGTGGCGCACGGCATCCGTCTTCGTCGTCTTCGCGCGGTGCTTGCGCGTGTTGTACGCCAGCGCGACGGTCAGCTTACCGAGCGGCGCCGTGGGTCGCGTCGTAGTGCCGCCAGCGCAGCGCCGCCGCCTCGCCTGGCCGCAGGCCGGCCAGCACGCCGAGCGCGTACACCATGCGTCGATCGAGCGGGATGCCCGGGTGCGAAATCAGCACCTCGGCCTCCTCGCGCGTGAACACCGAGCCGTCGCGCCATTCCGGGTCACTGTCGACCAGCGGCCCCAGCTGGTACGCGGTCAGCTTCGCGGGCGCGCGGTCGATGAGCCCCGCCAGCTCGGCATCGCGAAACATGGCCGAGATCACCGAGTAGATGTTGTAGAAAACAGCAAGGCCGCCACAGCTTCATCGACAAGGTGAAGGTCCGTGTCGTCGATTCCGACTACTGGGCCGAGGTCGTCAACTTTGGCCACAAGTTCGTCCACGTCCCAGAGCACTACATGCGGGACTACGAGCGCCTGCTGATGGGCGGGATCTGGGCGCAGGTCGACATGCGGTTCGAGTACGACGAGGAGACCAAGGGAAAGACGCCGTTCTGGATCGAGCGCATGACGCCGATCCAGGTCGCGAACTTCGATGTCGACGAATATCGCCGCGCGCGCCGCGAGTTCACGACCGACGAGTGGATCGATCTCATGCTGCGCAGCATGGGGTACGAGCCCTCGGCGATGGAGGCCCGTCTCAAGCTCCTGCTTCTGGTGCGGCTCATCCGCTGGTCGAGCGCAACTTCAACCTTCGTGGAGCTCGGACCTCGGGGCACCGGCAAGAGCTATGTCGTCCAGGAGATCTCGCCCTACAGCGCTCTGCTCACTGGCTCGCCGACGGTCGCCGGGCTGTTCGGCCACATGACCGGGCGCCAGAAGGGCCTGCTGCAGACCTGGGACGTCGTGGCGTTCGACGAGGTCGCCGAGCTCCGCAACATGCCCAAGGAGCTGGTCCCGATGCTCCAAACCTACTGCGAGTCGGGCCAGTTCCAGCGGGGTGCCGAGGCCACCACCGGCGAAGCCGGCCTGGCGCTGTTCGGCAACACCAACCGGCCGGTCGACGTGATGGTCCAGACCAGCCACCTGTTCGAGCCGCTGCCCGACAACGTCCGCTCGCTCGCCTTCCTCGATCGCCTCCACTTCTACCTGCCCGGCTGGGAAGTGCCCAAGATGGCGCCGAGCCTGTTCACCGACCACTACGGCTTCGTGGTCGACTACCTCGCCGAGGCGCTGCGGGAGCTCCGCAAGACCAGCTTCACCGAGCTCGCCGATCGCGAGTTCGGCTTCGGCAGCCACCTCGTCCAGCGCGACCGCAAGGCGGTCCAGAAGACGTTCTCGGGCCTCATGGAGATCGTCCACCCGCATGGCGAAGCCAGCCTCGACGATATGGTCCAGTTGCTCGAGCTCGCGCTCGAAGGCCGCCGCCGCGTCAAGGAGCAGCTCAAGAAGCTCGGCTCCTTCGAGTACCACCAGACCTCGTTCAGCTACCTCATCCGCGAGACCGGCGAGGAGCGCTTCGTCGGCGTCCCCGAGCAAGGCGGACGCAACCTGATCCCGCCTGACCCGCCGGGCCCGGGCACCGTGTTCACCGCCACCGTGACCGACGACGGAACTGTCGGTCTCTACCGGATCGAGGTCACCGTGGCCACCGGATCAGGAAAGCTCAAGACGGCCGGAGGCGTCTCGGGCACGATGAAGGAATCCGTCCAGCGCGCGTTCGCCTACCTGACATCCCGACGAGGTGAGCTCGGGTTCGCCCAGGATCTCGATCACAACGATCTTGTCGTCGAGGCCATCGACCTCCTGGGCAACCGCGTGGAGGGCGAGATCGGCGTAGCGTTGTTCGTCGCCTGCTGTTCGGCGCTCCGCCGTACCTCCATCGCTCCGGCCCTGCTCATCCTCGGCGACATGAGCGTTCAGGGCAACATCAAGCCCGCGCGCTCGCTCAACGAGCCGCTGCGGGTCGCCATGGACAACGGCGCCAAGCGCGCATTGATCCCGATCGAGAACAAGCGCAACTTCCTCGATGTCGCGGCCGATGTCATGGAGCATGTCGATCCAATCTTCTATGGTGACCCCAAGACGGCTGCACAGAAGGTCCTTGGATAGACGCTAGCAATGTGGCAGATCGGATTCACGGGCACCCGCCACGGGATGACGCCAATGCAGCGCGCAGGCGTCGCGGCGATCCTGCAGCAGGTTGCTGGCGCTGGCGAGTTCGTAGCGCATCATGGCGACTGTGTCGGCGCCGATGCCGAGTTCCATGATCTGTGCAGGGAGCTGCCGCAGAGCTTCATCGTCGTTCATCCGGGGCCGCTGGATGATCTGCCGAACCAAGCCGGCAGAGTCGGTGATGAACGACGCACGCACCTGCCGCACATGCGGCGCAACAAGAACATCGTGCTGACAGCGACGGTGATGATCGCAGCACCGTTCGAGCTGGCTCAGCAAGCGCATGGTGGAACATGGCGGACCATCGAGATGGTCCGCCAGGCCAAGCGCCCGCTCGCGATCGTGTCGCCGGACGGCGCAGTGGCCAAAGAGCGCTGGCAGCTGCAACGTTGAGAATTGACCAGGCGGTCTCTTCACAGCGCTTCTTCATGGAACCCCTGCTACGCGTCGTTATAGGTGCGATAGGCCTCTATCCAGTCGAGGTCTCCCACGAGCGACGGGCGGAAGTACGTGAACAGCAATGTGCAGAGATCACGGAGTTCATTCTTCACTTTGTCGAGCGAAGCATGTGGAGAGAAATAGTCCAGAAGCTTGGGCCGTGGAGGTAGTGTGCGAACGGGGTCCTTGCGCAGCGCGTCCAGCGCCTCCGCCACAGAAACCGATCGACTGAGACCCGTAGTCTCCGGTAAGAATTTCAGGTCCATATTACTCTCAAAGCCTTCGGTGACATAGAGATGGCAGCGCGGCAGCCGCACCTCGATACCATCGGGCCGGTCGTCTTCGAGCGTGTACGGCCCGGGCCAAGGAAACTCGGCCAGCACCTCCAAGAGCACTTCTGGTGTCAGGAATGTGGGCGGGTTGTACATCACTTCACCTTGACGGCAGTGCCATCGGGCATGAACGTGTAGCCCTTGGCTTTTAGATAGTCAACCTCGCGGCCGAAGATCGACTGGATCTTCTTTCCGTTATCGAGCACAAAAGCATTGTCCTTGCCTGCGGTGACAAAGAGTGCCCTTTCGTTATCGGGGTTAGAAACAAATCGAAAATTGTCACCTCGCGCAATCGCCTCATCGAGCCACGGCTTGTTCACAGTGTCCCAGAACTCGTTAGTTACGGCCCTCCAGTACGCAGTCGTATCGCCGGCATCGAGCAGCGGCTTGTACTTCACCTGAATCTCACCCCACTTCGGAGAACGCAGGATGTTGATACCGCCGACGTTTTCGCCCATCTGGGTGGCGCCCGGCAGGCGCTCCCCGCGTCGCGCAACCGCGTTCGTGTCGTCAAGGGTACCAGTCAGCGTCGTCGTCGCATCGGGATCGAGCTTGATCGTGTTCCCGCCATGCAACTTGACATCTTTGGAGATGATCTCGAGCTGGCTTCCATGCGAGTAGGTACCGATTCGCTTGCCTGACTCGCTGAGGATGTCCACGGGCGACTCTGCTGACTTCGCGAGCCGCTCGGCGTCCTCCCATGCCTGCTTCGCCTTCGCCAGCTCCTCGGGCGCCATCTCGCCGAGCTTCGCGGCGAGCCGCGCCTGCTTGAGCTCGGCGATGAAGCCGGCGAGAGAATGTGCTCCCTCCTTGATCTTGGCCGCGGCCATCTTCACGAGCGCGCGATAGACCTCGGGATCGGTGAGCGGCCCGGGAAGGGAATAGGCCTTGCCCAGCGCCGCCGACAGCTCACCCTTGGCCGCAGCGTAGCTCTTGCGGGCCGCGGCGGCCTTATCAGCGGCCGCTGCGATTTTCTCGTCGAGCTGCTTCGACTTCTGCAGCGCCTCGACCGCCTTGGTGAAGTCGATGACCTCGCCGCCCGCCTCGAGCGCCTTGGCCGCCGGGGCGAGCGCTCGCACAGCCTTCGTGGCCGCGCCCATGTCGACCCCGGCGCCCACGATGGCGAGCACCAGCCAGACGACCGAGGGGTCGTCCGCGAATCCCGCGTCCGCGACCGCATGGTCTGCGCTGTACTGGTTGTACTCATCGTACGCCATGTACGTGCTCAGCCCTGCTGCGCCGATCGACGCCCCTGCCGCGATGATCGCCGGGGTCGCCGTGCCGAGAGAGACGACCGTGAGCGCGATCGCCACGATCGCGAGCAGGATGCCGCCGACGAGCTTGGCGATCGCGTCGTCATGCATCTTGTCTTTGATGATCTGGTCGTGAATGGAGCCCGGCTGGATGTCCATCTCCGCGTAGAACGCGGGCATCAGCTTGTCCATCCGGTAGATCAGCTCGTGCTTGCCTTCGAGCTGGCCACGCGCCTCGACGACGACGGCGTTGCGGGCTGCGATGTGCGCCTGCAGCACGCCCCCGAGCTGGGTCTCGCTCGCCTGCGCGAGGGCCACCTTGTCGAGCCGCTTGTCTGCCGGCAGGTCGTCCTCGGCGAAGATCGGGTGGTCCTTCGAGAGGTTCTTGATCTCCGCGTCGGCGTTCGCCTTGGCCGCCTTGATGTTCTGTTCGGCCTGGCGCTGCCGCTGCGTCGGTGGCTTGGCGGGCATGCCGCCGTTGCCGGGGAGCCGCCGCTGTTCGGCGTCACGGTCGTGCCCTGCGGCCCACACCTCCTCGGAGTAGATCTTCGTGTTTTTGTCGAACTCGTCGTGCTGCGTGCGGAACCCGGCGAGCTTGCCGTGCAGATCCTTGACGACGGCCGGGTCCTGGTAGCGCTGTGCTTCGCGGTAGAGCTTGCCCGCGTACTTCGCGAGGACGTCGAGCGTGATCCGGACGGCGCCGTTCTCGAACGCTTGCTCGAACTTCGCGACATAGGCCGCGAACTCGGCGATCGAGGCGAATCCGTAGCGCGGGAGCTGCTGCTCGAGCTGCTCGCGCATGTCGCCCGCCGTTTGCACCTTCGCGCCGAGCTTCTTGGCGATGGCGGTCCCGACAGTCGCCTCCGGGCTGAGTGCCTCGGCCGTGGCGGTCGCCGTGTACTGGCGGTAGAGTTTGTACACCTCCTCGAGTCCAAGGAGCTTGTTCTGGACGGCAGTGCGGTCGGTGTCCGCCTGCTCGCGTCCTGCCAGCTCGCTCCGGTAGCCGTCGATCGCGGCTTCGAACGCCGACAGATCCGTCGTGGAGCCGGTAATCTTGTTTGCGTAGTCGGCCGCTGCGCCGGGCGGCAGCGCTTCGATCTTCTTCGCGATGCGGAACAGCTGGTCGTAGTCAGCGGGCGCGAGGTCCCGGCCGGCGATGCTGGTGTGGATCAGCGCCTTGACCTTGTCGGGCAGGTTCGCGAGGTACTGGTGCTGAAACAGCACCTCGTCGCGGATCGAGCGCCAGAGGTCTGCCTTGCCCGGCTCGTTGACGGCGATCTTGTTGTCGGGCGCGGTGCCACTCGCGAGGTGGTAGCGACGATCGATCTCGGTCAGGAGCGCAGCCCGTTCGTTGGACGCCGGCTGATTCTCGAAGGCCTTCTCGCGCGCCTCCGCTCCGGCGACCTCGCCGCTCGCATCGGTATCGATGCCCCTGGCCGCGTTCGCTGCGCCGCGCATGCGCTGAACGAGCGACGCCTCGAACAGGACTTCCACGGGGCTTTGGTCAGGCGTGTACGAGTCCTTGACGTTCTGCCACTGGCCCGCGACCGTGGCGGAGCCGAACACCTGGAGGTTCGCCGCAGCCTCGAATTGCTCTCGGGTCATCGGCTTTGCCACGGTGATCTTGAACGGGATGAACTCCTTCTTCGGCCTGCCCGGCGCCATCTGGATAGGCGCCGCACCCGCGATGTGCGGCGTGTCGGCAGCGCCGGGGCCCTCGAGTTCCTCCATGCGCGGCTGGGCCCCTGGCGGCGCGGGATCCGACGTCTCCGTGGCCGGCTTCGCCTGTACGGGTCCATGACCCGCCGGTACGGACGACGTCCCAGCTGCCCTGGCTCCCGCTGGCCCGTGCGCCGGTTCGCCACGCGCGACCTTCGCGCCCAGCTCGTCGGCCTCATGCTCGAGCGCCGGATCGTCGTTGGCCGGCGCGCCGCCGACCTGTGCATTCACCGGCACCCGGCCCTGCGCCTGCTGCTTGACGTGGGTCAGCTCGTGGCCGAGTAGCTCGAGGCCCTGCGGACTCGTCGGATCGAATCGTCCCGGCGAGAAAAAGATGTCGGCACCGCGCGTGAACGCAGCCGCGCCGATCGCCTGCGCGTAGGAGTGCTGGTGGACCCGCACGGCGGAGAAGTCCGCCCCGAGCGCGGCCTCCATGCGTCCGCGCACCTCCGGCGGCAGCGGCGTGCCGCCACCCCCGGAAGGCGGTGGTCCAGGCTCGGTCGCACCGTCCGCCTGCGCCTTGCGCTGCGCCGGCGCGGCGGGCCCGGGACCGCCAGCGGAGACATCACCCGCGGGTGGCGCGGACGGTGTGACCGTCTGCCGCCCGAGGGCTGGCACAGCCTGCATCCTGCTGAGCTCCGCCTCGACGAGTGTCTGCTTGCCCGGAGCACGCGCGGCTGCGCCCGGCGTTCCAGGTAGCGGCGCGCCAGAAGGCTCACGTCGATCGAACCCCATCCCCTGCAGGAGCGTACGAACCATGACACAGCAGGTCAAGGCTATCGAACCATCTTCGAGCGACCACCGACCCGGCGAAATCGAACGTTGGGCGAGCGGGCACCACGATTCGCCAAAGTTCGCGATCCGCGAGAGCTCAAGCCGCTCATCTCGTCGCGCGCTTGGGACGCTTCCGGTGCCGCACAACGCGATCCGCCGTGGCACTACACGGGAGCGGCCGGCCCTGCGGGTTCCTGCCCCAAGATCGTACGGGCGATGGCCTTCGCGCGCTCCTTGTCTCCGTCAAGAACGGCGCTTGCGAGCGCTGTAGCAAGGCTTGCTACAGCGCTTGTCCGGTCACGTCCGCTCTCGTCCATCGGGTCTGGAGGACAACACCGCAACGACGACGAGGAACTTCTTACCGAGCAACCATCCTGTGCTGGCTGGCGGATGGGGCGGACCCGTACGACGTTAGTTGCGCGGGCGGACCCGTACGACGTTAGTTGCGAAGAACGGATGGGCCGGCGCCCTAGGGCGGGGGCCCATCGACCTGTCCATGTTCCTTCTGCGCGTCAGCTTACAAAGCGATGAAAACAGATGCTGTGCAAACGCGATCGACGAGTGCATCGCTTGGTTGCTGGGGCGACCCGAGGTACGGCCTGGCACCCGACACCAGATGGTGTCAGCATCGTGCGCTGTGATGTTCTGCGCGGCGGTCAGCATCCCCGACGAGATGACGAGGTCATGTCTCGAGCACTGGCACCGACGCGAATCGGTGGAGCCAGTAGGTGCCAGGTGGGAACACGGCGAGATGGCCGTTTCGCCATTGCTCGCGGGCGCTGGCGTAGTCCGCGATGAATGCACGATTGCGCATCAGCGCCTCGATCCGCACCCACTTGCTTCGCGTCGCCACCCGGGGGCGGAGGTTCCGCCGAGGCTCCATGCTCGTCGGGGACTCACGCCATGACTGCGCGCGCACCGCGCGCCGCCCCAGCACGCGACGCCCGCTGCGCGCTCGCTCGGCCGCACACTCGAGCTCGACGGCTCGTACGCGGTCGCGCAGCTCCGAGACCACCGCGTCCGTCGGACCGAGCTCGCCAGGGATGGTCAGCGGCAGCTCGAGCTCATCGGGCATCCGGCCATCGGGCCGGAAGAAATGCAGAGGGCGCGTCGCACGCAGCGGCCGTCCGGCTAGCAGTGCGCCCAGACCGTTCACGCCGGGCCAGCAGTGGACCCGGTCGACCAAGTGGTCCTGCACGGGATTGGCCGCCGTGTAGATCAGCTTGTCGATGACCGCCTCGCGCTCCACCAGCTTCACGACGCAGGTCTGCTCGCAGGCCCAGAAGTTCTCCCAGCGGCCACGCAAGGCGTTCTGGCTGCGCGCCAGGAGTTTGTGGAAGTGTTCGATGAACTCCGGGTAGCGGCCAGCGCGATCGTAGATCACGACATGGTAGTGGTTGCTCATTGCGCACGGCAGCAGAACATCGATTTCGCAGCGCAACGCCGCCGCGATCAGGCAGTACAGGAACCCGTTGTTGGTCGCCGCATCCGGATGGAGCAAGAACTGGCGCTGAGCGCAGCGTCGGGTGATGAGTAGAACTGACGGGGAAGCACCTGGCGCGGGAGCATGCGCGGGCGAGCCATCAAGATCTCGGCCATTTGCTCGCGACGTGATCTCGCACAGTTGGCGCACGCCGGTGTCCGGTAGCGTCCGGTGGCTGGTGGCTGGCCATTGCGTCCGAAACCCGGACGCGCAATGTGACGCCCGTCATTGGGGAGCTCGGCAATCTATTCCGCAGAATTAACGTCGTACGGGTCTTCCCCCCGGGCAATCCGGGCACGGGCATCGCGGTGCTCAACGAGTTCGCGCCGCGGGACGTCATCTCGCGGCGTTCCTCGAGCGGCTAACACGGAACCTCGGTGGCGACCTCGGTGACATCTGACCACGACCTGTGAGAGCTTCAGCGAGCGGCATCGCGCTGACGAACGAGGATCTGGGGAAGGGTACATGTCGAGCTACGACGGAAGGTCGCCAAAGCCAGTCGAGTCCTACGGACCGGTACGGACCGGTAGTGCCCGGCACATCGGCGATGTCATCCGCGCGCGCCAGGAGCGCGCCGGCTGGGGCGCGAAGGTGATCGATCGGCTGTCGCACGATCTGCGGCAGGCGTTCCCGGACATGGGCGGGTTGTCGTCGAGAAACCTCCAGTACATGCGCACGTTCGCCGGCGCGTTGTCGGAGCGCGCAATCGCGCAAGCGCCGCTTGTGCAATTGACCTGGTATCACCACGTCACGCTGCTCGACAAGCTGGAGGAGAACGTCGAGCGGCTCTGGTACGCCGAGCGGACCGTGGAGCACGGGTGGTCCCGCAACGTCCTCGCGTTCCAGATCGCGAGCCGTTTGCGTGAGCGCCGCGGACGAGCGCCGAACAGCTTCAAGGCGACCCTGCCGCCCGCGGACTCGGACTTCGCGGCGCAGGTGTTCAAGGATCCTACCTGTTCGACTTCCTCGGCACGGCCGATCCGCGCCGCGAGCAAGAGGTCGAGGACTCGCTCGTCGCCCACACCGTGCAACTGGAGGCATTGACCGACGCTGCGCGGCGCGCGCTCGACCGCGGCAGCCTCGCCGACGCGCTGCGCTCGATCGCAGTGGCCTTGGGACGGTGATCGCTCGTATCCGCACCTGGTCAGGTTTAGACCCCGAGGCCCGGATCGCCTTCGAGCGCTTGCTGCGTGAGCTGCGGCCTCTCGCCTGGCCGCCATAGCTTCGCGCCGTACGCCACGCGATAGCGCAGCGGCCCGCCGTCGGGGCGCTCGCTGCGCGCGACCGGCCGCGGGATGCAGACGAACTCGGTCCGCATTTCGTCGCCGCTGAGCCGAACCGTCGCATAGCCATGTCCGCCCATATCCTTCGACGCTTGTGAGAATTGACCCGGGTCTGCTTGCGAGAAATGACCCACCGACCGCTCTGCCCTGATCCACTGTATGCGGGCGCGGTGGTACCTGCGA
>Ga0308176_10000200_pt1 | contig 41959 bp, 40 predicted proteins | sample PhyCR2_3_FD_203890 | JGI IMG/M metagenome (GOLD analysis project Ga0308176, IMG submission 203890) | Soil microbial communities from UC Gill Tract Community Farm, Albany, California, United States - DLSLS.C.R2 | ecosystem: Environmental > Terrestrial > Soil > Agricultural land | place: USA...
CCGCCCAGCACGTCGCTGAACCAGTGCACGCCGAGGGCGACCCGGGTGAAACCGACCCCGAGGATGGAGAACACGGCCACACACCAGCAGGCGATGCGCCAGGCCCGCGGCACGAGGGGCGCCAGGACCAGTATGAAGACGGCGAAGGACGTGGTCGCCGTCATGGCGTGGCCGGACGGGAAGGAGTAGCCCGCGGCGTGCGCCACCGGGTCCTGCAGAGCGGGCCGGGCGCGCTCCACCACGATCTTCACCAGCAGTCCGACCAGCCCCCCGGCCACGGCGGTCACCGCCGCCCAGGCCGCCAGCCGCCAGGCCCGGCGGTACAGGAGCCACCCGGTCAGCACCGCGACGGCCGCACGTAGCGTCACGGGATCCCAGATCCGGTCGGACAGCAGGTGCAGCACGTCCGTCCACCCCGGATGGCGCAGGGCGTACGCGTGCAGGTCCCGCGCGGCGGAGGTGTCCAGGTGCCGCAAGGGCCGCCACTGGCCCTCCACCAGGGTCAGGAGCAGCCCGAAGGCGACCGCGGCCACGGCGGCGAGGGCCGCGGCGGCCAGCAGCCGTGCGCCGTACCTGCGGTCGGCCTTCCGGCGGCGTTCGCGAAGGGTGTGGAGTGCGGTCGGCTTGAGCATTCAGACTCCGGGGTCGGCTTGGACCGGGCCGGGGCGGCGGCCGCGCGCCGCCTCCAGTTGCGCGGCGAAGGACAGCCCGAGGAAGAGGGCGATGGAGGTCAGGTAGGCCCACAGCAACAGGGACATGAAGGCGCTCAGCGGGCCGTAGACGGTGTCGAAGGAGCCGCTGAGGTCCAGGTAGAGACTCAGCAGCCAGGTCAGTGTCATCCACAGCACCAGGTAGACGGCGGCGCCGAAGGCCAGCCAGGTGTAGCCGGGCTGGCGGCGGCGCGGTGAGCGGCGGAAGACGGTGCTCGCGGAGATGAGCGCGAGCAGCAGCCCGAAGGGCCAGCGCAGGATGTCCCAGGCCGCCCGGGTGCCGCTGCCGAGGTGGTAGACGGTCACCGCCGCCGAGGCCAGGTCGTCTCCGGCGATCATGACGACGAACCCGAGGCCGAGCGGGAGCCCCGCGCCGACGGACATCAGCAGGCCGCGCAGGTACTTGTGGTGAAAGGGGCGGTCGCGTTCGTTGCCGTAGATCCGGTTGGCGCCCCGCTCGATCTGGCACATCGCGGTCGTGACGTTGACCAGGGAGAAGACCGCGCCGAACCAGAGGGCGACGGCGGCGCCGTCCCCCGCCGTGTGCCGGCTGCGGTCGAGGGCGTCGTCGACGACGTGTGCGCTGGGCCCCTGGGCGATCCGGTGGATCGTCAGTTCGGCCAGCCTGCCCATGTTCTCGGTGTGCAGGGTGGTCGAGAGTCCTACGAAGGCGATGGTCAGGGGTACGAGGGCCAGCACCGTCTGCAGGGCGAGGGCCCGGGAGTGGGTGAAGCCGTCGGCGTACCGGAAGCGGACGAACGCGTCCCGCACGAGGGACCAGCCGCCGTAGCGGCGCAGTGCCGCCCATGCCTCGTCGCCGGACAGCTCCTCCCCGCCCATGTCCCGCGTCTCGGGGACCTTCGTGGCGGTGCCCATCACTTCTCCCGCGTCGGCAGCAGCATGGTCAGGGCGCCCGGCCCGACCTCCACGGTCAGGTACCGGCCGCAAGCCACAGGGTCGCCGTCCAGCTCGCGAGGCAGCGGGGCGTCGAAGGTGAACTCCGCGCGCCGGAAGGTGAGGAACTCCACGGGTGCGCCGCCCTCGTCGCCGTACCGCTCCGGGGCGGGCGCCGTCCTTCCGGGACGCAGCAGCGTCCGTACGGCGGCCAGCCAGCCGGTGATGCCGCGCGGGTCCAGGATGAGCAGGTCCAGCCGTCCGTCGTCGGGCCGGGCGGCGGGAAGCAGCGTCACACCGCCCTGGACGCTGCCGACGTTGCCGACCAGCACCATGCGGGCGGTGCGGCGCAGCGCGGGCGCGCCGTCGAGACGGATGCTGACGCCCGTGCGGGGGCTGCGCAGTTCACGGAGGACGGCGAGCACATAGGTGGGCCAGCCGAGGACCGACTTGGCGCGGTCGTTCGCGTTGGCCCGCCGCATCGTCGCGGCGTCGAGTCCGGCGCCGGCCATGGCGGCGAAGTGCGTGGGGGCCAGGCCGTCGCCCTCGATGCGGCCGAGGTCCACACGGCGGGCCGTGCCGCGCAGCGCGGCGTCGAGGGCGTCGGCCGCTGCCAGCGGCAGGCCGAGATTGCGGGCCAGGAGGTTGCCGGTCCCGCACGGCACCAGAGCGAGCGGTACGTCACTGCCCGCGAGGGCCTCGGCGGCCGCGCGGAGCGTGCCGTCGCCGCCGCACACCACCACGAGTGTCGCGCCGTCGCGGATCGCGCCGGCCGTCTGGCCGCCTCCCGGGTCGTCGGCGGTCGTCTCGACGAACACCGGTGCCCGGTGGCCGTGGTGTTCCAGGACCCGGCGCAGCGCCTCGCGTCCGGCCCGGTCGGTGACCGTGGGATTGAGGATCACGGCGGTGCTGCCGGAGCTCCGCTGCGCGGCGCCGGCCGCGGGCGCGGGCGCGGGCGCGGGGGGAGCGGTCACGCGTCCGTCCGCGAGCAGGGCGCGCCCCACGATCAGCAGCGACAGGCTTCCGTTGACGAGGCCGCCCGCAACGTCGGTGGGATGGTGCATGCCCCGGTAGAGGCGGGCGAGTCCGACCAGGAGGGGGACGGCGCAGAGCAGGCAGGCCACGGCGGTCCGCCAGGGTCCGCGCAGCCGGGACAGCGCCAGCACGGCCAGGCCGCCGTAGAGGGCGGTGGCCGCACCGGTGTGGCCGGAGGTGTAACTGGACGTGGGCAGCGAGCCGTCGAGCCGGTGCACTTCGGGGCGGTGACGGTCGACCGCGAACGTGATGACCAGGAAGACCGCCGACTGCAGGGACACGGCCAGGGCGAGGAACGTGGCCTGCCGCCACATGGGCAGCCGGGGTATCAGGATCAGGCCCAGACAGCTCGCCAGGGTGAGGGCGATCACCGTCGGGGTGTTGCCGGCCTCCGACGCGATGGAGGACAGGGTGGTCAGCGTGGCCGTACGCGCGTGTGCGAAGGACTCGTTCACCCTGTCCTCGGCCGTCAGCGGCCACAGGTGGCGGGCGGGGCCGGTGATCAGCAGCCCGAGGCCCACCATGAGGGTGGCCTGACAGACGGTCAGCGCGCCGATCGACCTGACGGACCAGCCGGTTCCGCGTGGCATCACGAGGCGGCCCCCGCCCGCGGCTCCGGTTCCCTCGCCGGGTCTTTCCCCGGAAAGCCCGGCGGATCTACCGGGCACGGCAGTCGACATGAGTACCCCTCTGGTTCGGCGCTTGGCAACGGCGTTCGCCGGACGCTGACCTCTCCGGCTCACCGCCGTATGCCCGCTGGGCGGAGGACCAGACGGGGTGAACGGGCCGGGAGTGACGGGAGTGCGAGGAGACGACCGTCACCCCGATCCGGTGCTTCGGGTGAGCGGGCCGGCGGCGCGGCCTCGGAGCCGAGCACGCCGGGGCCGCCCGCGTGCGCGGGGCGAGGGCCCGGGACGCGGGCGTACTCCGTCCGGCCGCTCGGCCTCACGGACCGGCCGCCCGGCCGCCCAGCGCCATGTCGTGGGGAAAGGCCGCAGCCGGAACGCCGATCCGCACGCGCGGCGGGGACTTCGGCACCGGGCCCGGCGGCGAGTAACCACCGGAGGGAGATCCAGGCCGCTGTCAGAGCCCCGGCACACCCGCGACGAGACGCGGGACGACGATCGCCGTGCGTGTCACCACTCGCTCGTCGCCGTGTGATCGCTGTCCGGTCCCGCGGCTGCGTCAAGAGTGCTTGCACGGCGGTCGTGTTCGTGGCGACGGCGTCAACGAACCGGTGGAGGCCGCGGGCGGCCCGCCAGAGCGCGCCGGTCAGGGTCACGCCGCCCGTGGCGGCCGCGATGATGGAAGGGGCTCTTCCGAGCACGGCCGGCGGCACCGCCCGCGCGGCCCGCGGAGAGCCTCTGTCAGTCGGGGCACGGCTCCGGCCCGTCCGCGGTGATGACCAGAGCGGCCTGGTCGTCCTCCACGTCCCGGCCCGTCATGAAGCTCCGAACGTCCTCTGCCACGGTCCGCACGACGTCGGTCGCGGTCGGCCGGCGCGGGGCGGAAGCCAGGGCCTTGGCCAGTCGGATGTCGCCGTACTGTTCGGTGCCGGCGGCCCGGCACTCGGTGATGCCGTCGGTGTACAGAAGCAGGCTCTCGGACGGGCGGAGCGTGAAACGGCGCGCGGTGAGCCTGGACGGGATGCCGACGCCCAGCAGACCGCCGGACGTCTCGACCGCACCGACCACGTGGTCGGTGTCCAGCAGGAGGGGCAGGGTGTGCCCGGCCCGGACGAGATGAACGGCGAGTCCGTCGGCCGCCGGCGCGAGATGGCCGTAGACAAGGGTGACGAAACCGTTGTTCTGATGGGTGTGACGGTCGTTCAGCGCCTTGTCGACGGCCCGGACGACATCGGCGGGGTCGTCCAGCAGCGGGGCGACGGCGCGCGCGGTGTGGCGAACCAGAGCGGTCGTGGTGGCGGCCATGGCGCCGCGCCCGCAGACGTCACCGAGGATGAAGGCCCAGCTGCCGTCGCCGCGGTCGAAGACGTCGTAGAAGTCGCCGCCTATCTCCAGTCCTTCACCGGCCGGATGGTAGAAGGCGGCGAGCTGGGCGCCGGGGACGTCGGGCAGGTCGGGCAGGAGCAGGCCGGTCTGCAGGTCGCGGGCGAGTGCCGCGCGCTGCGCGTACTGGCGTGCGTTGCGGGCGGCCGAGCCGGCGCGGCGGGCCAGTTCCTCCGCCAGGGCGACCCGGTGACCGTCGAAACAGTGCCCGTCCGTGGAGAACAGGGTCAGCGTGCCGAAGGGGCGGCCGCGGTCCACGAGGGGCACGCACACGTAGCCGGTGACACCCAGAACGCGCCAGGGGCCGGGTCCGGTCGGGGTACGGCGGGCCACTTCGGTCAGGCCGGAGGCCAGGACCCGGGCGACGGCGTCGTCCTCGGCGTCGCGGGCCGGGGAGTGGGAGGCGAGCAGGGTGCGCGCCTCCTCGGCCGGGGCGGCGGTCACCACCCGTTGCACGCGTCCGGCCTCCACGATGTCCACGGCGGCCAAGGGCGCCAGGGCCGGGCTGGCCAGGATGGCCAAGCGCTGCAACGTCTGCTTCTCGTCCAGTCCGCCGGACAGTGCGGTGCTCGCGGCCAGCAGGAAGGCGAGGTCGTCGCGGGCCGCCTTCTCCCGCGCGTCCGCCGCCCGCCGGGCCTCCTCGATGTGGTGCCGCTCGATGGCGAGGGCGGCGGTGTCGGCGAAAGCGCGGGCGAGTGCGAGGTCGGTGCCCTGGGGGGCCCGTGGTGTGCGGTGGTACATCGCGAAGGTACCCAGTAGCCGGCCGTCGCCGGCCAGGATCGGCGTCGACCAGCAGGCGGCGAGCCCCGCCCGGCCGGCGAGGGCGCGGAAGTCGCTCCACAGGGGGTCGGTGGCGATGTCCCGCACGATCACGGTCCGGCGCCGGTGGGCGGCGGTGCCGCAGGAGCCGACTCCTTCGCCGGCCGCGATGCCGTCGATGGCCTGGTTGTAGTGGTCGGGCAGACTGGGAGCCGCGCCGTGGCGGAGGTGACGGCCGTCCTCATCGGCCAGCAGGACCGAGACGATCACACCGGGACAGAGTCCCTCGATCGTCCTGCACATGCCGTCCAGCACGTCGTGCAGCGGCGCCTGGCGCGCGATCTGCTCCAGCAGCGCACGCTGCTCGGCAGCCAGTCGCCGGGCGTGTTTGGCCTGAGTGGTCTCCACGCCCATCATCCGTACGCCGATCACGTTGCCACCGGCGTCACGGCGGGCCTCGTAGGTGAAGTCGAAGTACGCCTCGACGACGTGGTCGCCGACGCCGATGACGACACGGGCGTCGCGGCCCACGTGCCGCTCGCCCGACCGGTACACCTGGTCCAGAAGCCCGATGAACCCCTGGGCCGTCAGCTCGGGCATGAGCTCCGCCAGCGGCACACCGGTGCGTTCCCGCTGCCCGCCGCCGATGGCCGCGAAGAAGGCCGGGTTCGCCGCCTCCAGCACGTGCGCGGGTCCTGCCATGGACGCGAACAGCGCGGTGGACGTTCCGAACAGCAGCGACAGGTCGTCGTCCATGTCGCGCGCCGCCCCGGACCGGCGGATTCCGCTCGTCGGCCGCCGCTCACACTCAGCCGTCACCTCGCCCCCCTTCGCCGGGCACCTGCCCCGAATTCCCGTGGGCCATCGTCTCCCAGGCATCGATGGATGCCTCACGCAGGTTCTTATGCACCGGACGGCCGGGTCCAAGCGTCCCCGAGCGGAACCCGAACGGACCCGGGGTCGTGCGCCACAGCCGAGGGCCGACGGCACGGCCGCGACGCCGCCGCCGGTGTCAGTCGCCGGCGGCGGCGCCTTCGCCGGCGCGCCCCAGGGTGCCCCCGGCGGTCCGGCCGGCCAGCGCATCGGTGACCGTGGCGTGGATGGGCAGCAGCTCGGAGATGCCGGTCATGGTCACCATGCGCGTGAGGCGGTCGGGTACGTCGGCGAGGCGGAGGGAGCCGCCCGCCTGCTGGGTGGTGTGCAGGAGGCCGATGAAGGTGCTGAGGCCGGTCGAGTCGACGAAGTCCACCTGTGCCAGGTCCAGGACGAGATGCGGGACGCCCTGTGCCACCACGGCCATGGCATGCCTGCGCAGGGTGGCCGCCGTATGCAGGTCCACGTCCCCGGAGACGGTGACGACGGCGGTGCGGTCGCTCGTGTGCCGGACGGTCACGTCGAGGATGTCGGTCACGTTGGTATCACTCCTGGCCGGAAGGCTCGGGCGCGGTGATGGCGCGCACGGTGGCGGTCACGCCGTCGTCGGCGGTGGGGACGGGGCTCGCTGCGTCACACATGTCACGGCTGTGGTGCGTCGTAGTCGAGGCCGTGGACCGTGACGAGACCGGAGAGGCCCGAGACGGTGAGGACGGGCTCCAGCAGCGGCGTGACGATCAGCTCCAGCCGCTCGGCGTGGCCGAAGAGCACGCTCAGCCCCGCGCTGTCGAGGTATTCCACGGCGGTCAGGTCCAGGACGAGGGGGCCCGAGCCGCCGTCCAGGGCTTCGGCCAGGGAGGCGACGTTGCTCATGTCGATCTCGCCGCCGACCACGAGACGGGGAGTACCGTCCGGGCGTCTGCCGGGGGTGAGCGTAAGAGGGGTCGTCATCAGGGAATCCTCATCTGCATGTCGACGGTGGTGCCGGACGGACCGGGGGTGATGCTGACCTGCTGCATCAGGGCACGCATGAGGGCCACGCCCCGGCCGCGGTGGGCGTTGCGTTCGGGCTGGGGGTCCTTCCACCGACCGCTGTCGGCCACCGTCAGACTCAGGTTGTCGACGAGGGCTTCGGCACGCAGCCGCACGGCTTCCCCCGGGGCATACCGGTGACCGTGCTCGATCGCGTTGGCGCACGCCTCCCCGGCGGCGACGAGAACGTTCTGCACGGTGTTCGCGGGAAGGTCGCACTGGGCGAGCCAACCGCGCAGCGCCTTGCGGACCGGCGCCAGCTGGGACGACTCGGCCGGGAAGGAGATGTCCAGCGGCGCCGGATGGCGGTAGAGCAGCAGGGCCACGTCGTCGTCGTAGCCATCGGCCGGCGCGAGTTTCGCCATGACCTCGGTGGCGAGATCGTCGACGGCCGCGTCGCGGCCGTCCTGCACGGCGTCGCCGGCCTCATCGATCCCGGCGCTGAGCGGGCGCCGGCGACGCTCCACGAGCCCATCGGTGTACAGCAGCAGCGTGGCCCGTGCGGGCAGGGTGCACGCGGCCTCCGGGCGCTGTCTGCCCGGCCGTACCGCCAGCGGCAGGGAACGCCCTTCGTCCAGCAACCGGGTGGTGCCGTCGGGGTGCGCGAGGATGCCCGGCGGGTGTCCGGCGCTGGAGTAGGTCAGCTCTCCCGTGCCCGGATCGAGGACACCGCAGAAGACGGTCGTGCACAGCGCGCCGGGAACGCTCGCCGCGAACTGGTCGAGGGCCATCAGCGTCCGGGACGGGCTGGCGTCCTGCAGCATCAGCGCGCGGCAGGCACTGCGCAGCTGCCCCATGACGCTGGCCGCTTCCAGGCCCCGCCCGACGCAGTCGCCCACCACGATGCCGATCCGTCCGTCCGGCAGGGCGACGGTGTCGTACCAGTCACCTCCCACCTCGAGTGGGCGAGTGGCGGGCTCGTAGCGCACGGCGAAGCCCTCCGGGAGCTGGGCCGGGCCGAGGATGGCGCGTTGCAGCGCGATCGCGGTCTCCCGCTGCTGGTCGATCTGGTGCGCCCGTACCAGACCCTGCGCGAGGTGCCCGGCCAGCAGGGAGAGCAGGAGCTGGTCCTCGGAGGTGAAGGGCCGGTGTTCGCCGAGATCGATCCACAGGACCAGTGGCCCGTCGGGATGCTCGAGCAGAACCCCGGCGCCGCTGTCCTCGGTCACCGGGGTGAGCGAGGACTGGCGGCGCAGTGCGGCGAGCGCGTCCCGCCGCTCCGGGGGCAGGTCCTCCCACCGCGGGGTTCCATCCGTCGCGGTGAGTACCGGTATACCGGCGCGCCCGAAAACGGCGGCCACCACGCTCCTCGCCCGCCACAGGGTCTTCAGTTCGCCCAGGGCCCCGGCGAGCGCCTCGGGCAGGCTCGCGGCCGCGGACAGGGTCGTGCTCAGCGCGGCCAGCGCCGTCTCGCGCTGGACGGCGTAATGCTCGGCGGTGACGTCGCGGAAGGTACCGACGGTGACTTGCCGCCCTGTATCGGGGTCCTCGGCCTTGTTGTAGGTGACGGCCACCCACACTCGATGGCCGTCCCGATGGGTGACGGGGACGGTGTACGAGCCCTGGTCGCGTTCCAGCAGGTCGGCGAAGGCGTCCCCGACCTGGCGGTGTGCCTCGGGATCGGTCGCGATCTCGGGCCACCACGGCTGAACGGGTGCGTAGGGCAGGTTCTCCGGGCCGTATCCGAGGATGTCGGTGAACGCGGCGTTGATCTCCACGACGGCCCCGGACTCGTCGCAGACGAAGAAGGCCTCCTGCAGGGAGTCGATGAGTGCTGTTCGCCATCGGACGTGATGGCTGCGCAGCCGGGCCAGTTCGACGTTCGCGCGCACGCGGGCCAGAAGCTCCGCGGCGGCGAAGGGCTTGACCAGGTAGTCGTCGGCGCCCGCCCGCAGCCCCTCGATCGACGCCTCCTGCCCGGCCCTGGCCGACAGCAGCAGCACGGGCACCGAGGCCGTGCGTGTGTCACCGCGCAGCCTCGCCACCAGTTCCAGTCCGTCCAGCCGCGGCATCATCACATCGCTGACGACGAGGTCGGGGATGTCACGGCGGGCGGAGACGAGCGCTTCGACCCCGTCGGTGACAGCGGTGACCTCGTATCCCGCTCCGGCCAGGATGCGCGTCAGGTACTCGCGCATGTCGACGTTGTCGTCGGCCACCAGCACCCGGGCACTCGGTCCCCGTGCGGGTCCGGACACGGTGGTGCTCGCCCCGGCCGGCCCCACCGGGTCGTCCGCCGCCCCACCGCTGTCGCTGCCCGGAAGCCAGCGCAGGGCCTCCAGGACGTAGGGGTCCGCGCCGGCGGACGCCGCGGTGCCGACCGCTTCCGGCACCACGGAGTCGGGAGGCAGATGGGCCGTGCCGAACGGCAGCCGGATGGTGAAGGTGGTGCCTTCGCCCTCACGGCTCTCGGCGCCGATCGTGCCGCCGTGCAGACCGACGAGTTCCTGCACCAGAGCCAGCCCGATGCCGCTGCCCTCATGGGAGCGGGAGCGGGCGTTCTCGATGCGGTGGAAGCGCTCGAACAGCCGCGGCATCTCCGCCTCCGGCACCCCGGCCCCGGTGTCGGCGAAGGTGACCACGGCATGATCGCCCGCTTCGCGCACACCGACGCGGACCGCACCGTGGAAGGTGAACTTCAGCGCGTTGCTCAGCAGGTTGAGGACCACCTTCTCCCACATCCCGCGATCGGCGTACACCGGCTCGCGCAGGGGCGGGCAGTCCACGTCGAAGGCGAGTCCGGCCCGCTCCATGGCCGAGCGGAAGACGCTGGCCAGCTCGGCGGTCTCCACGGCCAGGTCGACCGGTTCGTACCGGGCCTGCATACGGCCGGCCTCGATCCGGGAGAAGTCCAGCAGCGTGTTGACCAGCCTGCCCAGCCGCAGCCCGTTGCGCTGGATGACGTCGAGTTCCTGGAGTACCCGCTCCTCCGCGCCGGCGAGCCGGGTGCGGAGTTCCTCGACCGGGCCCATGATCAGGCTCAGCGGAGTCCGGAACTCGTGGCTGATGTTGGAGAAGAAGGTGGTCTTGGCCCGGTCCAGTTCGGCCAGCTCCTCCGCACGCCGTTGCTGCGCCTGATAGCTGCGGGCACTGCCGAGACCGGAGGCGATGTGGCCCGCGGTCAGCTCGACGAACCCCCGGTAGCCCTCGTCCGGCACGCGGTACCGGTTGAGTGCCGCCACGAAGAAGCCGTAGGGGGCGCTGCCCTGCTGCAGGAGCGGGACCACGAGTGCCTGCACGGGGGGCTCGGGCCAGTCACCCGTGGGCAGGCCGGCGAAGGCGTCCCCGGTCAGGGGCACCAGGGCCGTCTCGCCACCGGCCAGGACCGCGGCCGGCCACACACCACCGGGCGCGTCGATGCCGAGGACGGCCGGCGCGGCCGGGTGGCCGGCGGTGACGCCGCTCGCCCCGGCCAGCCGGGCGGTGTCACCGTCGAACAGGTAGGTCAGGGTGAAGGGCAGGTCCTTGCGATTGTGGCCCAGCTGCAGATCCGCGAAGGCCAGCACCTCCCGCTCGGTGCGGATCACGCTCGGATCCGAGCCCAGGTCACGCAGGGTGGCCATGCGCCTCTCGCCGATCACCCGGTCGGTGTCCTCGGTCACCACGCACAGCATGCCCACGACCTTGCCGGTGTCGTCCCGCAGCGGGCTGTACGAGAAGGTGTGGTAGGTCTCCTCGCTGTAGCCGGAACGCTCCAGGAGCAGCAGCAGCCCCTCGTCCCAGGTGGCCTCGCCCGTACTGAGCACGGTTTCGATGCGCGGGCCGGCGTCGTCCCAGACCTCCGCCCACACCTCGTTCGCGGGCCGCCCCAGCGCCCACGGGTACTTGCGGCCCAGCGTGTCACGCCGGTAGGCGGCGTTGCAGAAGAAGGTGAGCTGCTCGCCCCAGGCCATCCACATGGGAAAACGCGAGGACAGCAGGATGCTGACAGCTGTCCGCAGACTCTGCGGCCACTCCTGCGGGGGGCCGAGGGCCGTGGCAGCCCAGTCCACCCCGGCGAGGTCTGCGCCCACCTCAGGGTCAGCGGCGAACACGCTGCCCTCCTCCGCCGGGTGCGGTCCGTGCCCAGCCTCGCCCGAACACCCCACGCGACACCCGTCCCCTCATGGCGACCCGTTCCTGGGCCATTTCATGCCGAACGCGCACGCGGGATCCCCGATCGCGTGCCCATGTCCTGTCTGCCCCGTGATCGCCGCTCCACCCCGACGGGTTTCCCGTGGACTCACAGGGGGTGATGGCTCCTCCACGTCGGCAGGCATTCTCTCAGACACCGAGGAGGCCTGATCCGCACGGGGCGGTCCGTGTCTCACGAGGTGATCGACCACGATCCCGGAGGATGATCCAGGCGAATCGGGAAACCTGTGCCGGTAGCGCATGGCCATGGATGCGCACGGGGCGGAGGAGGCGCGCTCCTCGCACACGAGGAGCGCCGAACGGAGTCCGCCGCCCCGCCGTAGCCGCCTCACCGCACAGGAGTCCGGGTGAACGAGACAGAGAGCGCTCTCTCCATCAGCACGCGACCCTGCCCGTCAGGGCCCGTGGTGCTGCGCCTGGCGGGAGAGCTGGACCACTACACGGGCCCCGGTCTTCGTACGGCCATGGCGGACGTGCTGCGCGCCCCCGGTACGGGCGTCATCGCCGACCTGTCGGCTCTCGAGTACTGCGACTCCACGGGGATGACCGAGATCATCACGGCTCACCATCGCGCCGAGGCAGTGGGCTCGTCGTTCTGGGTCGCGGGGCTCAGCCCGGCCATGGCCCAACTCTTCCGGGTGGCGGGACTCGACCAGCTCCTCACGGTGCACTCCAGCGTCGAGGAGGCGCTCGACGCCCTGGACACGAACTGACGGCGGGCGCGAGGAACGCGTCGTGCGGGTGCTCCAGAGCGCCCCGTCCCATCGAGTTCACCTGTGCTCGACCCGCCCGCTGCGAGCCCGGCGGGGTCGAGGAGGATCCGTGCACCCCGCGGGACCGCGGCCCCTCCTGCGGCCCCGTCCTCGCGGGGGCCCGTGAGCACGTATCGCTCGTGGAGTCCCGGCGCCCCGGGTCTGCGAGGATGAGGCGTATGGACGTGCGATGCAGGGAACAGGAACGGGCGTCCGGCCGGCCGAACGTCCCGGTGGTGATGCAGCGGTGACGCCGGCGCACAGAATCCACCGCGAGCCGGGCCCCGGCCCGGTGACGTCAGTGGCGGTGGCCGCCCCGGCCGCCCGGTGCTCCAGCGACGCCATCGCCCACCCGGGGACCGGCGCCTTCGTCCAGGCGCGGATCGAGGGCCCCCGGCTCACCCCGGCCACCACCGGACGCTGCCACCGGCTCGGCGCCCGCGGTGGGACCACGCGGACCATCACCGCGTCCTCGGGATCACGGCGATGATGTGCTCGACCGGCGGCGACCAGGGCTCGGACCCCGAGCGCGAAGCCCGCCCCGACGACGACCGGGCATACTCCGCGCTGCAGGAGGACAGCCTCGAGGACCTGTACGAGAACGCGCCGTGCGGATATCTCTCCACCCTGCCGGACGGGCGGATCATCAAGGTCAACACCACCCTGCTGAACTGGCTGGGCCGCAAACGCGGCGACCTCGTCGGCCGAAGGACGTTCTCCGACCTCCTCACCGTCGGTGGGCGGCTGTACCACGAGACGCACTTCGCACCGCTGCTGCGCATGCAGGGCGAGATCAGCGGCATAGCACTGGAGATGAGAACGGCCGACGGCAGCCGGCTGCCGGTCCTGGTGACCTCCACCGTCAGGACCGGGACCGACGGACAGCCACTGCTGATCCGCACCACCGTCTTCCATGCCCGCGACCGCCGCGCCTACGAGGAGGAGCTGCTGCGCGCCCGCCAGGAGTCGGAGCGCGAACGCCGACGCCTCCAGCAGCTCGCGACCACCCTGCAGGCCACACTGCTGCCGCCCACGCTGGCCGACGTGCCGGGTCTCGACGTGGCGGCGCACTACCACATCGCCTCGGTCGACGAGGTCGGCGGAGACTTCTACGACCTGTTCCCGCTGGCCGCCGGGACCTGGGGGCTGTTCCTGGGTGACGTGTGCGGCAAGGGCGCCGAGGCCGCGGCCGTCACCTCCCTGGCCCGCTACACCCTGCGCGCCGCCGCGGTCTACGACCCCGACCCGGTCGCGGTCCTGGGCAACCTCAACACCGTCCTCAACCACGAGTACAACGGCACCGATCCACGGTTCTGCACCGTCATCTTCGGGCTGCTCACCTCCGACGGCGGCCAGGGCGGATTCCGCATCACCCTGGCCAGTGGCGGCCACCCCCCGGCCCTGCTGCTCCGCGCCGACGGCACCGCCGACTACCTGCCCACCCCCGGCGGCCAGCTCATCGGCGTCCTTCCCGACGCCCACATCGCCACCACCACCTTCCGTCTCGATCCAGGCGACACCCTGCTCCTGCACACCGACGGCCTCACCGAAGCGCACACCAGCCGTCGCGGCGACCGCTTCGGCGACGACGCCCTTCTCGACCTCGGGCGTGCCCTGGCCCCCACCACCGCCCGGCACACCATCGCGGCCATCCGCGACGTCCTCGACAGCCTGGGCACCGGGGTGGACGACGACACCGCCCTCCTGGCCGTCCACGTGCCCCGCCCCGACCGTGCGGACCGGCCGAGAGGGAGCCGGGCCGCTGCGGCGACCGGACCATCCACGTGACCGCTCGGGCACCGACCCGCGGAACCGCAACCGGTGGGAGGAGGCCCCGGGGCCCCGCCGCCGTGCTCCGGCCGCCCGGGTGTGAAGCCGATGGGCGGGACGTGAGGTGATTCGTCGCCGCGGCGGAGCGGTGGTCAGGGCCTGCGACACTGGAGGAATGGATGTAGTCCGCAGGAACAACGTCACCGTCACCGGCAACCCCCAGGGGCGCACGGTGGTGCTGGCGCATGGCTTCGGGTGTGACCAGAACATGTGGCGGTTGACGGTCCCCGCGCTGGTCCGGGACTACCGGGTGGTGCTGTTCGACTACGTCGGCGCGGGCCGCTCGGACTCGACCGCGTTCTCGGAGCACCGGTACTCCTCGCTGGACGGATACGCCGAGGACGTGGTGGAGCTGTGTGAAGCGCTGGACCTGCGCGACGCGGTGTTCGTCGGTCATTCGGTCAGCGCGATGATCGGCGTGCTGGCCGCCGGCATGGCTCCGGAGCGGATCGGCGCGTTGGTGATGGTCGCCCCGTCCCCGCGGTACATCGACGACGACGGCTACCGCGGCGGGTTCAGCGCCGAGGACATCGACGAGCTGCTGGCGTCACTGGAGTCGAACTACCTCGGCTGGTCGGCGGCGATGGCACCGGTGATCATGGGCAATGCCGAACGGCCCGAACTCGGCGAGGAACTCAAGAACAGCTTCTGCGCCACCGACCCGGACATGGCGCGCGTCTTCGCACGGACCACCTTCCTGTCGGACTCGCGGGACGACCTGAAGAACGTGCGGGTGCCGACGCTGGTACTCGAGTGCACCCAGGACGTCATCGCCCCGCGAGAGGTCGGCGTCTTCGTCCACCAGACGGTCCCCGGCTCGACCTTGATCACCCTCGACGCCACCGGACACTGCCCGCACCTGTCCTCGCCCGAGGCCACCAACGAGGCGATCCTGCAGTTCCTGGCGGGCCTGCGATGATGTGCCGCACCGATCAGCAGCCCGAACCCCACGGCGCCGGCGAGGAGACGTCGGGGGCGGCGTTCGCCGCACTGCTGGAGGACAGCGCCGAAGAACTGTACGAGTCCGCGCCCTGCGGATATCTGTCCACGCTGATGGACGGAACCATCGCGAAGATCAACACCACGCTCCTGGACTGGCTCGGTCTGGAACGCGAGGCGGTCGTGGGCCGGATGCGGTTCACGGACCTGCTGACGGTGGGCGGCAAGCTGTACCACGAGACGCACTTCGCGCCGCTGCTGCGGATGCAGGGCGAGATCAGCGGGATCGCCCTGGAGATCAAGCAAGCCGACGGCGGCCGGATACCCGTGCTGGTCTCCTCGGTGGTCAAACGCGGCGGCACGGGCGAGCCCCTGCTGATCCGCACCACCGTCTTCGACGCCCGGGACCGCCGCGCGTACGAGGAGGAACTTCTGCGCGGCCGGAAGGTGGCCGAGGATGCGCGCAAGCAGGCGGAGGCCGACCGCGCCCGGCTGCAGGACGCTCTCGCAGTGCTCCAGCATTCGCTGCTGCCCGACAGCCTGCCGCAGGTCCCGGGCGTGGAGACGGCCGCCTACTACCACACCGCCTCCCCGGACCGGCTCGGCGGCGACTTCTACGACGTCTTCCCGATCGACGGCAAACGCTTCGCGTTCTTCCTCGGCGATGTGTGCGGCAAGGGCCCCCAGGCCGCGGCGCTCACCTCACTGACCCGCTACACCCTGCGCGCCGCCGCCCTGCACGACCCCGACCCCGTGGCCGCCCTGACCACCCTCAACACGGTGCTGCACGAGCGGTACGCCGACGGCGGTGACCCGCGCTACTGCACCGCCGTCTTCGGCACGCTCGAACCCGATCCCGTAACCGGTCAGGTCACCGTCCGGCTCGCCTCGGGCGGCCACCCGCCCGTGCTCGTCCTGCGGGCCGACGGCACGGCCGACTTCCTGCGGACCCCCGGCGGACTCCTCGTCGGTGTCCTGCCCGAGGCCCTCTTCACACCCGCCGGCACCGCTCTCGCCCCCGGCGACACCCTTCTGCTCTACACCGACGGCCTCACCGAAGCCCGTACTGGCAAGGACCGCACCAGTCTCTACGGAGACGACGGCCTGCTCGCCTTCGCCACCAGACACGCGGGCGAATCCCCGCGCGCCGTGGTCCAGGCCCTCACCGGGCTGCTCGACAGCTTCGGCGACGGTCTCGACGACGACACGGCCCTCCTCGCCTTCGGCGTCCCCGCCGACCTCGCCACCTGACCAGCGACAAGAACCCCCGAATGAGACCACTGAAGATCACCGTCCGAGACGCCGAATCCGGTTCTGTCATGGAGATCATCGGCGAACTGGACTACAGCAACGCCGCCGAGCTGCGCGACCGGCTCACCACCGTCGCCCTCGAACCGGGCCAGCGCCTCGTCCTGGACCTGGCCGGCATGGACTTCTGCGACTCGAGCGGCATCACCGCTCTCATCGCCGCGCGCAACCACGCCCACGCCGCCCGGGCCGACATGGCACTCGCCGCGGTCCCGTCCCACACCCTGCGCGTGTTGCACATCGTCGGCCTCGACCAGATCTTCCCGCTCTATCCCGACAGCGACGCCGCCACCCGCTCCTGACCCACGAGACGGGGCCTGTTCCTCCGTGTCGCGGTGCGCCGCCGTGCGAACGGCCCGGGCCGTCGGCTGCCCGGCTCCCTCTTGTCGCGCCCGCCGCAGTGGAGCCGCCGCTCAGCGGGCCGGTGGGCCGGGTTCGGGCTCCAGCCCCTGACTCACCGGGGTGCGGCGCCGCCCGGCGTCGCCGCGCCATGCCCCGTAGGCCCAGGCGGTGAGGGCGACGACGGCCACGCCCAGGAGCCAGCACGTCGCCGAACCAGCGCACGCCGAGGGCGACCCGGGTGAAACCGGCCCCGAGGACGGAGAACACGGCCACACACCGGCACGGACCTGGGCCTCCTCCCCTGCCCGCGCGTCCGCGCGCCGACGCGTCACCGGGAACGAACCGGAACGGTCCGGGCGCGCACCGTCGTCGCGGGGAGACCGTCCCGGTGGTCGCCCGTGCTGTCAGTCCTGGCGGGCGTAGGACGCGAGGCGATCGGCGAGTGCCGCGACCAGGTCCCGGAGTTCAGCGGGGCGCTCGACGACGAACGGCCGGTCGAGTGCGGCGAGCACCGGCGGCAGCCAGTCGAGCCGCTCCGCCCACAGCGTGACGCGTCGCCAGCGCTCGGCCGCCCGGTCCTCGCCCACCTCGGGCTCGTACTCCTCCAGACTCGCGACGCCGACGGGAAGGCGGGCTCGGATCTGCTCGACCGTCCCGTGGATCCGCAAGGTCACCTCATGCCGGTACTCGGCCGCGGCCAGGCCCGACAACAAGCGCTGTGCCGGATCGGGACCCCTGGGCGCCTCGAACGAGCCGGGCAAGGCCCTCGCGTCCGCGATGCGGTCGAGCCGGAAGTTGCGGGCCTCGTCGATCCGGGCGTCCTTGCCGGTGACGTACCACCGGCCCGAATGGGCGACGATCCCGTACGCGTGCAGTACGCGTTCGCTCTGCCGGCCGTTGCCGTCGGTGTACCTCATCGAGACCGGCCGGTGGTGGCGCACCGCATCGGCGATGGTGAGCAGGACCGCGGCGTCCGGGGTGGCGAACCGGCCGGGCCGATCCGTGAACGCGAGGGATTCCAGGAGCATGTCGAGCCGGCGGGCGACGTGCCGGGGCAGCACCCGCCGGATCTTGGCCGATGCCGTCTCGCTCGCCGTGTCCGTGCTCGTCGTCAACCCTGCCCGGCGGCCGGCGACCAAGCCGAGCAGCACGGCCAGCGCCTCGTCGTCACTGAGCATGAGCGGTGGCAACCGGTACCCGGGCCCGAGCCGGTACCCGCCGTAACGGCCGCGCACCGACTCCACGGGCACGTCGAGTTCGATCAGCCGGTCGACGTACCGCCGCACGGTGCGCCCGTCGACGCCGAGCCGGTCGGCGAGTTCGGCCACCGTCCTGGTGCCGCCCGACTGCAGCAGTTCCAGGAGGATCAGCACGCGGCCGGTGGGTCGAGACACATACGCAGCCTAGCGCGAATAGAGGACCGATTCTGTCCGGTATTTCTCCTAGCCTGCGAAGCGCAGCGACTTCGGCAGCCAAGGAGATCACCATGGACTTCGTCTCGATCCGCATCATCACCGGCGACATCACGCGCCTCGTCGAGTTCTACGAGCGGGCCACCGGGGTGCGGGCGACATGGGCGACGGACGAGTTCGCCGAACTCAGGACCCCGCACGCCACCCTCGCGATCGCCGGCACCCGCACCGTCCCGCTGTTCGCCCCGGGCTCGGCCCGTCCAGCGGACAACCACAGCGTCATCACCGAGTTCCTCGTCGACGACGTGGACCGCGTGTACCGGGACCTGACCGGCTACGTCACCGACTTCGTCAACGAGCCCACCACGATGCCCTGGGGCAACCGGTCACTGCTGTTCCGCGACCCCGACGGCAACCTCGTCAACTTCTTCACACCTGTCACCCCGACGGCCGCCGCGAAGTTCGCACGCTGACGTCACGCACAGCGGCTCGCCCGGGAACCCCGGATCCTGTGGTGTTGGCACGTCCGGCGAAATGTCTGAAGTGAGCGACGGCGACGGGGCGGTGGGGCCATCATCGAAGCGTCGACGGCCGCAGGGGCTCGGCGGCACGGGGAGGGCTTGTGGGTCCATCGCGCTCTCCCCCCGAGTCCTCCACTCCCCCACCGGAACGTTACCCGGTCCACCGGTGCCATCAACCGGTGCCGGGTGAAGGGGCGTTGCACACGCGAGGCGACCTGATCACCGGACTGCCCTCCGGAGGCCATGGGGCCAAACCCTGCCCCGTGAGCCGTACGGTGCGGGTGCCCGAGCACGTGATGTCCGGAGACGGTGACCACGAGGTGGCTACGCGTGCGGAACGGGTGATCGCCGGACGGTATCTGCTGCACGACGTCCTCGGCAGCGGCGGCATGGGCACGGTCTGGCGCGCCCACGACCAACTGCTGGACCGGCCGGTCGCCGCCAAGGAACTGCACATCCTCACCAACGGCGACGAGGACCACCGCGTACGGGTACGGCGTGCCGTCCGCGAGGCCCGCGCGGTCGCCCGGGTACCGCATCCCCACGTGGTGGGAGTTCACGACCTGGTCGAGTCCGAGGACCGGCTGTGGATCGTCATGGAACTCGTCGAGGGGTCCTCACTGGCCCATCGGATCACCGAGGCCGGACCGCTCACCCCGCAGCAGACCGCCGCCGCCGGCCTGCAACTGATCGACGCGCTGGATGCCGTCCACGCGGTCGGGACCCTGCACAGGGACGTCAAGCCCGCCAACGTGCTGCTGCGCCGAGACGGCAGCGCCGTCCTCACCGACTTCGGCATCGCGGCCCTCGACGACGGCGAGTTCCTGACGACCACCGGTCAACTGATCGGCTCCGTCGAGTTCATGGCACCGGAACGCGTGACGGGAGCGGAGGTCGGTCCGGCCTCCGACCTGTGGTCGCTCGGCGCGACCCTTGCCACGGTGTGCGGAGGCCAGTCCCCGTTCCGCAGGCCGGGAGCGCCCGCGACCATGCACGCTGTGGTGTACGAGGAACCCGCCGTGTCGGAGCGACTCGGTCCGCTGCGCCCGGTCGTCGAAGCGCTGCTGCGCAAGTCCCCGAGCGAGCGCCCCTCAGCGGCCACCGTGCGTTCCGCGCTGCGGGGCGTGGTGGCAGGCGGGCCGGACGCCGGGGTGATGCCGTCGGCCACCGTACGTGAGTTCCGGACTGCGGCCCCACTGGCCGACGCCAACACGATCACCGGCAGCCGGACATGGCTCGCACCTGCCGGGGAGTCCGTGCCGACGGGGCGGCGCACCACGTCGTCCGAACCTCCGCAGCCGCAAGGGCGGTCGCGCCGCCCTGCGAGACCGAAGCCGCTGTGGTGGGCGCTGGCCGGAACGGCCACGCTGGCGGCGGGAGTTGCGGGCGGCCTCGTCCTCACCGGGACTCTGCCGCTCAAGGAACGTCCGAAAACGGCGACGACCCGTCAGGTCGTCCAGTCGACGGCCGGTTGGCAGCCGGTCACCGGAGTGTCCGTCCTGCGCGGTGACCGGATCACCGTGCAGTTCGCCTCCGGCGAATGGACCTCCAACTACCGCAAGTTGCCCATGGCCGGGCCGGCCGGCTACGACGCGGACACCGACAGCTTGCCGGACGGGGTGAAGGCCTGCAAGGTCAAGGGCGCGGCTCCGTTCGCCGCCCTGCTGGCGCGACTTGTGGGTGACCAGAACTTCCCGGTGCACGCCGTCGGGCGGAGACTGACCTTCCGGGCGACCGGGAACGCCACACTCCAACTGGGCATCAACGACACCGCAGGTGTCTGCTCCCAGGACAACAGGGGAACCCTGACCGTGCAGGTGAGCGTCACGCGTCAGCCTTGACAGGCGACCGGCCCTGAGCAACCGCCGCGTCGTCAGGGTGCGTTGCGCTCAAGGCGGCGGCCAGCAGGGCGGCCGCAGGATTCTCCTCCAGCCACAGCCTCAGTACATGGGTCAGGATGAGGTCGAGCAGGTCGGTCACGACGGCAGTACGGCGCGGGGACGACATCAGCCGGTGTCAGCTCGACTGGCGGGCCTGCGGCTGTGATCAGCCAGGCACTGCCCGGCAGGACGATGTGGAATCCTCTGACGGTCAGAGGCGGACACCGCCACTCCCACGGTCCCCGCTCCTTGATCGAGCATGCCTCGATACGTCCGATCCGGACACTGCCGATCACCTCGCTGAGCGCATCCACCCGGCGGAGCCCAGCGCCGGGCGACGTGGGCCCTCGTACGCACGCGTAGGCATCCGGGCCTCTGGAGCGTGGGCCGACGCGGCGGAGGCCGAGGGGCGATACCGGTGGCTCCGATCGTGTCGTCACCATGGTGGGCTGGGCCGTTGCCGTGGGCGCTCCGTTCTTCGCCCCTGTGGCACGGGCCATCGACCGCATGGACGAGCCTGGGGGGGGGAGGCTCGTGGCTCCGCTGACCGAATACCTGGAGCGGGCGGAACTCGTCGAGCGCGCGCTGAGCGACGCCGGACGCGTGGAGGTGCGCTCGGAGAGCGTAGAGGTCGAGTTCGCCGTCGCCGGCGCCGAGATCTTCCTGGACGAGTTCGATCCGGTCCTCCGCATCTTTACCCGAGTACCGCACCGCGATCTCCCAGGACGGCAATCGTCTCCGTGAGTTCCTGGCCGAGGAAGTGCGACTGATCACGGAGACGGGAGCACCTCCGGTGCGGGGCAACACCGCCCACGCCCGAATACATTCCCTCTGAGTGGTGGGCGGTCCATCACCCATGTCGTACCCGACCTGCCGCCGCATCGCAGGCCCACAGAATTCCCACAAAGACGCCCCCTAACTTCTCGCGCCACAGGTGGCGGATCCACTCCGCCCTGTCACGTGACAGCTGCACTGAAAGAGGGGGAGCCTTCGCCATGCTGACCGAGCCGACACCGGCCTCCACCGCGCACGAGGCCCTGGTACTGCGCCTGCTGCGCGAGCACGGCCCGCTGACCCGACGAGAGTTAGGGCCCCTGAGCGGCCTGTCCCGCACCACGCTCTACGACGCCGTCGGAGCGCTCATGGACAACGGCACCGTCCTCGCCTCGGTACCGGAGGTGGCCCGGCGCAGGCGGGGCCGGCCAGCGGAGGTGCTGACCCTGAACCCCGGGGCAGGCCGGCTGCTCGGTATCGAGTTCGCGCGCCGGGCGGTGCGGGTGGCCGCGATGGACGCGACGCACGCGATAGCCGGCACGACCGGCGAACCGCACGGTCCCGACACCCCGTGGCAGACCCGCATCGACCTCGCGTGGCGGCTGGCGGACCGGCTGACGGGCGGAACGCTGCGGCCGGGCGCCCTGAACGGCATCGGCATCGGCGTGACCGGGCCGGTCGGACCGTCGGGGCACGGGCCGCTGTGGTCTCCTCGGCATGACGTCGTGGTGGCGCGCGTGCGCGAACGCTTCGGCGCACCGGCGCTGATCGACGACAACACCCGGCTGGCCACCCTGGCCGAGACGGTCTGGGGAGCCGCCGCGGGCGAACGGAACGTGCTGTATCTGCGGTTGTCGCACTGCGTCGGCGGCGGACTGGTGATGGCCGGCGCCCTGCACCGCGGCGCCGACGGCCGCTCCGGAATGTTCGGCCACATCAGCGTGGACCCCGACGGCGCGCCCTGCGAGTGTGGCGCGGTCGGATGCCTGGAGACCGTGGCGTCGGTCGGGGCGGTACTCGACGCCTGCCGAACCGCGGGATGTGCGGTGGCGGACGTGTCGGAGCTGGTGACCGCGCTGGAGTCCGGCGACGAGATCGCGCATGCGGTGTTGACGCAGGTGGGCGCGCAGGTCGGGAGGGTGCTGGCCGATGTGAGCCATGCCGTCGGACCGGACGTGATCGTCATCGGCGGTGAGTTGGTCGACGCCGGTCGGGCCCTGATGGCGCCGATCGAGCGCGTGCTCGACACGCGTATCGCCCGCGGCTCGTACGGGGTGCCTCGCGTGATTCCGGCCCGACTCGGCGACCGCGGCACCGCCCTCGGCGCCATCGCCCTGCTCCGGCGGCACACGGATCGTGAAACGCCCGGGCTGCGGGGGACAGCCCGGGCGTTCATGCCGTGAACCGGGTGGCTAGTGCAGGATCTTCTGCCGGACAACAATGTGACCGGCATCGGGGTCGAGGCTCCCGCCGAGCCTGCGGAAGGCGCCGTCGGTCAGGTCCAGGCACTTGGGTTCCTGCTTCGTGTGCTTGAACGTGCCACGGTCGTTGATGCGTACGACCAGGGACTTGCCGTTCGCCACGTTGGTGACCTTCACTCTGGTGCCGAAGGGCAGCTGGTGCTTGCGGGTCAGCGAAGTCGCCGCGGTGTTCTTGCTGTTGTCGAAGATGTCGCCGTTCGACGTGGTGCTGCCGGGAGGTACCGGGCCGTAGTGCGTCGCCCAGCACTTCGGCCTGTGGGCCTGTGCGGAGTCGGTCGCGGCGGAACTCGCCGGAGCGAGGGCGACGACCACGGTCAGTGCGGCTGTTCCGGCCGCGAGGCAGGCGTGCAGGATCCGCTTGCTCATGTCGTGAGCCTCGTTTCTCTTCTCTTGTCGTTGGATCGAAAGGGCGGCAGAGGGTCTTTTCAGCCCGTCGCCCGATATGCGGCGCCCACCCGGTTGGCCTTCGGACCGTGGTACAGGCCGGTGCCGTCGCCGCGGTTCGTGGAGAGGGTGAACCACGCGTAGCGCCGGACGTAGGACAGGTGCTGGAGCATGGCCGTCGACTTCTTCACGAAGGCGGCCTGTTGCTCCTTGGTCGGATAGCGCGGGGTGCCGGACGAGAAGTCGGTCAGGGCGTATTCGGTGAGCCAGATCGGCTTCTTGTAGCGCTTGTGCACGGCCTCGATGTAGCCACGCAACTGCCCTGTCGCCCGTCGGGAGTCGAAGTCGGCGCCGTACCAGTGCAGGGGAATGAAGTCGACCCGGTAGTGGCGGGCGGCGGCGCCCTTCATGAACCGGTCCAGCCAGCCGCCGGCGACATCGCCGCCGGTGGCCACGGCGGGAGCGCCGAGGCGCAGACCGGTCGACTGGAGCCGGGGCCACAGGTCGAGTGCCTGGTCGACGGTCATGTCCGCCTGGTCCGGCCTGTCGGGTTCGTTGAAGCCGAGCAGGGTACTGCCCTGCTTCTTCGCCTGGCCGAGCTCCTTCTTGGTCACCGAGCCCTTGTCATGGATCATGGGCACGAACTCGACGCCCCGCGGCGGCTTGATGCCGCCCTTGCCCGAGGACCAGGTGTAGAACCACCCGACGTTCGAGTTCGCGAGCGCCTTGGTGACGCCGTCGAATTTCCAGGCGCTGATGCCCTTCTTCTTCGCCGCGGAGGCGGCGGAGGCCGTGGAGGCGGCGGCGGAATGGCCGCCCGCCGCGAACGCGGTGGGCGTTGGGCCCTGGCTGCCGGCCGCGAGTACGGCCGAGAGCAGTAACGGCAGGGCGAGGACGCGTATGTGCGGCATGACGTCCCCCGCCGTCAGCAGCTGAGGTGCCGGCCGGTGCCGACGTGGAGCATCTTGGTGAACTTCTCGTACTTCGCGATCCGGTCCCGCATCTCGGCCGTGTTGCTGCCGTTGCATTCGAGGCTGCCGTTGATGCTGCGGATGGTCTCGCCGAAGCCGCCGCTCCCTGCCATCGCGTGGTGGGGCGTCATGGTGCCGGGTCCGGATTGGGTCATCCAGTACCAGAGCGCGAGCTTCCAGGTCACGACGGAGTTCTTCGCCGCGAGGTTCGGGTGGTGCAGCAGGTCGACGTGGAACTTGTCACCGGCGGCCTTGTAGTTGTAGTTCCAGCTGATCTGGAGCGGGCCGCGGCCGTGGTAGGCGGACTGGCCGGCGGGACAGCCGTACGGCTCCGGCTGGCAGTACGTCGGCCAGTTGGCCTTGTTCTGCTCGTTGATGTAGATCAGCCCGCTGGTCTCGTGGCTGACGTTCGCGAGGAACGCGGCGGCCTCACGCTTCCTGGTCCCGGCGTCGCCGGTGTGCGCGAAGGCCGGGAACGCCTTCATCGCCTTGACCAGGCCCTGGTAGGTATAGAGCTTCTTGTGGTGCGGGAACATCTTGTTGTACTGCGCCTTGCTGACGACGAATCCGCCCCGCTGTTCTGCGGCGGACGCCGTGTTGACGCTGAGACCGATCGCGGAGCTCGTGATCAGTACGGCCGTGAGAACGGCCTGGACGGTACGTGGCTTGCGCATGCGGCAACTCCTTGCGGTGGCGGTCGGTTCAGAACGGGGTCAGCGTCAGGTACATGTGCTGGGGCCTCGAGTCCTCGATGTAGGAGGCCCAGTCGGCCACGTCGTCGAAGGCGAAGCCGTAGGCCTTGCCATTGGTGGTCGCGGCGTGGATGGCCTTGGCGTAGTGGTTGGTGACGGCGGTGCCGTAGAAGGCCGAGGCGTGGGTGGTGGGCTGCTTGTGGTGGCTCAGCAGCGTCGAGCGGTTGAATCCGGCGCCGAGGGCGGCGGCGACGGGGCCGGCGGTCCCGTCGTTGGGGGCGGCGAGCGCCCCGTCGCAGAAGAGCACGTCACGGGTGGAGGGCTTGGCGAATGACACCTGCGCCGGGCCGGAGAAGGTGAGCCGCTGGTCCCTGACCCGGCCGGTGAAGGTGCCCGCGTTCGTCCTGACGACGAGGTTCTTGTCGCGGTAGGTCTGCCAGACCTTGTCGATGTAGTGGTCGAAGTAGTGCTGGGGGAACAGACCGGCGTCGAGGCCGTGGCTCGGGGCGATGATGCGCCGGTTCCCGATGACGAGCCGCGAGAAGTCCGGGTGGTTCCGCAGGGCGTGGAAGACCTGTGCGCGGCCGCCGGCGCGCAGCCGGCCGGTGCTGTGGTTCTTCGCTCCGTTCAGACCGATCATCATCGGAACGCTGAACATGTCCACCATCGTGGTGTTGCAGTGCATGCCGGCCGCGTCGTGGGTGAACTCCACGAAGTCGTGCAGCACCGGGTAGTTGGGGTCGGACTCCACCCAGCCGGCCGGCTGCTGCAGGCCGATCCTGCCGTCGGCGCCCCGTACGGCCTTGAACTTCAGCTTGCGGCCCAGCGCCACGTAGATGCGTCCGGACATCCGCGGCAGCCGCAGCCTGGTCGCGCCGCGGGCGGTCAGCGGGATGGCGTAGTCGGTGAAACCGCCCGCGTGGTTGTCGGAGAGTTTGACGGGGGCCAGGGTTCCGCGCCGGGTGACCCGCACCTGCCGGTCTCCCTTGCTGCCCACGATGTACAGGTGAATCGCGTGGTTGGCGAACGTGCCGCTGCTGTTGACGACCGTGAGCGGCAGCCCGCCGCGCGCCGCCTCGGCGGCCGGCTCGGCACTGTCGGAGTCGGCGAAGGCTCGCGGGGCGCCGGACACGAGCGCGGATCCGGCGACGGCGGCCCCTGCGATCGAGGCCAGCGCCCTTCGGCGGCTGGGTGGTTGGGCATCGGACGAGAACATGCGGAAGAACCTCTTTCCGGTGCTGTGCATGACGGAAAACGGGCCGGAGGGGGTGAACCGGTTTGCGTACGGGACCTGTTGGCTTGCGAGCTATGGGTGTCCGGCGCTCCAGCAGCCGTCGCCCTGGCAGCTCTTCAGCCGGGTCAGCGCGGTGTGCAGCTTCGCGAGGCGGGCCCGGCTCAGCCGTCCGGCGATGTTGTGCAGCTCGTCGGGGTCGGTGCGCAGGTTGTAGTACTCCTTGGCGCCGCTGTCGTACTCGACGTAGGTGTAGGAGTTGGTGCGCATGGCGTGGTAGTTGGGCGGGCTGATGCTCTCGGTGCCGTGGTTGTCGGGGTCGTCGGGAGCCTGCTGGGCGTGGCGGTGCTCGATCAGGTTGGCCGTGCGCCAGCCCGCGGCCGATCCGCCGTCCAGGAGCGGGAGCATGCTGTGCCCGTCCACCCGGGACGACACGGCGGCGCCGCCGATCTTCTCGAAGGTGGGCGCGAAGTCGATGTTCGACACCTGGGCGTGGCTCGTCCGGCCGGCCGCGACACCGGGGCCGGCGATCACCAGTGGCACGCGCACGTCGGTGTCGAAGGCCGTCTGCTTCCCGGCCTTGAGGCGGTACTCACCCAGGTGGAAGCCGTTGTCGGAGCTGAAGACGACATAGGTCTTGTCCGCGACGTGTGCCCTGGTCAGGGTCTGGCGGAGCTTGCCGAGCATCTTGTCGACGGCCTGGAGCGACTGTGCGCGCTTGCGGAACTTCTTGTCGATCGTGTTCTTCTCGCTCCGGGTCAACGGATTCTGCCGGGCCAGCCACGGCGGCGCGTTGGTCGGGAGCTTGTCGAAGGCGGGCCCCTGTGGCGCCTTCAGCCCGGGGAAGTCCTTCTTGTCCCGGCGGGCCGGCCTGGAGGGGCCGTGCGGCGTGAAGAGGGCGACCTCCAGCATGAACGGCTTGTTCGCCGCCGCGGACTTCTTGATGAACGACTGCCCCTTCTTGCTGAGGACGTCGGTCAGATAGTCCTTGTTCTTCTTCCCGTGCGGTTCCATCACGTGATTGTGGGCGAGCTTGTAGTTGTACTCCGGGTAGCCGTTGCCGACGACGTCCCACTGGCTCCAGCCCTGCGGCACGTACGGCTGCTGGCCGTCGACGGTGGACCTGGGGTCGTAACCGTTGAGGTACTTGCCCATCATCGCGGTGCGGTAGCCCTTGGCCTTCAGTGCCGCGGCGAAGGTGTCCTTCTCCAGCCCGTTGTCGTGGAAGGCCTTGAAGCCGCCGTTGGGACCCTCGTTGCTGAGGACGCCGGTGTTGTGCGGGTACTCACCGGTGAAGATGGACGAACGGGACGGGCAGCAGAGCGAGTTGCTGACCACGAAATCGCTGAACGACGTGCCCTGCGACTGGAGCTTCTGCACCTGGGGCATGTACGGCAGCAGATTCGAGGACATGTCGTCGGTGAGGACGAAGACGATGTTCGGTTTGGTCGCGGCCGCCGCAGCGGACGCGGATGCGGATAGGGCCGGCTGCGTGACGGGCCGGGTGGGGACGGCGGCTGTCGCCGCCCCGCTCACTCCGCTCTGGACGGAGAAAGCCATTGCCACCAACCCGACCGCCAGTGTCGGTAATTGACGAGTACGAATCATACTCGGAGCGTTTCAGTGCGATTCCGGCCCGGTCAATATTTGTTCGTCTCTCGTCGAATTATTCCGAACCGGGGTCAATTAATCCGCGACGAGGCAAATTAATCCGCGAAGGCGGCAACTCACGGGCACCATTCCGTCCGAGGCTGTCGCATCATGTGATTTGATCGGTCTTCTTCCGGCAGATTCGTTCGACGCGGTGAAACCGAGGTGTGCATGGCAGGCAGGACCGGGCGGGTACTGGTGATCGACGACGACGCGGCGATACGGCGGTCGCTCGCACGGGGTCTGCGGCTGAGCGGATTCACCGTGGACGTCGCGGACGGCGGTCGTACCGGTCTCGCGGAGGCCCGCGCCGCCCACCCCGACATCATCGTCCTGGACATCTCCATGCCCGACCTCAACGGCATCGACGTGTGCCAGGCCCTGCGCGACGACGGCGACGACGTACCCGTGCTGATGCTCTCCGCACTGGACGAGACGGCCGACCGGGTGGCGGGTCTGCAGGTGGGCGGGGACGACTACCTCGTCAAGCCGTTCGCGCTCCAGGAGTTGGTCCTGCGGCTGCACGCCCTGCTGCGGCGCCGCCCGCCGGCCGCCGCCACCGCCACCGTCCGCATCGGCGGCCTCCTGCTCGATCCTGCCTCTCACCAGGCCGTGCTGGACGACCGGCCGCTGCAGCTGACCCGGCGCGAGTTCGCGCTGCTGGAGGTCCTGGCCCGCAACGCCGGCATCGTCCTCACCCGGGAGCAACTGCTGGACCTCGTATGGGGATACGACTTCCAGGTCCGCAGCGACGCCGTCGACACCTTCGTGAGCTATCTGCGCCGCAAACTGGAGGCGGGCGACCGGCCCAGGATCCTCCACACCGTGCGTGGGGTCGGCTTCGTCCTGCGCACGGACCGCCGGCCGCCGCACAGCGAGGGCACGCCGTGAAACTGTCCACCCGGATCGCGCTCGCGGTCGGCGTGAGCGTGCCCGTGCTGGTCCTCGCCTCCGGCTGGCTGCTGCTGCACCTGGTCGGCAACGACCTGCGTACCCACCAGGACGACCAACTGCGCGCCCGCGCAACAATCGTGGCCAAGAACGCCAAGGCGTACCTGGACGTGGCCGGCACCGACCACCCGCTCCTGGAGCGGGTCCGCCGAGGCCGGCTGGTCAACTCCGCGCGGGACGTGGGCATCCGGCTGACCGGGCCGCAGGGCACGATCTCGGCGGGCCCGCGGCCCGATCCCTACCCCACACTGCCCCGCCAGGCCCCGGACCCCGTCAGCGTGACCTCCGGCGGCAAGGACTGGCTCGTCCTGTCGCTGCGCGTCGGTGCCGCGAAAGAGGGCACCACGCCGAACCTGTGGCTGCTGTCACCGGACACCGCCGAGGACGAACTGGCTCTGGTGCGCGGGCGGTTGCTGACCGGAGCGCTGCTGGCCGCAGCACTCGCCGGAGCCGCCGCCTGGGCCATCGCCGCCAGAGCGGTGCTTCCGCTACGACGGCTGCAGCGGCGGACCAGCGGTCTCGACCCGCGGACCAGCAGCGTACGTCTGGAACACACGCCGACCCGGATCGCCGAGGTGGACGACCTCGCGCACACGGTGCAGACCGTGCTGGCCCGCTACGACGAGCAGGTGGCGCGCACCGGGGAGGCGCTGGCCACCGCCCGTGCGTTCGCCGCGACCGCCTCCCACGAACTGCGCACCCCGTTGATGAGCATGCGGACCAACCTCGACATCCTCACCGACCACCCCGGACTCGACCCCGAGGACCGGACGGAGGTCCTTGGGGAACTGGGTCGCGAGCACGCCCGACTGCTGGGTCTGCTGGTGATGCTGAAGGCGCTCGCGCAGGGCGACCTGATCGAGGCGGACGCGTTCACGTCGCTGGACCTCGCGGAGCTCGTGGAGGCGTCGGTCGCCGACCTGCGGCGCACCCGTCCCGACGCCGAAGTGTCCGTACGCGCGACCGCCGGAGTGCGCGTCCACGGCTGGGAGCAGGGGCTGCGCTCGGCTGTGGACAACCTGCTGGCCAACGCCTGGACCCACGGCCGCGCCGCCGACGGCGTCGCCCGTATCGAGGTGACCCTGCGTCCGCCGGGCGGTGGGCATCGGGCGACTGCCGTACTCGCCGTGGACGACCATGGCCCCGGCATTGCCCCGGAGTGCCGCGAGGACGTCTTCGAGCGCTTCCGCAGGGGCCCGGACAGCCCGGGCTCCGGCCTCGGCCTGACTCTGGTCGCCCAGCAGGTCGCCCTGCACCAGGGCCGGATCACCGTGTCGGACCGCCCTGACGGACGGCCCGGCACCCGCTTCGCGGTCAGCCTGCCGGCCACGGGCATCCAGGACGTGGAGCACACCCTGCCGCTGCTGCCCCGCGACTGGCTTACGGGCACGCCCGAGACGCTTTGGATTCGCCCGCATCCAGGTCCGTCGGGCGGCGTGCCAGGATGATTCCGCGAGGGTGGATATCCGCTCCTTGCAGCTGTCTCCGGTGTCCTCGGCATCGTCACGCACGGGACTCAGCGCTCTGTCCACCACCAGGCGACGGCGGGGATCGGAGGTGCGCTCGACCGGCCGTCGGAAGGAGTCCTCGCCCGCGGTGACATCACCGGCTCGACCGCTCGGCCATCGTGGTGGCGGGGCACCCGTACGCTCCATTCCAGGTTGCCCCGGATGAGATGGTCCAGTTGGCTCAGATGGCGGCGCACCGGCGCGGTCGCGGTCGGCTCGATCTCCTCGCGCAGGGTCAGGTAGCGGCACATCAGCCGGTCGTGCAGCGGAGGTGACGCCTGCCCGCCGTCCTGGCAACGTCGCCGTCGAGGCGGCCCGAACGGTGTCCGGATCGCGTCAGACTCCGGCAGTCCGCGAGCTGCCAGGCCGGTGCGTCGCCGAGTGCGCCACCTCGGCCAACATCGCCCTGTTCGGCACGTTCACCGACCGGCCCGGTCACGGGCGAAACCTGACCTGGCACTGGTTCACCTCCGCGCACTGGCGTTCCGTGCTGCGCTCGGCATCGCCGCAGGAGGAGGAGGCGACCAGCCTGTCGTACGTGGCCGACCTGAAACCATCCTCGCCCAGCGCGGCCACGACCCCGCCGCCGCGACACTGGTGGCCGATCTGCGCGCGGCAAGTGCGGAGTTCGCCGGCATGTGGGACCGGCATCGGGTGTCGACGCTGCACTGCTCGACGAAGTCCGTGTTCAACCGGCAGGTGGGTCGCCTCGATCTGGACTGTGTGGTCCTCGCCAGCCCGCTGTCCCGGCAGCGGCTGCTCCTGCTGCGGCCCGTGCCGGGCACGCCGACCACGGACCGTTTGAACCGCCTCCGGCGGTTGATCGAGGAGGTCAGCCGAAGAGGAGGCCCCGCAGTATCCGCGTGAGGTGTTCGGTGAGCTGGTCGGACGGCATCGAAGCGAGAGGCTCGGTCCGTGCGATGTACCGGCTGAACGCCACCCCCATCATCTGCGCCCCCACGAGCGCCACGCGGGTGTCCAGGTCGTCGCCGGGGGCGGCGGACTCACCGGGTGACAGGACGGACCGGTAGACGGCGGTGCTGTGCTCCTGCATCGCGGACAGGAGGTTCGACGCGGCACGCTGGTCGGACGCGGCGCTGCGCAGCAGGGCGATCAGCGGATCGTTGACGGCGTCGGTCTCCAGCCGCCGTACGAAGGCACGGGCGATCCGGTCGGGCAGCGCGGCGGGGTCACCGGCCGCGACGTCCTCCAGGTCGCGATTGCCCGGCATCGCCGCGAGGAACAGCCTTTCCTTGGAGGCGAAGTGACGGGTGATCAGGCCGTGTGTGACGCCTGCCCGGCCGGCGATCTCACGGAGTGTCGTACGGGCGTATCCGCGCTCGGCGAAGGCTTGGCGAGCCGCCTCGATGATGGCCGCCCGGTTTCCCTCGGGATCCCTCCGGCGCCTGCGTGGCTGCTCGGAGACCGGCTCTGCGTCGTTCACGGCACCTCCTTCATGTGATCACTCTACGGCGGCGCGACACCTCGCCCGTCGCCACTGCTACGTTAGTATCCACTTGGATACCAACTAGGGGATGGATCCCATAGTGAGTGTTGAGATACCCGAAGGCGGCGCGGCGGTCGCCGAGACCCGCCTGCTGCACAAGATGCACAGGGCCGCGACGTCCCTGTTGGCGGAGGCGGCACAGCGGGACACCGCCCCCGCCACGGCCCTGGCGGAGTTGCGTGACTTTCTCGTCGCGGCGCTGCGGCACCACCACGAGAGCGAGGACGACGTGCTCTGGCCGCTACTGACCGCCGCGGACCCCGCGGCGGCGGCCGGGCCGACGGACCTGGCGGCCGAACACGACGCGCTGGACGCGGCACTGGACGCGCTGGCGGCCACTCCCGTGCGGGATACCGACGAGCGGACGGCGCTCGCCGACGCGGCGGTGGCGGTACGCGACCTGGTACACGCCCACCTGGAGCACGAGGAGCCGGTGCTGTTTGCTGCGCTGACGGCACACATGTCCGACGAGGCCTGGGCGGAGTTCTCCCGCGCGGTCATCGCCTCGGCCCCGCCCGTGGGTGCCCACCTCAACATCGCCTTCTTCGAGCAGGTCGGTACTCCCGGCGAACTCGCGGTCGTCACCGGCAACCTGCCGGAAGCCGCCCTACACCTCGTCCCGGCCATGCGCGAGCAGGCCGAAGCCACCCTCAGCAGCCTCCAGGCCGCCGAACCCGGAAGGACCTTCACAGCATGACCAGCACACTCATCGTCGGCGGCAGCGGCGGACTGGGCGGCGTCATCGCGGAGCACTTCGCCGGCCGCGGCGACGACGTCATCGTCACCGCCAGGGACAAGGCGCGGGCCGAGGCCGTAGCGGCGCGCATCGGCGGCGGCACCCGCGGGCTCGCCCTCGACCTCGGCCGCCCCGAGACCATCGACGCCGCACTCGCGGATGTCACCCGGATCGACCATCTGGTGATCACCGCCGTGGGCCAAGCGGCAAACACACTGGCGGAGTTCAACATCACGGACGCGGTCTCCGCCGTGACCATGAAGCTCGTCGGCTACGCGGAGACCGTCCGCGTGCTGCGCGACCGGTTCACCCCGCAGGCGTCGGTCGTGCTCTTCGGGGGGCTGGCCAAGGAACGCCCGTACCCTGGCTCGACGATCGTCAGCACCTTCAACGCCGGGATCACCGGCCTGGTCAGGACCCTCGCGGTGGAGATCGCGCCGCACCGCGTCAACGCCCTGCACCCCGGTCTGATCGGCGACAGCCCCAAGTGGCGCGACGTCCCCAACCCACCGCACTCCGCCCAGACGCCGATCGGACGGCTGGTGACCATGGCCGAGATCGCCGACGCCACCGACTTCCTGCTCCGCAACACCGGTGTCAACGCCCATGACCTGCACATGGACGGCGGCCTGCTCGCCACCTGACGGCCCGGTGCCCACCGAGTGCCACATCCGCCGGTCCAGCACCGACATCCTGACGGCAACGACACGAACGTACGGACGGATGCGCGACATACAGCAGCCCCTCGTCCCAGCAGCCGCACCTACGCCCGGCCGCGGACAACACGCAGACCAGGTACTGCGGTTGCTGCGTGAGTCGGGGCCCATGACGCGAGGTGAGCTCGGCGCACGGTGCGGGCTGTCGCGTACGACGCTGTACGAGGCCGCCGGCAGGCTCGTGGACAGCGGACTGGTGATCGCCACGGTCCCGGACACCGGACGACGGCGGCCGGGACGCCCGGCGGAGAAGCTCGCTCTCAATCCGGCGGTCGGCCGCCTGCTGGGCATCGACTTCGGCCGACGCCACGTGCGGCTGGCCGCGATCACCGCGGCAGGCGACGAGATCAGCACGGTCGGCGGGACACACTCTCCCGCCGCTCCGTGGTCCGAGCGCATCGCCGTCGCACGACGGCTGGCCGCGGGACTGACCGGTACCGTCCCTCGCCTCGGCCCCCTCGGCGATGTGGGCGTCGCGGTGGCAGACCCAGCCCCCGTCTCCCTCGCCGCCGACGGTGATCGGGCGTTGGCCGACATGCTCGGCCGCAGCCTCGGCGCCCGAGTACGGCTCGGCAACGGTCCACGGCTGGCGGCGCTGGCCGAGACGGTGTGGGGCGCGGCCAAGGGCCTGACAGACGTCCTGTACCTGGAGTTGTCGGACCGGGTCGGCGGGGGCCTGGTGACCGGCGGTGCGCTGCACCGCGGCGCTCACGGCCGGTCGGGCGGGTTCGGGCACATCCTCGCCGAGGCCGCGGGTGCGCCCTGTTCCTGCGGTGGCCGGGGCTGTCTGCAGACGGTGGCGTCGACCACGGCGGTGCTCGACGCTTACCGGGCCGCGGCGGATCTGCCACAGCTGGCGGCCGCGCTGAGTGCGGGAGAGGAAGCGGCGCACGCGGTGGTACGGCGGGCCGCGATCCACACGGGCAGAGTTCTGGCCGGGCTGGCCAAGGCGCTCGGGCCGAGCATGGTCGTGGTGGGCGGCGAGCTCGTCACGCTCGGACCGCCCCTGATGAAACCGCTGGAGAACGAGGTGCGGGCGAACGCCGTGACCTACCGTTCACCACCGGAGATGCCCGTCCGTCGGGCCGAGTTGGGCGACTTCGCCGCAGCGGTCGGCGCCGCCTCGCTGCTGCAATCGCCCAGTGACGCGGCTTCAATCCCGTCCGCTTGAGCCTGAACAGCTGAAGCCGTTCTCCAGGCAGGCACTTTGTGTCCTCTGCCAGAGGGCATCGGTCTGTCAGGGATCGCCGTCAGCGGCTCCGCGCCGCGCTGTTGTCGGGCACAAGCCCTGCTGAGGCCCCTGCCCGTCCTGACCAGCCTGGAGGTCACCATGCAGGATCGGCATCTTGGGAAGTCGGTTCAAAGGGTCAATCGCTCGCACATGGCCACGTGCCCGCGACGACCAACGCCGGGCTGTCGCCAACTCCAGGTGCTGCGCCACCACCCTCACATCGGCGACGGATTCAGCCACACCGTGCACCCGCTCGGCACTCAAAAAGAGGTCGAGCGGGCTCTCCATCCACGAGCACGCAGGTCAGAGGCCCTTCGCCGCAGGCTCCAAAATCGCCACGCACTCCACATGCGAGGTCATCGGATAGATGTTGACTTGAGCAGGGCACTCAAAAGACCAGGTCAGACCCAATTTTCGGTCCGCCGTCCCGCACGCCGGCGCCCAGAGCGTCAAACGAGCGTCACGGCCGGCGGTCAAATCTCCGGCCCCACAACGGAGTCATGCCTTCCGACTCCCTTGCATGTGCCGAGTGTGATGGCCACCGGGCGTGATCAGTGGGCGCACGCGATGGGCTGTTCGAACCGGATGGTCTTGCGGTTCTGGCCGTCGGTGACCTCACAGACCAGTCACAAGAGCGTCCAACCCCCAGGCGGCGAGTTGGCGGGTCACCCATGCCCGGGCGTCCGAGACAGCAGCCGGATCGGCTGGTATCTGCCAGTGAGCGGTGTCCTCGCCCGGTACGGCGCGGGTACGCGTAGCGCCCATGACGTCATGATCGCCAGGCGGCGCTTCCGCCGCGAGGCGCTGGACCAAGTCGGCAATCCGAGCGAGCGATTCGTCCGGTTCGGTTCGAGGTCGGCGAGGGTCTGGATGGCGGCGCGCAGACGGCCCATGGTGGCACTGGCGGGTATGCCGTGGCCGATCACGTCTCCGGCGACGAGGGCCAGCCAGAGAGAGGGCAGGGAATGGCGTCGTACCAGTCGCCGCTGGTGCCCGCAGCACGGCCTGTGGGCAGGTAGACGCCGGCGGTCTCGGCTGCCGGCGTGTCGGTCGTGGCCGGGGGAAGGAGTCTTTGCCGTAGGGCCATGGCCGCTCTGCGCTCGCGCGTGCAGCGGCGGCGTTGTCAGCGATGAGTTGAACGGGAGCACGAAGAAGCGACGGTGCGCGGGCCTGTGCCCGCGCCGCCGCTCATGCCGCGTCGTGCCAGGCGGCAATACCGGTCACCGTGACCGCGACGGTGACCGGCTCCGCGGCAGCGTGGGTGGCGAGGTGGGTGATGAGGGCGTCTGTCACCCGGTCGTGGACGTTTCGGGCGATGTCCAGCGCCCGCCGACCCTCCGTCAGGACGCAGCGCACCTCGATGTGCCATCCCGAACCGTCCGGCGCCCGGTCGGCGCGTATGCCGGCCTCGGGCGGTGTGGTGTCCGCCCGGGTGGGCGCGGCGGCTGCCGCGAGGCGCCGGGCGAGGTGGGGTTGCAGGGCGGCCACGCCAGGAACCGCGAGGGCTGCCTCGGCCGCGACGCCGAGGAGCGCGGTGGTGCCGGTGGCGGTCATCATGCGCCACCGCCCGTCGGGAGGCGGGGACCCGGGGTCGGCCCCGGTTCCAGTACGTCGGCCACGGTGATGTCGACGGCTGTCACCGTGAGCCCCAGGTCCTGTCCGGCCGAGTGGAGGACCGATCGGCGTACCTGGTGGACCCGTTCGGGCAGCGGGCGGTCGAGGGCGGCGGCCAGGGTCATGGTCACCCGCACGTCGGTGCCGTTGCCCTCGGGTATGAGCCGGCAGGTCGCGGCCCTGGAACCGGGGACCGTGTCCGCGGCCTGCCTCAGCACCTTCGCCGCGGCGCTCTCGGCGATGCGTAGGTCCCAATCGGGGTCGGCCAGAGGCAGCAGCCGCCCGAACCGGGCCTCTGCCCTGACGACGTCCATGACCCGGTCCGCGAGTGCGTGCAGGCCCGGAGGGTCCTCGTCGCGCAGCGCCCGGGCGGCCGCGTTCACCGTGGCCAGTCCCTCGACCGCCTCTCGGCAGTGAGGACAGGACACCGGGTGCAGGTCCGCGGCCGGCGGTGCGTCCCACGCCTGTTCCCAGACCCGGCTGAGCAGGCGGCCGCAGGGCAGTACCTCATCGCCTGCGAACGCGGGTACGTCGCCGGCGGCTGAGCCGTTGCGGGGCCCCTCGGCTCCGGGCGGTTCGGGAGGCCGCGTGTGCGGGTCGTCTAGCGCCATGGGCCCATCGCCTCCTGCAGGGATCGGCGTGCCCTGAACAGTCTGCCGCGTACCGTCTGCTCGCCGGTACGCGTCACGTGGGCTATCTCCTTGTAGGGCAGGCCCTGCACCTCCCGCAGGATCCAGCAGACCCGCTGTCCGTCGTCAAGCTCGGCGAGTGCGCGGGACAGTGCGTTCGTGACCGCGTCCTGCTCGGCGGTCCGGGCGGGCTGGCTCCATGCGTCGCCCGCCGCGGGTTCGGCGACGGTGTCCAGGGGGAGGGGCGGCGGTCGGCGGTGTCGCATGGTCTGGCAGCGGTTGACGGTGATCCGGTACATCCAGGTGCGGAACTCCGCCCTGTGGCGGTATTCCGGCAGGTGACGCCAGGCGCTGATGAAGGCGTCCTGAACGGCCTCTTCGGCGTCCTGGGGGTTGCCCAGCATGCAGCGGGCCAGGGTCAGGAGGGACCGGCTGTGCCGCTGGACGAGAACGGCGAAGGAGTCCTCGTCTCCCTCGGCCGCCCGTACGACCAGCAGCCGATCGGGCAGGTCGCACCCCAGTCGTGGGGAAGCAGTGCGTTCGATCATGGCGCTCCCACGCAGGCTCGGAACAAGCGTGTACCCCTGAAATGGAGGTGTGACGCAAGTCACACGTTAGGCACGTGAGGAACACGCCGCCCGATATGTCCAACCTGTGCCGGGCACCATTCCGGTGTCCGGCCGACCGATCGAGGCGACCGCCATGACGGACAACATCACCAGCGTCGGCGGGGGCAGCCGGCCGGAAACAGGCGTGAGCGCGCTCACGGGCCGCACCGGGGCCGGGGCTCCGGCCGAGACACGGGGCAAGACCACCATTGCGGACGGTGTGGTGGCCAAGATCGCGGGCATGGCCGCCCGCGAGGTACCGGGCATCCACAGCCTGGGCGCGGGGATGGCCCGCGCTTTCGGCGCCATGCGGGAACGCGTCCCCGGTACGGGCGCAGGCGCAGCGGTCACCCGCGGCGTCAAGGTCGAGGTCGGGGAACGGCAGGCCGCGGTGGACCTGGACGTCGTCGTCGAGTACGGCGTCTCCATCGTCGACGTCGCGGGCGGCGTACGCACCAATGTCATCAGCGCCGTGGAGCGGATGACGGGCCTGGAGGTCGTGGAGGTGAACATCGCCGTCGACGACGTCCACCTGCTCGACGACCAGGAGGAGCAGACCGAACTGGACGAGGGCCGCGTGAGATGACCGCTGCCGGGAACACCGCCCTGTCCTCGGGCACGAGCGGATGATCACGGCGAGAGGGATGCTCGCGAGACGGGTGAGTGGGAGATGAACACAGCAACGACGGGACTCGCGGCCGGCATGGCCCTCGGCTTCGCCGGCTACTTCGGCGGCTTCTGGGCCTTTCTGCTGGTACTGGTCCTGGGTGCGGCGGGGCTGATCGTCGGCCTCGTCGTTGAGGGCGACCTCGACCTCCGGACACGGAGGCAGCGGTGAAGACCCGGCCCGGTTCCCCCGGCGAGGGGTCGGGCCCGCCGGCGCCCGCCGCCGGGCTGCCGCCCCCGGCTGAGCGGGGCGCCACCGTCATCCCGGACAGGGTGGTCGCCCGTATCGCCGCGCAGGCCGCGCGCTCGGCGCAGTCGCGGCGCGCCGCCGTACCGCCCGATCGGGGCGGACCTGCGGCACCCCACGCCTCCGCCGCCGTCCGTACCGGATCGGTGCGCCTGCATCTGACCATGGACCTGCCCTACCCCACCGACATCCCCCGTGTCTGCGAGCGGATCCAGCAGGACGTCGCCGAACGGGTCGCCCAGCTGACCGGACTGCGGGTGGGAGAGGTCCTCCTCACCGTCCGGCGGCTGGTGACCGCCGCCGACTCGAGCCGGGGGCGGGTCCGGTGAGCGGCCGGGCGGCCCGAGTCACCGGCCACGCCGTGCAGGAAGGGCGCTCGCGATGACATCCGATCCACGTCCCCCGGGCCGCGGCTCCGCGTCGTCCACGCACCGTGCCGCAGTGCCGCTGACGAAGGAGCCCGACCCTCCCGAACGCGACGTGTCCACCTCGGACCTCGCAGCCGGTGAGCGCGAAGGAGGGCACCGAACCCGTCGCAAGTGGTCCGCGCGCCGCATCACGGCGGCGCTGGTCGCCGCGGTGATCCTCGTGGCCGCGGTGGCGACGCTCGTCGACGTCATCACCGTACGGGCGGGACGTCCGGCGGCGGCCTGGCGACGGCACCTGGCCGACGGACTGGCTACCCGCCCGGTGGACGACGTGTGGATGCTGACGGGGGCCGCCGTGGCCGCGGCCGTCGGCGTCTGGCTGATCGTCCTGGCCCTCACCCCCGGCCAGCGCCGTTGGCTGCCCCTGCGCTCACCCGCCGGCTGCCCGCGGCTGCGGGCCTTTGTGGACCGCGACGGAGCCGCCGTCCTGCTGCGCGACGCCGCCATGCGGGTCCCCGGAGTCGGCGCGGCGCACGTCCTGGTGGGCCGCCACCGCATCAAAGCCCGCGCGGACGTCCGCTTCCGCGAGCCCCGACAGGTGAAGGACGACGTCACCGCCGTCCTCGAGGAGGAGCGCGACCGGCTGGCCCTCGCCCGTCCTCCCCGCATCGCCGTACGGACACGGCGGCGCGCCCCCTGACACAAGACCCGCAGCACCGGAGCCCGCCATGACGCCGCGATCCGCTCTCAACCGCACCGTGCTGGCCCTCGCCGGGCTGGTCCTGCTCGGCGGCGGACTGCTCGTCCTCTTCGCCGGGCTCGACCTCTACCGGCGGCACGATCTGGCCCCGCCGCCCGGCTGGCCCCTGACCAGCGCGGCCGACGTCCTGCTCGGCTCCGCCGACCGGGCCCGCTGGAGCAGCCAGGGCTGGTGGTGGTGGCCCGCGGTCATCGCCGCGCTCGTCCTCGCCGCCCTGCTCGCCCTGTGGTGGCTGCTCGCCCAGCTGAGCCGACGCCGCCCCGGCTCACTGCCCGTCGGCGGCACACCCCCGCAGGAGGGCGTCGAACTGCGCGACCGCGCACTCAGGGAAGCCATCGCGAACGAAGCCGGTGCCCTGCCAGGGGTAGGCCATGCGGCCGTACTCATCACCGGCCGACCGGGCCGCCACCGCACCCGCATCACGCTCACCCTCACCCCCGAGGGCATGCCCGGCGCCACTCTCGGTGCCCTGTGCGAAGGCCCGCTCAGCACCGCGCGTCGGTCCACCGGCCACACCATGCCCGCCGAGGTCCGCCTGCAGGTCAGCCGCCACGGACCACACCGCGTGGAGTAAGGCGGAGAGAGAGATGGCCGTTCCCACCGACGCCCTTGCGGCCCAGAGCAGTTCGCGAGCGCGTCGGCACCACTCCCCGAAGGAGAGATCATGATCATCCTGGGCGTCATTCTGCTCGTCGTCGGCTTCCTCACCGGCCTGTCCATCCTGTGGACCATCGGGATCATCCTGCTGGTCGTCGGAGCCATCCTGTGGATCCTCGGCGCGATGGGACACGCCGTCGCCGGTCGACGCCACTACTGGTAGGCGGGATCATTGCCCTGCAGGGCAGTGATCCAGGCTGCGGGCAGGCCGGCAGACGGCGCGGACCCCACCAAGACGTTCGCGACGGCGGACGACGGCGGGCGGAGAGGTCGATCCGGCTGAGGCCGCCGCCGGTGCCGACCAGCCGCCGCGGCCCGGCCGGGGCGCGCCCGGTGGCCGTTGTGCCGGTCCCCGCCGCACGAGCGCACGGCCGACTCGTTGGGGAGTCGGTGGATCGGCTCTCACGATCCGGGCGGAAGTTCCACACCGCGTCGGCCGGTGAGTCTCGCCGGGAGTTCGTATGCACAGCACCTTCGTGAAGATCCGCCAGAACGTCCCTCCGGGCCACGGCGATGACGGGCGGTGAGCGGCAAGGACCCGCGGAAGGCTCCACCCGGTCGGAGCACTTCGGGGAGGAGTTTCTGGGCGTTCTGCTGGACCAGGGGCACGAGTTGCCGCCGCACCGGCTCGGTCCGCTCGTCGCACAGCAGGTCGGCAGACTGCACGGCCGCGAGACTTCGCTCTTCTTGCAGGACTACGACCAGGTGTGGCTGGTCCCCCTGCCGGGTGACGGGCTGGCGGCCGGGGAACCGCTGCCGATCGACGGCTCCGACGCCGGACGTGCCTTCCGGGAAGCACGCCCCGTCGAGGTTTCGCAGGTCGGCGGTGTGCGGATCTACCTTCCCCTGCTGGATGGCGGCGACCAGGTGGGCGTCATGGCCGTCACCCTGGACCGCATCCACGACGAGGAGCGACGGCTGCTGCGCAGGCTCGCCTCACTCGTGGCCGACATGCTGGTGACCAAGCACGGCTACACCGATCTGTTCTTCCGGCTGCGCCGCAGAGAACCGATGAGTGTGGCGGCGGAGATCCAGTGGTCGCTGCTGCCACCGCTGGCGATGTCCACGGCCAGGGTCGAGTTGGCCGGGATGCTGGAACCTGCCTACGACGTGGCCGGCGACAGCTTCGACTACGCCCTCAACGGCGATGTCCTGCATGTCGCCATGGTCGACGCGATGGGCCATGGACTGGATGCCGCCACGATGGCCACGGTGGTCATCGGAGCCTACCGGCATGCCCGGCGCATCAACGTCGGCCTGTCGGAGATCTACGCGTTCATGGACCGGGCCGTCGCCGTGCAGTTCGGCCCCGACCACTTCGTGACCGCTCAGATGATGCGCCTCGACACGGCCACAGGCAGGCTTCAATGGGTCAACGCCGGACATCCCGCCCCCCTGCTGATCCGTGGACACCGGGTCGTACGACGGCTGCAGGGCCCGACGACGCTGCCGGTCGGCTTCGGTGGTCAAGCGCCTCGGATCAGTGAAGCGGCCCTCGACCCCGGTGACCGGATCATGTGCTTCACCGACGGACTGATCGAGGAGCGCGATGTCGGCGGCGAGGAATTCGGCGAGGAACAGCTCATCGGCTGGGTGAACCGCCTCGAGCCCACGGCGCGGCAGATCCGGACGGTGGCGCGCTCCCTCTCCCACACTCTGCAACGGGCGCGGGGCGGGATCACGACGGACGACGCGACGCTCCTGCTGATCGAATGGCGCGGCGGTGCCGCCGCCGATCCGGTCGCCTTCCTGGAGTGAGCCGGCAGCGCACCAGACGCGAGAAGCGGCCCGACCCCGCCAAAGCCGTACCGGGCATCGGTTCCGAGCACCGGCCGACTGCTCGACCTCGGCGATGGCCGAGCGCAGCACCTCGGTCATGTCCACCGGGTTGCATGGCCGACGGCACGCTGAACGTTCCCCTCCCGCCGCTCTTTGCGAAGGTCCTACCGGCGGAGCCGGCGCCGCGATCATCCTTGCCGTGGTGGGCCCGTGACCGGTGACCGGTCCGTCAGGAGTGCGTGAGGGGGGTGGCGGGCGCCCCCTCATGAGCACGATCGGCGAGCTGGGCTCCTTCTTCGAGAAACGCGCACCGGTGACCCCACAGTCGGCCGGCACGCTGTCCTCAGCGGAGCTGCCGCCAGGGGGACT
>Ga0308176_10000201_pt1 | contig 41909 bp, 45 predicted proteins | sample PhyCR2_3_FD_203890 | JGI IMG/M metagenome (GOLD analysis project Ga0308176, IMG submission 203890) | Soil microbial communities from UC Gill Tract Community Farm, Albany, California, United States - DLSLS.C.R2 | ecosystem: Environmental > Terrestrial > Soil > Agricultural land | place: USA...
AGATGCCAGGTGTAGTAGACGGCGAGCCACAGCGGCAGCGCGACGAGCGGCCGGAAGAGCGGGAATCGCGCCGCGCGCGCGGCGAGCCCAGGCGGCACGGCGAGCAGCAGCAACGCCGGCGCCCACGCCGCGAGCACGACGTTCTGCAGCAGGTGCGCCCAGAGGAACGGGTGGTTCGCGAACGGTTCGAGCCGCGTGAAGAACGCGGCGAAGACGAGGAGGACTCCGAGCGCTCCGGCGACCAGGCGCGGGCGCGAGAGCGCGCTCCCGCGGCCCGAGACCGCGAGCCCGATCGCGAGTGCCGGCGTAAGCCCGATCGCTTCCGCCGAGGGATGCATCTCGCTACCGTACCCAGCGCTCCGCGGGTGTAGCTCAATGGTAGAGCCCTAGCCTTCCAAGCTAGTTATGCGGGTTCGATTCCCGCCACCCGCTTCTTCTCGCTGCCAGTATTCCGGAAGCTCATGGCGATAACTCTTCGGCCGCTCGCAGACACCGATCTCGACGCGCTCTTCAGCTGGGAGAGCGATCCACGCGCGGTCGAGATGGCGGCGTTCACACGGGCGAATCCGTCCGACCGCGGCGCGTTCGAGGTCCACTACGAGCGCGTCCGCGGCGACTCTGCGAACACGCTGCTGGCGATCGAGGACGACGGCGAATTCGTGGGGACGGTCGGCAGCTACACGATGGAAGGACGACGAGAGGTCACCTACTGGATTTCGCCGGCGCGATGGGGTCGAGGGGTTGCGTCGGCGGCGCTCCGTGCGTTCCTCGCGGTCGAGTCGACAAGGCCGCTCTATGGTCGCGTGGCCGGTCACAACGTCGCGTCGGCGAAGGTGCTTGCCCGAGCGGGCTTTGTCGAGGTGGGCTCCGAGACGGCGTTCGCGCCGGGGGTTGGAGCCGAGGTCGTCGAGCGCATCTACCGCCTCGATCGGTAGCGGAGGCCGCGCGTGCCGCCCGCTCGGGCCGCGGCTACTGGGGCGGGCCGCTCGCCGGCGTGATGGTGCCGGTCTGGGCGGCGCCGGTCGAGTCCGTCCACGCGATCGAGACGGCCGTTCCGGGCACGAGCGAGAGGACGGTCTTGCGGACATCCGAGCTCGACGAGACCGTCCTGCCGTTCAGCGACGTGATGACGTCACCGACGACGAGCCCTGCGGCGTCGGCCGGCTGATCCGGGACGATCCGCGCGATCTGAGCTCCCTTGGCGACGTCCTTGAGGACGACGCCGAGGAACGCGGTCGGCCCGACGTGGATCGTCGGGCTCGACTTCCCGCTCATGATCAGTCGCGCATAGAGGAGGGCCTGCCTGATCGGGATCGCGAAGCCACGATGCACTCCGGAGGTCGAGCCGGCGGTGACCATCCCGATTGCGCGGTTGTGGGAGTCCTCGAGCGGCCCGCCGGAGTCGCCGGGCTCGACGGGTGCGTCCGTCGCGATCATGTTGGGCAGCGTCTCCGCCGCGCCGGTCTCGTCTCTCGCGCGGACCTGGCGGTGCAGGGCGAGCACCCGCCCGGGCGCGGCCTTCGGCGCTCCGCCGAGGCCCTGCGCGTTCCCGCGCGCCACGACCGCCTGTCCGACCCGCACATGCACCGCCGGGCCGAGCTTGATCGACTGCAGGTGGGAAGCCTGCGCGAGCTGCAGCACGGCGACGTCGCGCGAGACGGAGTAGCCGACGACCGTCGCGTTGTATCGCCGGTGGGTCGTCACGTCGATGACCTTGAATCTCGTCGCGCCGCTGATGACGTGGTTGTTGGTCAGGACCTCGCCGGTGCGGGAGACGATCATCCCGGTGCCGGCGGCGACGCCGTTCTCGAAGCCGAGCGTCGTGTAGATGTCGACGATGCCGACGTTCGCCTTCGTCGACGGTGTCGTGTGGGTGGCGTGCCCGGCCGCGCCGGCCGGAGAGGCGGCTACGGCCGGCACCAGCGTCGCCAGGACGGCGAGCAAGAGGCGTCGCGTCAGGCCGGGCACGGGAACATGAGACCAGCGGACGATGAGGCGTATATAAGCGATCTGCAACGGTCGTGTAAGCCCCGAGCGAGTAGCTTCTCGGCCGTGAGCCAGGGACCCGAGCCGGAAGAGTCGCCGAAGGAGCGGGCAAACCGCGAGCTGATCGAGCTGCTGAACGAGCTGCGGATCGTCCTGCCGGGCGTCACCGTCCTCTTGGCGTTCCTGCTCGCGGTCCCGTTCGCGAACGGCTGGACGCGCGTCACGCATTTCCAGCGCGACGTGTTCGTGGTCGCCTTTCTCGCGACGGCGGTGTCCGTCGCGCTCCTCACCGCGCCGAGCTCGTACCACCGGCTTCGCTTCCGGCACGGCGACAAGGAGCACATGGTCAAGGTCGGCAACCGGCTCTCGATCGCCGGCATCGCGGCCTCGGCCGTCTCGCTCCAGGCGGTCGTGCTGCTCGTTATGGACGCCGTGCTCTCGCTCGGAGCGGCGATCGCCGCCACCGCGGCGCTCTTCTTGGTCGTCGCCTGGCTCTGGTACGGGTTGCCGCTGCGGGCCGCCCTCAGAGATCGATCCGCTCGATGACCACCTCGTCGCGAGGACGATCGCCCGCCTCCGTCTGCAGCTGAGAGATCGTGTCCACGACGTCCATGCCGCTCGTGACGCGGCCGAAGACGGTGTGCTTGCCGTCGAGCCATGGGCAGGCGTCCGCCGTGACGATGAAGAACTGGCTCCCGTTCGTGTTCGGGCCCGCATTCGCCATCGCGAGCGCCCCGCGCTCGACCGGGTGGTCGTTGAACTCGTCCTCGAACGTGTAGCCGGGCCCGCCGGTGCCGGTTCCGGTCGGATCGCCGCCCTGGATCATGAAGTCCGGGATGACGCGGTGGAAGATCACGCCGTCGTAGAAGCCGTCGCCGGCGAGCTTGCGGAAGTTCTCGACGGTCTTCGGCGCGTCGCCGTCGTGCAGCTCCAGCCCGATTGCGCCGTGATTGGTGTGGAGAGTCGCTGCGCTCATGTCACGACACGCTATCGGCGAGCGGCTCGAGCGCGCCGGCGGTAGGTTCCAGCGAGCCGTCACCGAGTCCCCCGACCACTCTTCGCAACAGGGTGCGAGCGGCGCCGACGTCTTCCGCCGAGAGGATGGTCGCGACGCCGGCCAGGTGCTCACCGCGAGCCTCGTCCCAGAGCTCGAGCACGACCGTGTCGAGCTCGCGGCGCGGGATGTAGGAATCCTCGGCGAGGCCCACGCGAACTGCGATGACCCGGCCGTCGGGCAGGGTCACGTCTCGCTCGACCGGTGCACCACGTAGACTCACGCCCGTCGTTCTGCCGGGAGGCATCGCCCGGCAAACCAGGTACTGGGTCCATCGGACCTCGAAGTTCCCCCTAAAGGCCCATTTCAGGTCTGCCGAATTTGGCCGATGGTGTTGGAATGAAGACCCCGCCCAGGATCCGCAGGCTTCGAGCCGCGTTGGCCGCGGTCGCCCTTGCCGGTGTCATAACGGCGGCGCTGGCCGTCTCGTCCGCGTTCGGGGCGACCCGCCGCGAAGCGCGTCTGCCGTCGCTCGACCGGCAGGTGCTGGGCGCGATCAATGCGTTCCGGACGCGACACCATCTGGTCCCGCTTCGTCTCACTCGAGGGCTCGATCAATCGGCCGGCGAGCACTCGGTACAGATGGGAAGGCTGGGCTACTTCGCTCATTCCTCGGCGAACGGCACGTCCTTCTGGCAGCGCATCCAGTACTTCTACCGCTCCCGGAACTACTCGTACTGGTCGGTCGGCGAGAACCTCCTGTGGGCCGCGCCGAGCGTGAGCGCGGCGCGTGCGATGAGGATGTGGATCGCGAGCCCGGAACACCGCCAGAACCTGCTGACGGCGAAGTGGCGCGAGATCGGCATCTCAGCAGTTCACGTCTCGAACGCTCCCGGGATCTTTCACGGGGACAGCGTCACGATCATCACCACCGACTTCGGCGTCCGGCACTAGCCCGCCGCCGTTCGGCGCCTCTGGCGCCCGGCGCTGCAGTGCATAGAGGGCGGCGGCGGCCGGACCGAGCGGCAGCCACAGGTTGAAGACGCGGTAGGCGAACACGGCGAGCACTGCGGCGGGAAGCCCGTAGCCGACCCACGTGAGCGCGAACGGCAGCAGCGCCTCGACGGCGCCGGCACCGGCGAGGGGCAGCGTCCGCCGCGTGAGCGCATATCCGGTGGCGTAGCCGACGACGACCGCCGTCACCGAGGGCGTGTGGCGGGTGAAGGCGGCGAGACAGACCCAGAGGACGAACACCTCGCCGGCCCAGTAGACGGCCATGCCCGTAACGGCGGCGGCGCCGTGGCGGCGGGGTGACGCGACGATCTGACCGACTACCCCGATCGCCTCGAGCGGCGGCCCGAGGATCGGCTTGAGCCGCCCCCGGCAGATCCATTTGCGGTACCGGACGGCGACCAGCGCCAGCGCAGTTCCCACCGGAACGCCGATCGTCCACGACAGCGTCACGGCGCGCTGCGCGTGCGGGTCGTCGATGAGCAGGAAGATCGCGCAGATCAGCGCGCCGGTCGCGAGCACTGCGTACTCGAGCGACCCGAGGCCGAGCACGCGGATCCGCGCCTCGTCCGGCGGGACTCCGAGATCCTCGAGCGCCTCGATGTCGACAGCGAACCCGCCGCGAGGGATGAACATCCCGAAGCCCGCCGCCACGATCGCGCCGGCGCGAAGCGCGCCGAGGCGGACGCCGCGTCCCACGTGGGCTACCTCCCGATACGCGAACGTGTAGCCGATGTGGGCGGCGACGGCGCCCGCGATCGCGAACGGGAACCAGTACGTGTTCGCGTGCCGGATGTGCGAGGCGACGGCGACGTAGCCCGCTGCCCCCGCGACGAGGATCGCCGCGATCAGCGACAGCGTCCCCGCGATGATCATCAGCATCACGACGTGGTGCGCCTCCTGCTCGCGGTGGTGTGCGAACAGGACCCGGAACGGACCGCGCTGCCACAAGCCCGAGGGCGCCCGGCGCGTCATTCTCGGCTTGTACCCGGGGCACACACGACAGATGCGCCCGGGAGGATTCGAACCTCCGACCCGCGGATTAGAAGTCCGCCGCTCTGTCCACTGAGCTACGGGCGCCCGTCAGGTCACAGGGTAGAGCGCCGGACGGCGTGGGTAGGGTGCCGCGAATGGCGGATGCGCTGCAGCAGCTGAAGGAGCGGCTGGCGGAGGTCAACGACCTCAACAAGGTGATGCGCATCCTCTCCTGGGACCAGCAGACGATGATGCCGCCCGCCGGAACCGGCCATCGCGCCGACCAGGCGTCGACGGTGCAGCGACTCACCCACGAGCGATTCACGGATCCCGCGGTCGGCCGGCTCCTCGACGAGCTGCGGCCCCTCGAGGATTCGCTCGATCCCGATTCCGATGACGCGGCCCTGATCAGGCTGACGCGCCGCGAGTACGAGAAGGCCGTGAACGTGCCCGCCGACCTGCGCGCGGCGACGGCACGCGCGGCCACCGAGGCGCGGCCCCTCTGGGTGAAGGCGAAGACCGAGTCGGACTTCGCGTCGTTTCTCCCGGCTCTCGAGCGGATCGTCGAGCTGAAGCTCGAGTACGTCGACTGCGTGGCGGACGGGGCCGAGGAGCGCTACGACGCCCTCTTAGACGACTACGAGCCGGAGACGACGACGGCCGAGGTTCGGACCCTGTTCGGCGAGCTCAAGCCGCCGCTCGTCGGGCTGATCGCCGAGTTGCGCGAGCGTGACGTCGACGATTCGTTCCTCCATCTCGAGTACCCGCCCGACCGCCAGCGGGCGATCTCGCACGAGGTGATCGAGCTCTTCGGGCACCGGCCCGACAGCTGGAGGATCGATCCGACCGAGCATCCGTTCGCCTCGGGGGCGGGCCGGGACGACATCCGCATCACCACGAACTACCACCCCGACTCGCTCGAATCGCTCTTCTCGACGATGCACGAGTACGGGCACGGCCTCTACAGCCACCAGCTGCCGGAGCACCTTCAGCGTCTCCCAACCGGCCAGCACTGCTCGCTCGGGATCCACGAGTCGCAGAGCCGGCTGTGGGAGAACCTCGTCGGCCGCAGCCGCCCGTTCTGGAGCCGCTTCTATCCCCGTCTGCAGAAGGCCTACCCCGACCAGCTCGGAGGCGTGGATCTCGACCGTTTCCACGCGGGCATCCATGCCGTCAAACCCGGCTTGATCCGGATCCAGGCCGACGAGGTGACCTACGGCATGCACGTGATGCTCCGCTTCGAGCTCGAACAGGACATCGTCGAGGGGCGCGTCGAGCTGCGCGACCTTCCGCAGCGCTGGAACGAGAAGATGTGGGAGTACCTCGGCGTCGAGGTCCCCGACGACGGGCACGGGGTCCTCCAGGACGTCCACTGGTCCGGAGGCTCGATCGGCTACTTCTCGACGTATCTCATCGGGACCGTGGCCTCGGTGCAGATCTGGGAGGCGGCCCGGCGCGACCTCCCGGAGCTCGAGGAGCAGGTCGGGCGTGGCGAGTTCGCGCCCCTGCGCGAGTGGCTCGGCGAGCACGTGCACGCGCTCGGCCGCAGGTACTCCCCGCAGGAGACGCTGCGCCGCGCGACCGGGTCGCCGATCGCCGCGCAGCCGTACCTCGACTACCTCCGCACGACGTACGCATAGGTCTTCGCGCGCCGGGTAGGCGCCGAAGCGTTAGCGCACGCAAAGGAGGGTCTGCATGGCGGACACGCTGAAACGCAAGAAGGTCGCAATCCTCGCCGCCGACATGTTCGAGCGAGTCGAGCTAGAAGAGCCGCGGAAGGCCCTCGAGGCAGAGGGCGCCGAGGTCGAGATCGTCTCGATCCACGACGGCGAGATCCAGGGCTTCGACCACTTCGAGCCCGCGAGCACCGTCACGGTCGACCGGACCGTGGGAGACGTGGCGGCCGACGACTACGACGCCCTCATGATTCCGGGCGGCGTCGGCAACCCGGACCAGCTGCGAGGCGACGAGAACGCCGTCGCCTTCGTCCGCGGCTTCCGCGACGCCGGGAAGCCGATGGCGGTCATCTGCCACGGCCCGTGGGTGCTCGTCGAGGCCGGAGCGGTCCGCGGCAAGCGCATCACGTCCTGGCCGACGCTCGAGACGGACATCCGCAACGCCGGCGGCGACTGGGTCAACGAGGAGGTCGTCGTCGACGGCACGCTCGTGACGAGCCGGAAGCCGGACGACATCCCGGCCTTCAACCGGGAGATGCTGCGGCTCTTCTCGGGGGAGCGGGTTCCGGTCTGACACCGACAGCGACAGGGGCCGCAGACGCGGCCCCCGTCGCGTTGCCGAGGGTGGCGGACGGGACTCGAACCCGCGGCCACCGGGACCACAACCCGGAGCTCTACCAACTGAGCTACCGCCACCGAGCCCGCACAGCGTAGCGGGCTGTATTTCCCCACACCTGTCCGGCGCGGCAGCGAGGGCTAGGCTTCGTCGGCTTCGGCCCCGTAGCTCAGCGGATAGAGCGGCAGCCTTCGAAGCTGCGTGCGGAGGTTCGATTCCTCCCGGGGCCACTCACTTCGAAGCTGCGTCGGGCCGGTAGCGCATCGCGTCGCCGAGCGCGTTCCGGCACGTGATCAGAGCGCTCTGCCGCGAGCAGATGAAGGTGAAGAACCGGCCGAAGCCGGGTCCCGTGTAACCGTCCACGGAACCGAGCTGCCGGGTCTCGCCGTCCTTGAGCCGCTGCGCGAGCCCGGCGCCCAGTCGTACGCGGGGCTGTTCACCGCGAGGACGCCGGGGGCTGATTCGTGGCTCCGGACGATGTATTGGCGCGAGTACGGCGACCAGTGCCGCACCCAGGACTGAGCCGGGCGGTTCGTCGTGGTGAAGAACACGACGACGCCGTTTCGCCACCGCGCGCTCACGGTGACCTGGTGCCACAGCCGGCCTTCGTGGACCTCGGCGATGCAGTCGATGCGTCCGTCCACAGCGGGCCCCGGGCACGTCCAGTAGCCGTGGAACCCTCCGTAGAGCTGATGTAGGAGACGGCCCAGCGCGCCGGTCGCGGCGGCCGGCGAGGGCACGCGCATTGGCGAGGCAGACGTGGACTGCGCGGACACGGCGCAAACGACCGCGAGGACTACGATCGCGCGCCTCACTCCCGGGGATTCTGCCCGGTTTGACGCGCGCACAAAATATGAAAGATTTCTTGTGAAAGATGCCTTTCAAAAAGAACCGGCACGATCAGCTCGAGCTCACGGACCCGCATGCGATGCGCGCGCTCGCTCATCCCGTGCGTCTGGATCTTCTCGCGGTGCTCGGCAGCGGCCCGCTGACGGCCACCCAGTGCGCGGAGAAGGTGGGCGAGAGCCCGCAGTCGTGCAGCTATCACCTGCGGACGCTCGCAAAGCACGGGTTCGTCGAGCCGGCGGAGGCCGCAAACGGCAAGGAACGGCCGTGGCGGAAGGTCGCGCGCGGCCTGCACTGGTCGGCGAGCACGGATTCCGAGGCTGCGCGCGCCCTGGCCGGAACCTTCCTCGCCCGCGACTTCCGCCGTCTGGAGGAGTACCTCTCCGCGCCGCCTGACGACTGGCCTGAGCCCATGTATGCGCAGACGACGCTGAGCATCACGCCGGCGGAGGCGCAGGAGCTGGGCACCGCGATCTTCGATCTGCTCGAGCCGTACTTCAGGGGCGTACGCGAGGGCGCGCCCGCCGACGCAGTCGACGTCTGGTGGGCGAGCTTCGGCGTGCCGTACGAACGATGAGCCTCTGGCACCACCGCGACTTCCTCCGCCTCTGGGCCGGCCAGACGGTGTCCGTCTTCGGCTCGCAGGTGACACAGCTGGCCCTGCCGCTCGCCGCCGTGCTCACGCTCCACGCGACCGCGTTCCAGATGGGCCTTCTCTCGGCGGCGGGGATGGCGCCGTGGATCGCCTTCGCGCTGCTCGTCGGCGTCTGGGTCGACCGCAGCCTGCGCCGGCGCTGGATCCTCGTCGCCGCCGACCTTGGCCGCGCGGCGATCCTCCTCTCGATCCCGGTCGCCGCGGCTTTCCACGTCCTCTCGCTCGACCAGCTGTTCGCCGTCGCCTTCGCCGCGGGCTGCCTCACGCTCGCCTTCAACGTGGCGTGGGGCTCGTACCTCAACGTGCTCGTGCCGCGCGAGCAGCTCGTGGACGGGAACGCGAAGCTGATGGGGAGCTACGCCACGGCGCAGATCGCCGGGCCTTCGCTCGCGGGGGTGCTCGTGCAGACGATCACCGCGCCGTTCGCGATCCTCGTCGACGCAGTGTCGTTCCTCGTCTCGGCGATCGCCCTGCGCTCGATACGCGCGCCCGAGCCCGAGCGGCGGCTCGAGCGCGGCCCGTCGTTGCGACACGACCTCGCCGCCGGACTGCGCTACGTCCGGGACGATCCGCTCCAGCGTGCAATTGCCGGCAGCGCCGCGACGCTCAACTTCTTCGGCCTCGCGATCTACGCCGTGCTCGTGCTCTACGCCGTTCGGAAGCTCCATCTCGGCAGCGGGCTGATCGGCCTCGTCTTCGCCGGAGGCGCCGTCGGGGCGCTGCTCGGGACGCAGCTCGCGCCACGGCTGACGCGGCGCTTCGGCGCGGGCCGGACGATCCTCCTCGCGACGATCGGCTTCCCGCCGGCGCTCGCGATCGTCCCGCTCGCTTCGCCGGGACAGCCCGAGTGGCTCGCGGTGACGATCCTCACCGCCGCAGAGGCCGTGGGCGGGATTGCCGTGATGCTGTTCGACGTCAATACGGCCGCGCTGCGGCAGACCCTGACGCCCGAGCATCTCTACGGGCGGGCCGCCGGCGCCATGAGCTTCCTCACGCAGAGCGCGAAGCCGCTCGGCTCGCTCTTCGGCGGCGGCGTCGCCACGCTGGCCGGACTCCACCCGACGCTCTGGATCTGCGCGGCGGGCGGGCTACTCGTGATCCCGTGGACCGTCTTTTCGCCGCTGCGCGGCAGCCGCGACGACGGCGGAGACGAGCGCGCCGGCGAGGACGGCCACGAGCGTTTGCCGGTCGATCTTGCCGAGCTGGCCCACGGCGGCAAGGAGGACGGCGAGGACGAGCGCGAACATCCCGGCCGCCGTCCCGAGCGCCCGCATCAGCTCTCGCCGGGCTCCAGATAGCGGCCGAACCACTCGAGGATCGCCTCGAACCGCTGCACGCGATGCACCGGGGAGCCCGACCGCGAGAGCTCGTGGCTTTCGCTCGGGAAGCGCAGCATCTCGACCTCCTTGCCGAGCAGGCGGAGGAGCGTGAAGAGGTGTTCGCCCTGCTCGACGTTGCAGCGCAGGTCGTTCTCGGAGTGGACGACGAGCAGCGGCGTCTCGATCTCGCGCGCGTAGGTCGCCGGCGACCTGTCGAGCCAGTCGTCGATGTTCTCCCACATCGGCCCGCCGAACTGCCGCTCGAAGATCCAGAAGACGTCGCTCGAGCCGAAGGCGCTCACGAGGTGGTTGACGGCGCGCTCCGACAGTGCGGCCTTGAAGCGCTTCGTGTGGCCGACGATCCACGAGGTCATGTAGCCGCCGTACGAGCCGCCGAGGACGCCGAGGCGCTCCGGGTCGAGGAACGGAAACCGCTCGAGCGCCGTGTCGACAACGCCCATCAGGTCCTCGTAGTCGACCGTTCCCCAGCCGGGGCCGGCGTCGCCACCCGGGCCGCGGATCGCGCGTCCCCACTCCTCGGAGTACCCGGAGCCGCCGCGCGGGTTCGAGAAGAGGACGCAGTAGCCGGCGCTTGCGTACACCTGGACCTCGTCGAAGAAGCCCGTCCCGTACTGCGTGAACGGTCCGCCGTGGATCGTGAGCAGCACGGGGTACCGCCGTCCCTCGTCGAATCCTGGCGGCCGGACGAGCCAACCGTCCACCTCGGTTCCGTCGGCCGAGACGGCGGTGAAGCGCTCGACCTCGGCGAGCTCGCGGCCGGCGACCAACTCGTCGCAGACCGAGGTCAGGCGCGTCCCGTCACCCGAGAAGAGCTCGTGCGGGCGGGTGTGGGTGCTCGCCGTGTAGACGACGAAGCCGCCGCGGACGTCCCAGAGGCCGGTCGACTGCTCGCCGCCGACGAGGAGTTCCGGCTCGCCCGAGCCGTCGGCGGCGACCGTGTAGAGGTGGACGTTGCCGCCGTCCTCGATCGCGAACGCGATCCGGTTCCCGTCCCAGACCGGCTCGCGGACGAGTGGGTACGGCGCGCACTGGCGGTCGAGGGCCTCCGTCAAAACTTGGCGGTCGCTCCCGTCCGTCCGCATCACCGCGATCCGGCTGTGGTGCGGGCTCGTCCCGTCTTCGGGGGAGTGGACATAGGCGAGCAGCGCGCCGTCGGGTGAGTACGAGGGCATGCCCGCCGTCTCGTCCGGCTGGGTCAGCCGCCTCGGCTCGCTTCCTTCGGCGTCGACGTCTAGCTCGTACAGCGCGTCGACGAGCTCGACGTCCCAGCGGTCGCCGCGCAGGGACGAGAAGGCAATGCGTTTCCCGTCGGGCGACCAGGCGGGCTCGTCGTCCTCGCAATCGCCGTCAGTGAGCTGCCGCTCGTCGCCGCCGTCGAGTCCCACCACGAAGAGATGCTTTCGCCGGTCGCCGGTCCAGCCGACGCTGTCGAGCTTGAAGAAGACGCGGGTGAACCGCCGGGGAGGCCGACGGCGATCGTCCTCCTCCTCGTACGACTCGTCGCGGACGCGGCGGGCGAAGGCGACGCGGCTCGAGTCGGGCGACCAGGCGATCGACTCGACGCCCTCGTCGCCGTCGGTCAGCCTGCGCGCCTCGCCGCCGCCCGCCGGCAGCACGTAGAGCTGGCCGTGCGCCTTCTCCTCCTCGCCGTCGCGGTTGGAGACGAACGCGAGCCAGCGGCCGTCGGGAGACCAGCGGGGCGACTGGTCGATCCGCTCGCCCGACGTCAGCTGCCGCGGCTCCTCCGACCCGTCGACCGGGGCCGTCCAGATCGCCGCGCGATAGGCGTTCGCCTCGCGGTCGATCCGGTTGACGACGTACGCGACCTGCCTGCCGTCCGTGGAAAGGCGCGGGTCGCCGACGCTCGTGAGCGCATAGACATCCTCGGGCCGCATTCCCGCCACGCCCGCGCGACTCTAATCGGCCGGAACCCCTCGTGTTTCGATGGAGCCGCCTGCGGGGTACGTGACAAAGCGAACGAACAGGAGGTCCGGATGCAGTCCGACTTCGAGATCGATCCCGCCGTCGACGAGCCGTTGGAGCGCGGCAAGGCCGAGGAGGAGGAGCGGGACGTCGAGCTGGAGCTCGCGCGCGCAGCGGAGTTCGAGTTTCGCGACTTCCCCGTGACTCTCCCGGGCGACCCGTTCGCGTAGCTCGATCCGGCCGCGCCCTATCCTGTGCAGGCGCGGGCGTGGCGGAACTGGCAGACGCGGCGGGTTTAGGTCCCGTTGGGCCGCGAGGCCCTTGGAGGTTCGAGTCCTCTCGCCCGCATTCGGGCGTCAGGCGCGGACGCGGACGGCGTAGACCATCGCCGAGGCGATCCCGAGCCAGATCGCTCCGGCCAGGGCCAGCAGGGCCAGCGTCCACGTCGTCACGCAGCCGTCGTTCGACCTCGTCCAGCTGCTCCCTGCTTGAATGGTCCGGTGCAGACGCAGGTCGAGGAGCTGTCCGAGAATCGCGTCCGCCTGACGGTCCAGGTTCCGTCGCACGACGTGCACCACGCCGTCGAGCACGCCGCGGAGGATCTGGCGCAGAGCGTCAAGGTGCCGGGCTTCCGCAAGGGGAAGGTGCCGCGCCAGGTGCTGCTCCAGCGCGTCGGCAAGGAACGCCTGATGACCGAGGCCGTCGAGAGCCACATCGGCGGCTGGTTCTGGAACGCGGCCGCCCGGAACCGAGTCCGCCCGGTCGAGCAGCCCGAGTACGCCTTCGAGCTTCCGGACTCGGCGGACGAGGACTGGGAGTTCACCGCGACCGTCGCCGTGCAGGCGAAGCCCGAGCTGCCCGACTGGAAGGGGCTCGAGGTCGGAGTCGCCGAGGTCGAGGTTCCCGAGGACCTCGTCCAGGCCGAGCTCGACGCGCTCCGCTCGACGATCGCCGAGCTCGTCCCCGTCGAGGGGCGGCCCGTTGCTCCGGACGACACCGTCGTGGTCGACCTCGTCGCGGACGACGAGGCCAGGCGCGACTACGTCGTCGAGCTCGGCCGCGGAGCAGTCGTCGAGGAGGTCGAGCAGGGCCTCGTCGGGATGAGCGCCGGCGAGACGAAGGAGATGACGTTCGAGCTCGCCGACGGCTCCACGCAGTCGCTCGCCGCGACGGTCAAGGAGATCAAGGAGAAGGTCCTCCCGCCACTCGACGACGAGCTCGCCCGGTCCGCCAGCGAGTTCGAGACGTTTGCCGAGCTCCGCGCCGACGTCGAGTCGCGGCTCCGCGAGCAGATCGAGGAGGAGATCGAGACACGCTTCCGCGCCGACGTCGCCGACGCGCTCGTGGCGGCTTCCAAGGTGGACGCCGCAGGGCCGCTCGTCGACTCGCGGACCCGGGAGCTGCTGCGCGGCTTCGCCCGCCAGGTCGAGGCGCGCGGCGTGGACCTCGAGACGTTCCTCGCCATGACCGGCCAGCCTCCGGAGGAGCTCGTCGCCCGCTTGCACGACGAGGCGCAGCGCTCCGTCGCGCGGGAGCTCGTCCTCGAGGCCGCCGCCGAGCAGCTCGGGCTCGAGGTGCCGGACGGAGAGGTCGAGGAGCTCGTCCGCGAGCAGGCGGAGGCCTTCGGCGACGACGCCGACGAGATGCTCACGGCGCTGCGCGAGAGCGGCCGCTTCGAGGCGCTGCGCGACGACCTCCGGCTCCGCAAGGCGCTCGACCGGATCGCCGCCGACGTAAAGCGCATCCCGCTCGCGCAGGCAGAGGCGCGCGAGGCGATTTGGACGCCCGACAAGGAGAATCCACCGACCGAGACGAAACTCTGGACCCCCGACCAGCCGCAGAGGACCGAAGGAGCCCGATCATGAATCCGCCGTCGAATCTCGTCATCCCGTCCGTCATCGAGCAGACCTCGCGCGGGGAGCGCTTCTTCGACATCTACTCGAGGCTGCTCAACGAGCGGATCATCTTCCTCGGCACGCCGATCGACGACCAGGTCGCGAACCTCATCGTCGCCCAGATGATCCACCTCGAGTCCGAGGACCCGGACAAGGACATCAACCTCTACATCAACTCGCCCGGCGGCTCCGTCTACTCGGGGCTCGCGATCTACGACACCATGCAGTTCATCAAACCGGACATCGCGACGACCTGCGTCGGGATCGCGATGTCGATGGGCGCATTGCTTCTCGGGGCGGGCACGGAGGGAAAGCGCACCGCGCTGCCGAATGCCAAGATCCTGATCCACCAGGTGTCCGGCGGCTTCCAGGGCCAGGGCACCGACATCGAGATCCAGGCGCGCGAGACGATCAATCTCAAGCGGCGCCTGGAGGAGATCATCGCCCACCACACGAACCAGGCCATCGAAAAGATCTCGAAGGACATGGAGCGCGACTACTACATGACGGCCGAAGAAGCGGAGCAGTACGGAATCGTCGACCAGGTGATCGCCCACCGCTAGGGCGTAGACGAAACGACCGGACCGAGGTACAAGAGGACATATGGCGCGCGCAACCGACGGCAACGAACAGCTCCTCTGCAGCTTCTGCGGCAAGAGCCAGCGACAGGTCAAGAAGCTCATCGCCGGCCCCGGGGTCTACATCTGCGACGAGTGCATCGATCTCTGCAACGAGATCATCGACGAGGAGCTGACGAGCCCGGCCCAGCTCGACCTCGACAACCTGCCGCGGCCGCGCGACATCTACGCCGTCCTCAACGACTACGTCGTCTCGCAGGAAGAAGCGAAGCGGACGCTCTCCGTCGCCGTCTACAACCACTACAAGCGCGTCCAGATGGGGCAGGACGACGACGAGGTCGAGCTCCAGAAGTCGAACATCCTCCTGCTCGGCCCCACAGGCTGCGGCAAGACGCTGCTCGCGCAGACGCTCGCGCGGATCCTCAACGTCCCCTTCGCGATCGCCGACGCCACCGCGCTGACCGAGGCCGGCTACGTCGGCGAGGACGTCGAGAACATCCTCCTCAAGCTGATCCAGGCGGCCGACTTCGACATCAAGAAGGCCGAGACCGGGATCATCTACATCGACGAGGTCGACAAGATCGCGCGGAAGGCGGACAACCCGTCGATCACGCGCGACGTGTCGGGCGAGGGCGTCCAGCAGGCGCTGCTGAAGATTCTCGAGGGAACCGTCGCCTCGGTGCCGCCGCAGGGCGGGCGCAAGCACCCGCACCAGGAGTTCCTCTCGATCGACACGACGAACATCCTCTTCATCTGCGGCGGCGCGTTCGCCGGCCTCGACAAGATCATCGGCAAGCGGATCGGCAAGAACGCCGTCGGCTTCGGCGCCGACATCCGCTCGAAGCACGACGTCGAGTCGTCGGAGCTGCTCGCCGACGTGATGCCGGAGGACCTCCTCAACTTCGGGCTGATCCCCGAGTTCATCGGCCGGCTTCCGGTCGTGTCCGCGGTGCACCAGCTGCGGCGCGAGGATCTCGTGCAGATCCTCGAGGAGCCCAAGAACGCGCTCATCAAGCAGTACCAGCGCTTCTTCGGCTACGACGGGATCGAGCTCGTGTTCACCGAAGACGCGATGTGGGAGATCGCCGACCGCGCGCTCGAGCGCGAGACCGGCGCGCGCGGCCTCCGCTCGATCATCGAGGGTGCGCTGCTCGACGTCATGTTCGAGCTGCCCTCGCGCCGCGACGTCACGAAGTGCGTGATCACGAAGGAGTGCATCGCGCAGGGCATCCGCCCGACGCTCGTCACGAGCGCCGGCGCCGCCGGCGACGAGCCGGACGAGGCCGTCGAGAAGTCCGCCTGAGGAGCTTCGCTCCTCAGGCGATTTGACGGAACTCCGCGCGCCCGAGACGCGGTCTCGGACGCGCTCCGTGCTGTTCTCGTCTTTGCATGTCTGGGCGAGGGGCCGCTTTTGTGCGGCTCGCGCGCGGCCGAGGCCGGCGCGAGCGCAGTTCGGCCTCCGGCTAAGCCGGCTTCGCCTGGCTTAGCCTCCGGCCTCTTGTGCCGGCTCGGGTCGGGCGTTCAATCCACCTCCTCGTAGAGCTGCTCGCCGCGGTGGAGACGGCGCGCTATCTCGAACGTTTGCCGTTGCGAGCGGTTCGTCGTTGCGTGCGCGGCGAGGTAGCCGGCGGCAGCCACGAGCGGGAGCGCGGCCTCGGGTGTGCCGGTGAGCAGCTCGTGCTGGCGGGCCGCCGCCTCGACGCACTGGATCGTGTGGAAGTTTCGGTCCTCGCGCACGAGCGCGGCTCCGAGCGCCGCGACGAGGCGGGTCGGGTCGCCTCCGGTGCCGAGGAAGGACGCGGCGAGCTGCCGCGCCTCGTCGACCTGCTGCTGCCGGTCGAGCAGGCTCGGTAGCTCCGCCAGAAGCGCCTCGGGGTCGGCGCCCGGCTCCGGAGTCGGCAGGCGACGCGCCGGCACGTTGAGGAAGCGGTCGAGGTGGACGCTCATCGCCGCGTCGAAGACGCCTCGGACGAGGTCCGGCGACGGTGAGCGACGGAGGCCCTGCTCGACGGCGTTCGCGAAGGTGAACGTGTGGAGCGCGGTGTCCCAGTCGCCGAACTCGTTGGACGTCGGGAAGCGTGCGATCCGGATCGCTGCCGCGTACGTGACGGCCGACGCGAGCCCGACCTCGCTCGCCCCCTCGCGGAGCGCGCCGAGCAGCGCGCCGGCGATCGCGTCGGCCTCACCCTCGAGCACGGTCTCGACGAGGGCGTCGCGACCGGACCAGGAGCCGTCGCGGCTCCGCCCGAGGGCGTCCGGCAGCTCGGCGAAGGCGCTCTCGAGCACGCGCACGAGGTCGACGGGATTGCGCCACGCATTCGACTCCTCCATCCGCTCGGCGCCGGCCAGCTGCGCCGGCAGCGAGCCGAGCACGGCTTCGGCGCGTTCCCAACCCGCAGAGTCGAGCGCTTCGAGTGCTTTGTTGACGAAGTCGAGCGTGTGACCTCCGTCGAGGTAGCGGTGGTCGGTCGCCGCGGCGAACAGCATGTCGGCGAGCTGCTGCGGCGAGGCCCCGCCGCGGACCGCGGATACGAGCGCGCGCTCCGCACCCTCGGCGTCGCGCACGTCGATGAAGTTGCGGAACCACGCCGCCAGGCGCGCCGGATCGGGCGCGCCCCCGGGCAGCGGCTCGAGCGGGAAGCGCGGCGCGTCGCCCGCGGAGTCGGAGGCGACGTCCGCGAGCCCGTGGTAGAAGGCGGCCGCGCGTTCGGGTGTCTCGAGGCGGGGCGCGAGGTTCGCGAAGCACGTGAGGGTCGTCAGGCCCCTGAACCAGCCCCCGCCGCGGCGCGCAACGCCGAAGTCGAGCCCTTCCCCGAACAGGCCGACCCCGGTCGGATCCGCGTCGAGCAGCGCGATCGCCGCCTTCGCGACCACGAGCGGGATGTCGCGCTCGAGCCCGTCGCGGAGACGCTTGCGCTGGTGCGCGGCCGGGTCCCGCGGCGGGCTGAGGTCGACGAGGACGTCGTCGCCGTCGAGCGAGACGGGGAAGCGGCGGAGCTCGTCGGCGAACTGGTCGAACGTGCCGCCGGTCGCGAGGTCGAAGCGCGCGTGGTGCCAGTGGCAGGTGAGGATCCCGTCGCAGACGGTGCCGCGATGGAGCGGGAAGCCCATGTGCGGGCAGCGGTTGTCGACCGCGTATACCTCCTCGCCTTCGGCGAACAGGCACACGACGTGCCCGTCGAGGTGGACGACCTGCCGTCCAGCGGCCCGCAGCTCGGCGAGCGAGGCGGCGCGGACGCGGCGGTCGGATGCGACAACGGTCATGAGTTCCTCCTTTGCCACCAGAAGCGCGGGTCGGCGGGCTCGGCCGCGGCGAGCTCCTCGAGCGAGACGTCGCGGTACTGCTCGAGCGTGAACGACGTCTGCGCGGCGAAGCCGACCGCCGAGAGCGAGAACGTGAGCGGATGCACTGACGGCTGCCACCCCGCGAGCGGGCCGGGGTCGTCCAGCAACGCCTGTTCGCCGTCCGAGCGCACGTCGAGCACGACCGCGCCACCGTGGACACCGACGAAGTGGTCGTGCCAGACGGCGAGCCCGCGTCGCCGGTCGGCGACGTACTCGTTCAGGAGGTCGTTCGCCTGCCGTGCGGTCGTTCCGTCCGGAGCGAGCGCGTGAACGAGGACGCAGCGACTGCTCATCCTCGGAGCGTAGAACCTCAAGTAAGGTTGAAGTCAAATGGCCGGCGACCTGACCATCGGCGAGCTCGCCGAACGGAGCGGAGTAGCGCCCTCGGCGCTCCGCTTCTACGAGGAACGCGGGCTGATCAGCGCCGACCGGACGAGCGGCAACCAGCGCCGCTACCCGCGCCGCGCGCTCCGGCGGGTCGCGCTCGTCCAGGCGGGCCGCGCGGCGGGCATCCCGCTCGAGCGCATCAGGGCGGCGCTCGACACCCTCCCGACCGAGCGGCCTCCAACCCGGCGCGACTGGGAACGTCTCTCGCGCGCCTGGCGGGAGGACATCGACGAGCGCATCGCGACGCTCGAGGCCGTGCGCGACCGGCTGACGACGTGCATCGGGTGCGGCTGCCTCTCGATCGACCGCTGCAGCCTCCTCAACCCCGACGACGAGGCGGCGGCGTTCGGGGCGGGCGCGCACTACCTCCGGCGCGACAGCCGGCGCGCGGTCGCGTAGCGTTCGCGGCATGACCACTCCGATCGAGGTCGGTGCCGAGTTCGGCCCCTCGTCCTGGATCGACGTGCCGCAGGAGAAGATCCAGGACTTCGCGGACACGACCGGCGACCACAACTTCATCCACGTCGATCCCGAGATGGCTGCGCAGACGCCGTTCGGCGGCACGGTCGCGCACGGCTACCTGACGCTCTCGCTCCTCCCCGCCATGTCGTACGAGGTGCTGCCGCACGACGAGCCCGGCGCGGGGATGGCGCTCAACTACGGCCTCAACCGCGTCCGCTTTCCCGCACCCGTCCCGTCGGGCTCCCGGGTTCGCGGCATGTTCCGCGTCGACACGCTGAGGGAAGAGGACTGGGGCCGCGAGGTGACGATGACCGCGACGATCGAGCGGGACGGGGGCGAGAAGCCCGTGTGTGTCGCCGAGGTCGTCTATCGGTACTACCGTCTGTAGCTTGGATCCCAAATAGCGGTTATTTGACGAGGGCTCGCGTAACTTCCGCGCGACCTGGTACGTTCTGGATCCGAAATGACTGCGGATCACCTCGAAAGCCAGTGGCGCACCGATCAACGCTGGAGCGGGATCGAGCGGACGTACTCGGGCGAGGACGTCGTCCGGCTCCGCGGCTCCGTCGTCGAGGAGCACACCCTCGCGCGGCTCGGAGCGGAGCGGCTCTGGCAGCTGCTCGAGCGCGACGAGCCGGTCCGCGCGCTCGGCGCGCTGACGGGCGGCCAGGCCGTCCAGATGGTGCGGGCCGGGCTCGACGCGATCTACCTCTCCGGCTGGCAGGTCGCGGCCGACGCGAACCTCGCGGGCGCGACGTATCCCGACCAGAGCCTCTACCCCGCGAACAGCGCGCCCGCCCTCGTCCGCCGTCTGAACAACGCGCTCCTGCGCGCCGACCAGATCGACGTCGCGGAAGGGCGGAACGGAACGTACTGGCTCGCGCCGGTCCTCGCCGACGCCGAGGCCGGCTTCGGCGGACCGCTCAACGCGTTCGAGCTCATGCGCGCGATGATCGAAGCGGGCGCGGCCGGCGTCCACTACGAGGACCAGCTCGCCTCGGAGAAGAAGTGCGGCCACCTGGGCGGCAAGGTGCTCGTGCCGACGCAGCAGTTCGTCCGCACGCTCAACGCCGCCCGCCTGGCGGCCGACGTCTGCGGCGTCCCGACCGTGCTCGTCGCGCGGACGGACGCCCTCTCGGCTGCGTTGCTCACGAGCGACGTCGACGAGTACGACCGCGACTTCGTCACCGGCGAGCGGACCGCGGAGGGCTTCTACCGCGTTCGCGACGGGATCGACGCCGCGATCTCGCGCGGTCTCGCCTACGCGCCGTACGCCGACCTCGTCTGGTTCGAGACCTCGACGCCGGATCTGGGCGAGGCGCGGGAGTTCGCCGCGGCGATCCACGAGCGCTTCCCGGGCAAGCCGCTCGCGTACAACTGCTCGCCGTCCTTCCACTGGCGGAAGCACCTCGACGACGACCAGATCGCCTCCTTCCAGGACACGCTCGGCGAGTGGGGCTATCGCTTCCTCTTCATCACGCTCGCGGGCTTCCACTCGCTCAACGCCTCGATGTTCGAGCTCGCCCGCGGCTACGCCGACGAGCAGATGCCGGCCTACGTGCGGCTCCAGCAGCGCGAGTTCGAGCTCGAGGAGGATGGCTACACCGCGACCCGGCACCAGCACGAGGTGGGCGCCGGCTACTTCGACCTCGTCACGCAGGCCGTCGCGCCCGACAGCGAGACGCTCGCGCTCAAGGGTTCGACCGAGGAGGCGCAGTTCACGAAGGAGACGGCGTGAGCACCGTCGCCGACGTCGAGATCCTCGCTCAAGCCGGAGAGGACGTCCTCACTCGCGACGGGCTCGGTCTCGTCGCGCGGCTCCATCGCGAGCTGAACCCGCGTAGGCGCGAGCTGCTCGAGCGGCGTCACGAGCGGCAGCTCGAGCTCGACGGCGGCGCGCTGCCGCGTTTCCTGCCCGAGACGCGGGACGTCCGCGAGGCAGAGTGGCGCGTGGCCGAGGCGCCGGCGGATCTGCGCGACCGCCGCTGCGAGATCACCGGCCCGGTCGACCGCAAGATGATGATCAACGCGCTCAACTCGGGCGCCCGCGTCTTCATGGCGGACTACGAGGACGCGTGCTCGCCGCGGTGGGAGAACATCGTCGAAGGGCAGCGCAACGTCACGGACGCCGTGCGCCGCGAGATCTCGCTCGAGACTCCCGACAAGACCTACCGGCTGAACGAGGAGATCGCGACGCTCCTGATCCGGCCGCGTGGCTGGCATCTGCCCGAGCGGCACGCGCTCGTCGACGGTGAGCCGGTCTCGGCCTCGCTCTTCGACTTCGGCCTCCACATGGCGCGAAATGCGAAGGAACAGCTCGAGCGCGGCAGCGGGCCGTACTTCTATCTCCCGAAGCTCGAGTCGCACCACGAGGCGCGCCTGTGGGCCGATGCGTTCGCGCTCGCTGAGGAGACCCTCGGCCTGCCGCACGGGACGATCCGCTGCACCGTCCTCGTGGAGACGATCCTCGCGGCGTTCGAGATGGAGGAGATCCTCTACGAGCTCCGTGACTGGGGCTGCGCGCTCAACGCGGGCCGCTGGGACTACATCTTCAGCGCGATCAAGAAGTTCCGGGCGCGCGACTGGGTGCTCCCCGACCGCGCGCAGGTGACGATGACGGTCCCGTTCATGCGCGCGTACACGGAGCTGCTCGTCCGCTCGTGCCACCGCCACGGCGCACATGCGATCGGCGGCATGGCCGCGTTCATCCCTTCGCGCAAGGACGCGGAGGCGAACGAGATCGCACTCGCGAAGGTGCGGGAGGACAAGGAGCGCGAGTCGGGCGACGGCTTCGACGGCAGCTGGGTCGCGCATCCCGACCTCGTGTCCGTCTGCACCGAGGTCTTCGACGGCGTGCTCGGCGAACAGCCGAACCAGCTCGGGCGGCTGCGCGAGGACGTCGTGCCGGACGAGGCGGCGCTCCTGTCCATCCCGGACACGCCGGGCCAGGTCACGGACGCGGGCGTGCGGACGAACGTCTCCGTCGGCGTCCGCTACCTCGACTCGTGGCTGCACGGCGTCGGAGCCGCGGCGATCGACAACCTGATGGAGGACGCCGCGACTGCCGAGATCTCCCGCTCGCAGATCTGGCAGTGGGTGCATCGCGGACGCGTCGACGAGATGCTCGTCCGCCACGAGATCGAGCTCGTGGACGCCGGCGACGAGGCGAAGGAGCTGTTCGCCGCGGTCGCGCTGGCCGACGAGCTCGAGGAGTTCCTGACCTTGCCCGCCTATGAACGACTCGACCGAGGAGAGTGAGATGAGCGAGACGCTGATCGGCACCGAGGAGGAGCAGGTGGAGCTGCCGGACGCCGACGCGCCCTGCACCGCCGAGCTCGCGGAGTGCACGTGCCCGGACTTCTGCGAAAGGGATCACGACAACGAGTAGGTGCGAGTTCGCGTCGCGCGCCCGTCCGGCGTATCGTCCCGGTGTCCATCCGGGTGGTGAGGGCGCGTTGGCACACAAGCGAACCGAGAGCTCGGCGGCGAAGACGGACGTCAGCCGCAACCTGCGGGTGGCGGTTCGGCTTTCCGACTACGACGCATTGCGGGAAGCGCACGAGCCGCTCCTCGCCTCGGGGCATCCGTCCGGATCCGGCGCGCAGCTCTCGCAGCAGGGCGGACGCCTGGCGTGAGCCTCGACAGCACCAAGGCCGACGACATCGCGCTCGTCATCGAGGAGGCGATCGTCTCCGGTGAGCTCGAGCCGGGCACGGTCCTCCGCCAGGAGCAGCTCTCGGAGCAGTTCAAGGTCTCGCGCACGCCGATCCGCGAGGCGCTCCGGCGGCTCGCAGCGCTCGGGCTCGTCTCCTTCGTCCCGAACCGCGGCGTCCGCGTCCGCACGATCTCGCGGGAGGAGTTGCACGAGGCGTTCATGGTCCGCGCGGAGCTCGAGGCGCTCGCGACCGAGGTCGCCGCCGCCAACATCACGTCCGAGGATCTCGTGGAGCTCGAGGAGGCCGAGCAGCATTTCGCCGGGATCTCCAAGGACCTCCGCGCGCGTGAGCCCGGCGAGGCGCGCCGCTCGATCATGGGCGAGTGGGTGCGCGCGAACCACGCCTTCCACGACGTCATCTACCGCGTCGCCGGCCTGCCGCTCGTCGAGCAGCTCGCGAAGAGCGCGCGCAGGTCGTTCTCCGGCCCCGCCGTCTGGGCGCCCGGCGACCACTCGATCGACGGCCTCTACGCGAAGAACGCCGAGCAGCACCGCGCGATCCGGCAGGCGCTCACCGCGGGAAGCCGGGCGGGTGCGCGGGCACTCGCACGCGATCACGTCCTGTCCTCGTTCGAGCTCCTCGAGGCGATCCTCGAGCAGGTCGGCGGCTCCTGGCCGCAGCCGAAGCGCGAGACGGCTAAGCTCCGCTCATAGTCGCTGCCTGACGACATCCGCCCGATGGACACGCTTTACAAGCCGCAGGGCGTCGAGGAGCGCTGGCAGCAGACCTGGGAGGAGGAGGGTCTCTACGCGGCCGATCCCGACGCGAGCCGCGAGAGCTGGGTCTACGCCTTCCCGCCGCCGAACGTCACCGGCAATCTCCACCTCGGCCACGCGCTGCAGCTCTCGCTCGGCGACGCGCTGGCGCGCTGGAAGCGGATGCAAGGGCTCAACGTCCTCGTCCAGGCGGGCTACGACCACGCGGGGATCTCGACGCAGAACGCCGTCGAGAAGTTCCTCGAGAGCCAGGGCTCGAGCCGGCGCGAGCTCGGGCGCGATGCCTTCGTCGCCCGCGTGTGGGAGTGGCTGCACGAGTACGGCGGCAACATCGTCCACCAGTTCCGGCGGATGGGCGCCTCGATGGACTACCGGCGGATCCGCTTCACGATGGACGACGCGTACGTCCGCGCGGTCATGCGCTGGTTCGTCCACCTCTACGAGCGCGGCTGGATCTACCGCGCCAACCGGATCATCAACTGGTGCCCGTATCACGAGACTTCGCTTTCCGACCTCGAGCTCGAGGACGTCGACGTCGACGACACGCTGACGACGATCCGCTACCCGCTCGCGGACGGTTCCGGCCACATCGCGATCGCGACCGTTCGTCCCGCCACGATCCTCGCGGACGTCGCCGTCGCGGTGCACCCGGACGACGATCGCTACCGCGACCTCGTCGGCAAGGAGGTCGTCGTCCCGTTCGTCGAGCGGCGTGTGCCCGTGATCGCGGACGAGCGCGTCGAGCGCGATTTCGGCACCGGCGCCCTCAAGGTGACGCCCGGGCACGACCCGCTCGACTTCGAGATCGGCCGCGATCACGACCTGCTCGAGCTGACGGTGATCGGCCCGGACGGGTTGATGAACGACGCCGCGGGCGAGCTCGCGGGGCTGACGCAGGACGAGGCGGCTCAACGGATCCTCGACTGGGCGCGCGAGCACGACCTGCTGGAGAAGCGCGAGCACTACCGCCACTCGGTGCCCACCTGCGAGCGCTGTCACAGCCGCATCGAGCCTCTCATCTCGCTGCAGTGGTGGTGCAGCATGGAGGAGCTCAAGCAGCCGGCACTCGCCGCGCTTCGCGAGCGGCGCGTCGTCTTCCACCCGGAGTCCCAGCACCGCTTCGCGATCTCGTCGCTCGAGGACGCGCCCGACTGGAACATCTCCCGCCAGATCTGGTGGGGACACCAGCTTCCCGTCTGGTACTGCCCGGACGGCCATCTCACCGTCGCCGAGACCGAGCCCGGCGCGTGCGCCGAGTGCGGCTCGGCGGAGCTACGCCGGGAGACGGACGTGCTCGACACCTGGTTCTCGGCGGCACTCTGGCCGTTCGCCACTCTCGGCTGGCCTGACGAGACCCCCGACCTTGCCGCGTTCTATCCCGGCGATCTGCAGACGACCGCGCGCGAGATCATCCGCCTCTGGGAGAACCGGATGATCTTCTCCGGCCTCGAGCTCCTCGGCGGGGTGCCGTTCCGCGACGTGATCATCCACTCGACGCTGCTTGCCGTCGACGGGCGGCGGATGTCGAAGTCGCTCGGCACGGGCATCGACCCGCTCGAGCTCATCGCGGAGCACGGCGCCGACGCGACGCGCTACGGGCTGCTGAAGATGTCCTCGACACAGGACGTCCGCTTCAACGCGCAGCAGATCGAGGAAGGACGCAAGCTCGCGAACAAGCTCTGGAACGCGAGCCGGCTTCTGCTCCTGTCGGGTGTCGTCGAGCCGGAGACCCGGCCGTCGTCGGTCGAGGAGCGCTGGATCCTCGCCCGCATCGACGCCGCCCGCGCCGAGATCGAGTCCGACTTCGCCGCCTACGACTTTGCGCATGCCGTCGACCGTCTCTACCACCTCATCTTCGACGACTTCTGCGACTGGTACCTCGAGTCGATCAAGCCGCGGCTCGAGGAGGAGGGCGTGCGCGCGACGGCGTTCGCGGCGCTCGAGCGGCTGCTCAAGCTCCTCCATCCCGTGATGCCGCACGTCACGGAGGAGATCTGGACGAACCTGCCGGCGCGCGAGACCCGGCTGATCGTGGCGCCGTGGCTCGGGCCAGAGGTGCATGACGACGACTTCAGGCCACTCGAGGAGGCGCAGACGGCGGCGCGCATCTACCGGCGGAGCGGGGTTCGGATCAAGCTCGCCGGCGACGCGGAGCGGATCTTCGCGGCGGTCGTCCGAACCGGCGAGGACGGCGCCGGCGACGTCGAGGCCGAGCGCAGCCGCGTCCAGAAGGAGATCGCCCGGGCGGAGAAGATGCTGGCGAACGAGAAGTTCGTCGCGAACGCCGCCCCCGAGGCGGTCGAAGCCGAGCGCGAGAAGCTCGCCCAATACCTTGCCGAGCGCGACGCGCTGGGTTGAGTCCCTCTCGCCGTGGCCGGCCGACGGCTTCGGCACCGGGCGGATGCTCGCGCTGTTGCGCGAGCTCGGCGACCCGCAGGAGCGGTTCCCGGCGATCCACGTCGTCGGCACGAACGGCAAGTCGACGACGACCCGGCTCACGGAGACGCTCCTCGCCGACGCCGGGCTCTCGGTCGGCGCCTATCTGTCTCCGCACGTGCGCGGCTGGAGCGAGCGCATCCGCGTCGCCGGCGAGGAGGCGGCCTTCGAGGCGGTGGTCGGCGGCGTGCGACCGTCGGCGGAGCAGCTCGGCGCGACGCAGTTCGAGGTGCTCACGGCGGCGGCGCTCCTCGCGTTCGCCGAAGCCGGGGTCGACGTCGCGGTGGTCGAGGCCGGCCTCGGCGGCCGACACGATGCGACGAACGTCCTCCGCACGCGCGTCGTCGTTCTCACGAGCGTCGCGCTCGACCACACGGACGTGCTCGGCGACACGCGCGAGGCGATCGCCGCCGAGAAGCTCGCCGTCGTGCAGCCGGGCTGCACCGTCGTCCTGGGGGAGCCGGAGTGGCGCGGACTCGCGGAGGAGAACGGCGCCGCGGCGATCGTCGTCACCGGCCGCAGCAACCTTGCGCTCGCGGTGGCGGCTGCGGAGACGTTCCTCGGCCGCGCGGTCGACCCGCACGCCGCCGACGGCGTCGCCCTCGCGGGGCGTCTCGAGCGGCGCGGCGAGAGCCCCCTCGAGGTCTGGGACGGGGCGCACAACCTCGCCGGGCTCGGCTGGCTGCTGCCGCGGCTCCCGGCGCCGCCGTCCGGCGGGTGGACGGTCGTGTGCTCGATCCTGCGGGACAAGCGGCCCGGGATGATGCTCGAGGCGCTCTCGGTGCTCGGGCCGACGCTCGTCGCGACGGAGAGCAGGAACGGTCGCGCGCTACCCGCGGACGAGCTGGCGGCGCTCGCCTCCGCGCACTTCGAGCATGCGGAGGCGGTGCCGGAGCCGGTAGCGGCTCGAGCCCGCGCGCTGGCGCTCGCCGGCGGGGGAGGTGCGCTGCTCGTCACCGGCTCCCTGTACCTTCTGGCGGAGCTCAGTGGCGAGCACCGCGACCTATAACCCCCCAGCGAGCCGGCAGGAGAAGCTCTCGATGTTCGCCCTGGCGGCGTGCGTCCTGCTCTGCGCGGTCGGTTCGGCCTTTGCAGTCGGCTGGTTGATCGGCAGGATGCTGCTATGACGCTGGCCAGCTTCATCAGCTCGGGCACCTCGCATGCGATCCTCAACGGGCTGGCGTTCTTCGCCTTCGTGCTCTGGCTCTCGCTCGGCTACTGGACGTACAAGGACGCGCGGCGCCGGATCGAAGATCCGCTGCTGGTCGGCCTGTCGACCCTCGTGGCGCTCGTCCTCCCGTTCGTCGGGCCGTTCATCTACATGTTGTTCCGCCCGCCGGAGTACCTCGAGGACGTGCGCGAGCGGGAGCTCGAGATCAAGGCGATCGAGGAGCGCATATCCGCGGTCGACATCCGTTGCCCGGTCTGTCACGCCGAGGTCGACGCGGGCTACCTGGTCTGTCCTGTCTGCACGACGAAGCTCAAGCAGGCCTGCGTGAGTTGCGGTGCGCCGCTCGAGCCGATCTGGCAGGTGTGTCCGTACTGCGAGACGCCGATCGAGCCCGCGGTCCCGGGAACGCCGCCCGCGCTCGGGACCCGCCGCGCACGCCGCGCGAGCAGGCGCTGACGTGGCCGTCGAGCGCAGCCTGATCCTGATCAAGCCGGACGCGGTGCAGCGACGCCTCGCGGGCGAGATCCTCGGGCGCATCGAGGCGCGCGGGTTCGAGATCCGCGAGGGGAAGCTCGTCACCGCAAGTCGCGAGCTCGGTGAGGAGCACTACGCCGAGCACCGCGAGAAGCCGTTCTTCGGCGAGCTCGTCGCCTTCATCACCTCCGGGCCGACCTGGGCGCTCGTCGTCGAGGGCGAAGGCGCGATCGCGACGCTGCGGACGACGATCGGCGCGACCGATCCCGCGAACGCCGCGCCGGGCACGATCCGCGGCGATCTCGCCTCCTCGATGCCCGACAACCTCGTGCACGGCTCCGACTCGCCCGGGTCGGCCGAGCGCGAGATCGCGCTCTGGTTCGGTGGTTGAGCCCGACTACGTCGCGCTCAACCGGGCGAGCTGGACGAAGGCGAACGCGGAGTACACCGACCGGGCTGCCCGCGAGGCGTGGTCGCGGGAGATCAGCTGGGGCCAGTGGCACATCCCGGAGACCGAGCTGCACGTGTTTCCGGACGTCGTCGGCAAGGACGTGATCGAGCTCGGCTGTGGCACGGCGTACTTCGGCGCCTGGCTGAAGCGGGCAGGAGCCCGCCGCGTGGTCGGCGTCGACGTGACGCCCGCGCAGCTGGAGACGGCGAGGCGGATGGACGAGGAGTTCGGGCTCGGTCTCGAGCTGATCGAGGCCAACGCCGAGTCGGTTCCGCTGCCGGACGGGAGCTTCGACGTCGTCTTCTCGGAATACGGCGCCTCGATCTGGTGCGATCCGAAGCTGTGGATCGCGGAGGCGGCGCGGCTGCTCCGGCCCGGAGGCATCTTGCAGTTTCTCCGCGGCTCGACGCTTCGCATCCTCTGCGTTCCCGACGAGGGACCGGCGACCGACCGGCTCCTCATGCCGCAAAGGGGGCTCTACCGGATCGACTGGGAGGACGGCGACGACGCCGGCACCGAGTTCCATCCGCCGGCAGGCGAGATGCTCGCGATCCTGCGCGAGAACGGATTCGAGCTCCTCGACTTCCGCGAGCTGTACGCGCCGGACGACGCAGCGTCGCACGAGTACTACAAGGAACCGTCCGCGGACTGGGCGCGCAAGTGGCCCGCGGAGGAGATATGGCGAGCCCGCCTGCGGCCCCGCTCCTCCTAGCCTCGACGTCGCCGCGGCGGCGCGAGATCCTCGAGCAGCTTCGCGTCCCGTTCGACGTCGTTGTGCCGCACTACGAGGAGACCGAGGAGGATCCGGTCGCGCATGCCGCCGGCAAGGCTCGCTCGGTGCTCGCCGAGGCGGACGGGCGGCCGGTGCTCGGCTGCGACACGGAGGTCGTCTGCAACGGGCGCGTCTACGGCAAGCCCGCCGGTCCGGAGGAGGCCGAGGAGATGCTCGAGAGCCTGGCGGGCCGGACGCACGAGGTCGTCTCCGGCCTCGCGCTGATCACGCCCGCATGGGAGGAGGTTCACCGTGAGGTGACGCTTGTCTCGTTTCGCGAGCTGACGCCGCGCGACATCGGCCGGTACGTCGCGAGCGGCGAGTGGGAGGGACGCGCGGGCGGCTACGCGATCCAGGGCGAGGGAGCCGCGCTGGTCGAGCGGATCGAGGGCGACTACCTCAACGTCGTCGGCCTGCCGGTGGGGCTCCTCGTCCGGCTGCTCGCCCGGCGCTTCCCCGCCACCTACGGGTTCGGATGAGCGAGAGCGCGGTTCAGGCCGCCGTCGCGGTCGCGGCCGAGCATGGCTTGCACAGCGACGATCCGATCGTGCTGCGCGACGCGTGGCACGTCCTCGTCCACCTGAGGCCGCTCCCGCTCGTCGCTCGCGTCTCGAGCGGGCGTCCGCATCCGGAGGGACCGCACGAGGACGACGTCATCCGCGAGCTGAGCGTCGCGTCGCACGCTGCGCGCGCGGGAGCAGCGGTCGTGCCTCCGTCGGATCTGCTCGATCCCGGCCCGCACCGGCACGGCGGCCACGTCGTCGCGTTCTGGCAGTACGTCAGGCCGCGCCGCGAGGTGGAGCCGATCGCCGCCGGCGAGGCGCTCCGCGGCATCCACGAGGCGCTGGCCGACTACGAGGGCGAGCTGCCTGCGCTACACACCGGCGATCTCGTCGGGATCACCGACCGCCTCGAGCCCTCCGCCGACGTCGAGCTCCTCCGCGAGCTCGGCTCCCGGCAGCCGGTTGGCCCGGCGCAGGCGCTCCACGGCGACGCGCACCTCGCCAACTGCCTGCCGGGGCCGCTCTGGCACGACTTCGAGACGGCGTGCCGCGGCCCGCGTGAGTTCGACCTGGCGGCGCTGGCCCTGTCCGCGCGGGTGCGGGAGGACGACGCGTCCCGAATCGCGCTGGAGGCCTACGGCGACCACGACGCGGATCTGCTCGAGGAGTGCCTCCCGGTCTACGCCGCCTGGATCTACGCGTCGTTCACGGTCGCGCTGCCGCGGCGGCCCGAGCTCGAGCCGCTGCTCGCCGAGCGTCTCCGCTGGCTCCGCGAGACCTACGTCTGAAACGCGAGTGAAGGAGTACGCATGAAGTTTCTGCTCACTTCCGGCGGCATCGCCAACCAGAGCATCCACGACGCGCTCGTCGAGCTGCTGGGCAAGCCGGTAGCCGAGTCCAGTGCCCTGTTCGTCCCGACGGCGGTCTACCCGTTTCCCCAAGGGCCGGGCATGGCATGGAGCGCGATCAGCGGCAACGCCTCGAGTCGCATGTGCGAGCTGGGCTGGAAGTCGCTGGGGGTACTCGAGCTCACGGCGCTGCCGAGCATCCAGCGGGAGAGCTGGGTCCCGCTGCTCCGTGAGACCGACGCCCTGCTGGTCTGGGGCGGCGATGTCCTGTACCTGCATCACTGGATGCGGCGGTCCGGACTTGCCGACCTCCTGCCGTCGCTGAGCGAGACGGTCTACGTGGGGATGAGCGCCGGGAGCATCGTCGTGACGCCGTACAACTGCGACGCGGAGTTCGACCTCCAGTTCGTGCCCGAGGGCAGCGACATGGCGGAGGGAGCCGAGCGCGCGCTGGGACTGGTCGACTTCGCGCTGCGCGTGCACCTGGATCGCGAGGGCTTCGACGACTCGACTCTCCCCGAGGTCGAGAAGTGGGCCGCCGGGATTCCCGCCCCGACGTACGCGCTCGACGACGAAAGCGCGCTCAAAGTGATCGACGGCACGGTCGAGGCCGTCTCCGAGGGACACTGGAAGCTCATCGAGCCGACCGGCCCGTGACGCCTAGTTGACGAACCGCGCTGCGACTCGCAGGATCCGGGTATCAGACGCGCGGTCACAACCCTTGCGCTCGCCGGGGGATTGAGCGCCGTTCTCGTGACGGCGTCGCACGCGCCGCGTCGCGGGCCTGCCGTGCCGAGCACTGGTCCCGTGGGAATCCTCCCCGCGACCCAGCAGGTTCGCCTGGACTTCGCGCATACGCCCTGCACGGTCTCGTGGACGAACCTCGGCGGCATCGCGCTCTGCACGACCACGGGGAAGGGTTCACTCCCGCGCGACATGACTCCGACCTTTCGCGGGTGGCTTCTGGCGCGAACGGGCCGGGGGCCGCTGCAATGCCTGCGCCCGATGCCGCAACGCATGCTCGGGACTGGCAGCTACATCGTCACGTGCATCAGGCCGGGGTCGAGGACGGCCTCGTTCTCCCTCCGATCGATCAAGTCGCCGAAGGGCGGGCCAGACGCGATAACCGTGAACACGTGGAGCGCGGCGACCACGCGTCGCTGACGGAGAGACCCGCCCGTAGCGCTTATCGGGCTCCGGAAAGCTTCGCGAGCGCCCGGTCGACGCGAGCAACCCATGCCGGGGCAGAAGCACCGGCCGCCTTGCAGTCGACGATGGCTCGGATGTTGCCGCTCCAGCGCTCGGCAGTCGTCGCGCCGCGCGCGCACGTCCTGGGGGCTTTCAGCCAATGACCGTGCGAGACGATGAAGTAATCGCTGAATCCGGACGCTGCCACGCGCTGCGGATCTCCGAAGACGTCCACCTCCACGATGTTCCCGCTGTTGCTCAGGTCGATGATCGGAGGATTGCCAACGGATACGGGTTCGCGGGCATGTCGGACAAGCTTGATATCGACGACGCGGAACGCGCGCTCCGCATCCCCGGCCGAGTAGCTGGCCTTCGCGTACGGCAGGGGCGTGTGCGGTCGCGGCGGCAGCGTGGACTGGTGTGGCTTGCGGCGGGCGAGTGTGAACACACCCGCCACGAGGAGAAGGGCTAGCGCGACGATCCCGACGGCCGCAACGTGGGCGCGGATCCAGAGCATGGCCAGAAGTCATCGGTGGCGAAGTCACCCTCGTGCTCACTCGCACGGGTGATCTGGCTCGCCTGAGCGAGTGAGTGGCCTCAGCCGGTGTTCCGGAATGACCCCTGAGTTGCGGCATCATCGGCTTCGTGGAGATCGACGTGAGCGATGCTGCTCGGAACTTCATCGAAGCCCGGGGTGGCCAGTGTTCGGGAATGACCCCTGAGCGGAGAGGGAGCGCGCGCTATGTCCACGCGACGGCTATTAACCAGCCGACGTAGCAGGCGGCGGCCAAGCCGCCGAGCGCTTTGAGGATCCTCGGAGGGACGGATGTCAGGCCGAAGAGAAAGATCGCGAGACTCACGAAGGCGGCAACGAACAGGAACGCGCCGGGATGGTGGTCGCTTGGGGTGCAGGCCGCCGGATGGTGCGGCTGGTTTTCTGCGCGGCACGTCTCCAGGCCGAAGAAGAAGGCGACAGAGCACAGGCAAAGGGTCGCCAACGCGACTCGAAGCCCTAACACTGGATGCCATCTGCGACCGTCGATGTGCAACTGATCGGTCGCCGTAGCCGCGCGCCTTAGGCGATGACGCCTGGGCGAGCGTCCACTCGCCCGGCTCGGGTCGGGCCGAGAGTGAGAGGAAATCGGGGTGCCCAGATTCGAACTGGGGACCTCTCCGACCCGAACGGAGCGCGCTACCAGGCTGCGCCACACCCCGAGACCGCGCCATAGGGTAGCGGGCGATGGGGGAGCTCAAGGCCGTCCTCTTCGACGTGGACTTCACGCTCGCGCGGCCGGGGCCGGAGCTCGGGCCGGAGGGCTACGTCCGTGCGGGCGAGCGCCACGGCCTCAGGCTCGAGGCGGCTCGCTACGAAGCGGCACGTGATGCGGCGCTCGTCGACCTCCGCCGCCATCCGGAGCTCGAGCACGACGACGAGATCTGGTTCCGCTTCACCGAGCGGATTGTCCGCGGCATGGGCGGAGACGCCGACCCGGCCTACGACTGCGCCGTCGAGATCACGCGCGGCTGGGAGCGGCACGAGAACTTCGAGCTCTACGACGACGTGCCGGACGTCCTCGCCGCGCTCCGGGCCGCCGGTCTTCGGATCGGCCTCGTCTCGAACTCCTCGCGCGACGTGAGCGAGTTCGCCCGCCACCACGATCTCGACGTCGACGCCGGGATCAGCTCCTTCCACCACGGCCGGACGAAGCCGCACGCGTCGATCTTCCGCGCCGTTCTCGATCTGCTCGAGGTGGAGCCGGCGGAGGCCGTGATGGTCGGCGACACGATCGCCGACGACGTCGAGGGTGCGCTCGCGCTCGGGATGCGCGCGATCCTCCTCGACCGCGAGGGGCTCCACCCGGACTTCGAGCCGCGGGTCGCGACGCTGAACGAGCTCCCGCCGCTGCTCGGGCGCTAGCTCTTGTCGGCCCGCTCGAGGAAGGGCCGGATGAGGTCGATCGGCGCCGGGAAGATGATCGTCGACGTGTTGCCGGCGCCCAGTTCGAGGAGTGTCTGCAGGTAGCGCAGCTGCAGCGCGATCGGGTGCTCCTCGATCACGACCGCCGCGTCCTTGAGCTTCTCCGCCGCCTGGAACTCGCCCTCGGCGTTGATGATCTTCGCGCGCCGCTCGCGCTCGGCCTCCGCCTGGCGCGCCATGGCGCGCTGCATGCCGCTCGGGATCTCGACGTCCTTGACCTCGACGATCGAGACCTTGATTCCCCACGGACCGGTCGCCTCGTCGATGATCCCCTGCAGGATCTCGTTGATCTTCTCCCGCTCCGAGAGCAGCTCGTCGAGGGAGTGCTGGCCGAGCACCGACCGCAGCGTCGTCTGCGCGATCTGGGAGGTCGCGACCATGTAGTTCTCGACCTGGACGATCGCGCTCTTCGGATCGACGATCTTGAAGTACGCGACCGCGTTCACCCGCACCGGCACGTTGTCCTTGGTGATGACCTCCTGCGGCGGGATGTTGAGCGTGATCGTCCGCAGGTCGACCTTCACGAGCTGGTCGACGATCGGGATCTTCCAGACGAGACCCGGACCGCGCGGCGGATCGAGCAGCCGGCCCCAGCGGAAGAAGACGGCCCGCTCGTATTCCCTCAAGACCCGTACGAAGCCGAGCACGACGGTGATCCTATCGCTACCTGCGCACCGTGAGCTGGAGGCCGTCCACCGCGGCCACCTCGACCTCCTCGCCGGGAACGAGCGCCGAGTCGTCGGCCGCGTGCGCCTGCCAGAGGGCGCCGTCCACGAAGACGAGCCCGGGTCCGCGCACCTGCGCCCGCCGCCCGATCATGGTCTGGATCCCGGTCTCCACGGGAAGTCCGCGAGCCGCGAGCGCCTTCCCTGTCGCAAAGACCCAGAAGGCGCCGATCGCGGCACCCACCCCCACGACGAGCCACTCGTTGACGCGGTAGCCCGCGGGTTCGTTCTGGAACAGCAGCGCGAGGCCGAACCCGAGCGATATGAGCCCGGCGACCGTGAGCACGCCGTGCGTCGGCGCGTGCAGGTCGAGGATCAGCAGCACGACGCCGAGCAGCATGAGCGCGAGCCCTCCCCAGCTCGGCGTGAGCACCGAGAAGCCGTACAGCGCCATCACGAGGCTGACGGCGCCGAGCGCCCCGGGCAGGACGATGCCCGGATGGAGCACCTCGAAGATCAGCCCGATGATCCCGAGCAGGAAGAGGAGGCTGATCAGGTTCGGGTCGATGATCGTGTTGAGGAAGCGCGTGACGAAGCCCGGCTTGACCGTCACGATCTGCGCTCCCCCCAGGTGCAGCGTGAAGGGCCGCTGCGCGTCCTTCGTCCGGTAGCCGTCGAGCTTCTTCAGCAGGGCGGGCAGCGTCGGCGCGATGAAGTCGACGACGTGCATCCGCAGCGCCTCCTGCGCGGTCAGGTTCGACGCGACGCGGACGGCTCGTTCGGGCCATTTCGTGTTGCGGTGATGCGCCGCCGCGAGCGCCGTCAGCGACGCGACCGAGTCGTTGATCACCTTGCGCCGCAGGTCGGAGCCGAGGTTCTGACCGCTCGAGTCGATCGGCGTCGAGGAGCCGATGTTGGAGGTCGGGGACATCGCGAGTACGTCGGCCGCCTGCGAGACCCAGACCCCGGCCGACGCGGCGCGCGATCCTTCCGGCGACACGTAGACGATCACGGGCAGCTTCGCCTTCAGCTCCGCCTGGTAGATCGTCTTCATCGAGCTCGAGAGGCCGCCGGGCGTGTCGAGGAGGATCACCGCGGCGTCGTAGCCGGCGCTCGCCGCGTGCGACAGCTTGCTCGTGAGGTAGTCCTGCGTCACCGGGTTGATCTCGAGATCGGGCCCGAACGTGATCGCGAGCACGCGCGGCTGTGAGCTCGATCCCGCGGCGCCGCCGGTGAAGAAGACGAGCGGGGCGAGCCCGACCACCAGCGCGACGAGGGACGCCCGCTTCATGATGCGGATCAGGATACGCCGCGCCGACGACCCGGAGGCGTAGTCTTTTGTCATGCCCTCGTGGGTCGCCTGGGCCATCGTCGCCGTTCTCCTCGCGGTCGGCGAGGCGTTCACCCCGGGGCTCTTCTTCCTCGGCCCGATCGCCGTCGCCGCACTCGCGGCCACGGTGATCGCAGCGGTGGGCGGCGCCGTCTGGCTGCAGATCGTCGTCTTCGGCGTCGGATCGTTCGCCGCGGTCGGCCTCCTGCGCCCGATCGCCCGCGCGCACCTCACGATGCCGCGCGCGATCCGCACCGGCGCTGCGGCGCTCGAGGGCGCGAAGGCGGTCGTCCTCCAGCGCGTCGACGGACGCGGGGGACGGGTCAAGATCGGAGGAGAGGAGTGGAGTGCTCGCTCGTATGTCACCGACGAGGCGTTCGACGTCGGGACGGAGGTCGAGGTCGCGCAGATCGAGGGCGCAACTGCCCTCGTCTACAGATAGGAGCTGGAATCCCGCATGGTCGCCCTGATCGTCATCCTCATCGTCGCAGTCATCGTCCTCGTCACCCTGGCGCGGACGATCCGCATCGTCCCGCAGGCCCGCGCCGGAGTCGTCGAGCGCCTCGGCCGCTACTCGCGCACGCTCACCCCGGGACTCGCCATGGTCGTCCCGTTCGTCGACCGCGTCCGTCCCCTGCTCGACCTCAGGGAGCAGGTCGTCTCGTTCCCGCCGCAGCCGGTGATCACCGAGGACAACCTCGTCGTCAACATCGACTCCGTCATCTACTTCCAGGTCACCGACGCGAAGGCGGCGACGTACGAGATCGCGAACTACATCCAGGCGATCGAGCAGCTCACGGTGACCACTCTGCGCAACGTGATCGGCGGGATGGCGCTCGAGAAGACGCTCACCTCGCGCGACGAGATCAACGGACAGCTGCGCGGCGTGCTCGACGAGGCGACCGGCAAGTGGGGCATCCGTGTCAACCGCGTCGAGCTGAAGGCCATCGACCCGCCCGCCTCGATCCAGGACTCGATGGAGAAGCAGATGCGCGCCGACCGCGAGAAGCGGGCCACGATTCTGCAGGCGGAGGGTCAGAAGCAGTCGCAGATCCTCACCGCCGAGGGCGAGAAGCAGGCCGCGATCCTGCGCGCCGAGGGGCAACGGCAGGCCACGATGCTCCAGGCCGAGGGTCAGGCGAAGGCGATCGAGACGGTCTTCGAGGCCATCCACGAGGGGAAGCCGGACGCCGAGCTGCTCGCGTACCAGTACCTCCAGGTGCTCCCGCAGATCGCGCAGGGCGAGGCGAACAAGCTCTGGATCATTCCGAGCGACCTGCAGCAGGCGGTCGGCAGGGTCGCCGGCGCGGTGAAGGACATCGCCGCCTCGCCGCCTGCGCCCGTGACGGACGGGAAGAACCCGGAGTAATCTCCCAGCCGGCTTGGGCGCGAGGTCGGCAGCGGTGGAGGACAAGCGGCGGCACATCGTCGACGCCGCCGTGCGCGTCTTCGCACGCAAGGGATTCCACGCGAGCCGCGTCGGCGACATCGCCGAGGAGGCCGGCGTCGCCCACGGGCTCCTCTACCACTACTTCAACTCGAAGGACGAGGTGCTCGAGGCCGTCTTCCACGAGAACTGGAGCGTCCTGCTCGCGCGCATCGCGAGCGTGGAGGAGACGGACGAGCCGGCCGCCGACCAGCTCCGCCACATCGCCGCGATCGTCCTGCGGACGTGGCTCCACCTGCCGGACGTCGTGCGCGTCGTGGTGCGCGAGTTCGGCCGCAGCCCGGAGCTCGCGGCCCGGATCGGGGACCTGGCCCAGCCGATCGAGGCCATCCACCGGGTCATCGCGCGCGGCATCGAGCGCGGCGAGTTCCGCCAGGACATCGACGCGCGGGTCGCGGCGACCGTTGTCTACGGCTCGATCGACGAGCTGCTCACGGCGTGGGTGCTCGATCGGCTCCCGTCCGGGGAGGAGGACGTCGCCGCGGCCGAGCGGACGCTGCTCGAGGTCAGCCTGCGCGGCCTGCAGCAGCCGTAGAGACGAGCTCCGCGAATCGCGCGGCCCCGACGTTCCCACCCGAGAGGACGACGCCCACCGAGCGGTCGCGCGCGTCGAGCTTTCCGCTCAGCAGCGCTGCGACACCGACCGCGCCGCTCGGCTCGGAGACGAGCTTCAGCCGGTCGAAGAGGAAGGCCATCGCCTCGACGATCTCGTCGTCGCTTACCGTCACGACCTCGTCCACACGCTCGCGGTTCACCTCGAACGTCAGGACGCCTGGCTGGGTGGCCTGCAACCCGTCGGCGATCGTCGGCGGCACCTCGACCGCCCGCCGTTCGCCTGCCGCGAGCGAGCGGCGCGTGTCGTCGCCGGCCTCCGGCTCGACTCCGACGACGCGGATTCCGGGCCGCAGCGCCTTCGCGACCGTCGCGCAGCCGGCGATGAGCCCGCCGCCGCTCACGGGGACGAGCAGGATGTCGAGCGCCGGGACGTCCTCGAGCAGCTCGAGAGCCACCGTCCCCTGGCCCGCCATGACGAGCGGATCGTCGTACGGCCGCACGAGCTCGAGCCCGCGCTCCTCCGCGAGGCGCGCGCCGATCTCCTCGCGGTTCTCCGTCCAGCGGTCGTACGGGACGACTTCGGCGCCGTAGCCGCGGGTCGCGTCGAGCTTCGCGGCGGGGGCGTCCTCCGGCATGACGATCGTGGCCTGCGAGCCGAGGAGCGCCGCGGCGATGGCGACCGCCTGGGCGTGGTTGCCGGAGGAGTAGGCGAGGACGCCTTGACGGAGCGCATCCTCGTCGAGGGACGAGATCTTGTTGAACGCCCCGCGGAACTTGAAGGCGCCGCCGCGCTGGAAGCACTCCGCCTTCACGTGGACGTGCGCGCCCGTCCGTTCGTCGAGGGTGCGGGACGTGAGGACGGGCGTGCGGTGAGCGACGCCGGCGAGCCGTTCCGCCGCGCGCCGGACGTCCGCGAGCTCGATGCTCACCGGCACGGCGCGGCGCCTCTCCGGAACAGGCCGAATCCCCAGAGCCGGCCCGCGTAGAGGTAGTACGCGGTGCGCGCTTCGGCGGTGTCGTGCACGAGCGCCTCGTAGCCGTCGCACGCGACCGTGCGCGTCGCGTGCGTGAGTGTGTGCACCGCGAGTGGGGAGGATCCGAAGCGAAGCTCGTCCGGCGCGTGCCAGCCGGCAGGGCGCCAGAGGGTGTACACGCCCGACACCCGGCCGCCCTCGAACTCGACCGCGAGCCCCTGCCTCCCGAACGGGCGGTACGTGAAGTACCACGTCGCCCGGCGGCAGCCCCGACAACGGCCGTAGAAGTCGCCCAGCGCAGCCCGGACGGCTCGCGAAGGCTCGCCGAGCCGGACGCCGCCGAGCGAGCGTCCGGGCACGAGCGCCCCCGCCCTGGGCAGCCCGGCCGTCGCCGGCGCGGCGAGGACGAGAGCGGCGACTGCGCTCGTGACGAGGCTCCTCCTCATATGCTCGGAGTATGTCGCTCTGGGATGCCGTGGCGGGACTGTCGATTCGGGTCGACGGCTACACGTTGCAGCGGCGCGAGTCGCAGACGCCTTCGGGCTGGACGCGCGTGACGACGACCGTCCTCGCCGAGGGAGACGGCGTCACCGGCGAGGGGGAGGACGTCACCTACTCGGCCGACGCCCACGACCACGTGCCAGACGAGCTCATGCTCGCCGGCACCTGGAGTCTCGAGGATCTCTCGCTCCACCTCGACGAGCAGGAGCTCTGGAGCGGCGACCCGGACGATCACACGAGCCAGGATCACCGCCGCTGGGGCTTCGAGAGCGCGCTGTTCGACCTCGCGCTGCGGCAGAACGAGCTCGGCCTCGGCGAGGCCTTCGGCCGCCCGGAGCGTCCGGTCCGGTTCGTCGTCTCGACGCGCAGTGCGCCGGAGCGGTGGCTCGAGGTCGCGCCGGAGCTCGAGTTCAAGCTCGACGCCGAGAACGACTGGGACCGGCCGCTCCTTCAGGGTCTGCGCGAGCTCGACCGTGTCCGGGTCGTCGACCTGAAGGCGTACTACCGCGGCACGAGCGTCGATCTCCTGCCCGATCCGGAGCTCTACCGCGCGGTCGTCGAGGAGCTGCCCGACGTGGTGATCGAGGACGCGTGGCTCGAGGACGGCCTGCGCGAAGCGCTCGCCGGTGCCGAGGACCGCCTCAGCTTCGACGCGCCGGTCCACTCGCTCGCCGACCTCGACGGCCTGCCGCTCGAGCCGCGCTGGCTCAACATCAAGCCCTCGCGCTTCGGGACGGTGCGCAGCCTGCTCGAGACGATCGAGGCGTGCGAGGAGCGCGGGATCCGGCTGTACGGCGGCGGCCAGTACGAGCTCGGCCCGGGCCGCCTCCAGATCCAGCGCCTCGCGAGCGTCTTCTATCCGGACGGTCCGAACGACGTCGCGCCGTCGGCGTACAACGAGGGCGAGCCGCGCGAGGGCCTGCCGCAGAGCCCTCTTCCGGGGACCGACGGCCCGGGTCTCGGTCGCGGCTAGCGGAAGGCGTTCTCTCCGGTCAGCGCCTTGCCGACCGAGAGCGTGTGCACCTCGTGGGTGCCCTCGTACGTGAGCACCGTCTCGAGGTTGTTCATGTGCCGGATCACCGGATACTCGAGCGTGATCCCGTTTCCGCCGAGGATCGAGCGCGCCGTGCGGGCGACGTCGAGCGCGCCGCGGACGTTGCCCATCTTCCCCATCGAGACGTGTTCCGGCCGGAGCGTGCCTTCGTCCTTCATGCGGCCGAGGTGGAGGGCGACGAGCGCGCCGCGGTTCACCTCGAGGGCCATCTCGGCGAGTTTCTGCTGCGTCAGCTGGTAGCCGGCGATCGGCTTGCCGAAGACGATCCGCTCCTTCGCGTAGTCGAGCGCCGTCTCGAGGCACGTGCGGGCCGAACCGACGACGCCGAAGACGATCCCGAAGCGCGCCTCGTTGAGGCACGAGAGCGGCCCGCGCAGGGAGGAGATCTCGGGGAAGCGGTTCTCCTCGGGGACGCGGACGTCGCGCAGGACGAGCTCCGAGGTGACGGACGCGCGGAGCGAGAGCTTGTGGTGCATGAGCGGCGCCTCGAATCCGGACATGTCCTTCTCGACGAGGAAGCCGTTGATGTCGCCGTCCTCGGTGCGTGCCCAGACGACGGCGACGTCGGCGATCGTGCCGTTCGTGATCCACATCTTCGAGCCGTTGAGGATCCAGTCCGAGCCGTCGCGCCTCGCGGTCGTCCGCATGGAGCCGGGATCGGAGCCGGCGTCGGGCTCGGTCAGCCCGAAGCAGCCGATCTTCTCGCCGGTGTGCATCGCCGGGAGCCACTGCTGCTTCTGCTCCTCGGAGCCCCATTTCCAGATCGCGTACATCGAGAGCGACCCCTGGACCGAGACGAGGCTGCGGATCCCGGCATCGCCGGCTTCGAGTTCCTGGCAGACGAGCCCATACATCACGGAGCTCGCCTCGGGCAGCCCGTAGCCCTCGAGGTGCATCCCGAACAGGCCGAGCCGTGCGAGCTCGGGGATGAGCTCGCCCGGAAGCTCGCCGCGCTCGAACCATTCGCCGACGTACGGCTTCACCTGCTCCGTGACGAACTGGCGCACCGTGTCGCGGATCGCGCGCTCCTCGTCTGAGAGGAGGGCGTCGAGCGCGAGGAAGTCGCGTGGGTCGAGGTCGGTCTTCTTCGCAGTCGTGGCCACGAGTCAATCGTACGGGTCTATGCGGTTCGCGGTTCGGCGAGTATCGTTGACTGACCAGTCAATCAGGCGCCTGGAGGACTCGATGGTCGCGATCGACGAGAGCACGGCGGCGGGTGTCTCCTTCGCCCTGACCGAGGAGCAGAAGGAGCTGCGCGCGCTCGCGCGCACCTTCGCCGAGCGCGAGATCCGGCCGCGCGAGGCCGAGTGCGACGCCGACATGCGGCATCCCGCCGAGCTGATCGCGCAGGCGCACGAGCTCGGCCTGATGAACCTCCACGTCCCGCCCGAGCACGGCGGCGTCGGCCTCTCGGCGTTCGACGGCCTGCTGGTGGGCGAGGAGCTCTACCGGGGCTGCTCCGGCATCGGCACCTCGATCACAGCGAACGGCCTCGGTGCCGGCCCCGTCATCCTCTTCGGCTCCGCCGAGCAGAAGGCGCGATGGCTGCCGCCGCTCGTCGAGGAGCCGATCCTCTGCTCGTTCGCTCTTTCCGAGCCCGGAGCGGGGTCCGACGTCGCGGCGCTGCGGACGACCGCGGCGCGCGAGGGCGACGACTACGTCCTCAACGGCTCGAAGACGTTCATCACGAACGCGGGCCATGCGGAGTGGACGGTCGTGTTCGCGAAGACGGATCCGGCCGGCGGACGGCGCGGGATCTCGGCCTTCGTCGTCGAGATGAGCTCGCCCGGCGTCACGATCGAGAAGCACCTGGAGAAGATGGGCCAGCGCGCCACCGACACGTCCGCGTTCGCGCTCCAGAACGTCCGCGTGCCGGCCGAGAACCGGCTCGCTGAGGAGGGCGACGGCTTCAAGATCGCGATGGCGACGCTCGACTTCACGCGGCCGGGCACGGCGATCGGCGCGGTCGGCGTGGCGCAGGCGGCGTACGAGCACGCGCTCGAGTACGCGAAGGAGCGCGTGACCTTCGATCTCCCGATCGCGATGCACCAGGCGGTCGGCTTCATGATCGCCGACATGGCGACGGAGATCCAGGCGTCGCGGCTCCTCTGCTGGCAGGCGGCCTGGATGCTCGACAACGGGATGGGCCGCGAGGCCACGCTTTACTCCTCGTTCGCCAAGCGGTTCGCGGCGGACACGGCGATGAAGGTCACGACCGACGCGGTCCAGGTGCTGGGCGGCTACGGCTACATCAAGGAGTACCCGGTCGAGAAGCTCATGCGCGACGCGAAGCTGTTCCAGATCTACGAGGGGACGTCGCAGATCCAGCGGCTCGTGATCGCCCGCGAGATCTTCGCGCCGCGGGGCTAGGCGCTCTCGGCCTCGCGGATCGCGTCCGCGAGCCACCCGGGCACCCGCGTGGGACGCAGCGTGACCGCGTC
>Ga0308176_10000203_pt1 | contig 41670 bp, 26 predicted proteins | sample PhyCR2_3_FD_203890 | JGI IMG/M metagenome (GOLD analysis project Ga0308176, IMG submission 203890) | Soil microbial communities from UC Gill Tract Community Farm, Albany, California, United States - DLSLS.C.R2 | ecosystem: Environmental > Terrestrial > Soil > Agricultural land | place: USA...
ACGGCGTTCGGCGCGGCCAAGGCCGACAAGCTCATCATCCAGGCCCACTTCCTGCTCTCGACCAAGGCCAACTTCAGCGACGGCAGCAACGCGCTGGTCACGGCCGCCATCAACCTCGGCTTCAGCGCCACGGATGTGAACACCGTCCGCACGATCCTCCAGAACCGCGGCTTCACCGTCACCGCCTAGCCCCGGCGAGCCCGCCCGATCGGCATCCGGCCGGCCGGGCGGTGGCGTAGGATGGGGGCATGAGCAAGTACCTCATCCTCGCGTGCGACGGCGGGGGCATTCGCGGCTACATCACGGCGAGCGTGATCGAGAAGCTCATCGGCGAGCCCCGCGCCGGTAACTTCTTGCCCCAGGTGCGCCTGACCGCCGGCACCTCGACGGGCAGCTTCATCGCGCTCGCGCTCGCCGCGGGCAAGGACATCGCGGCGATCAAGGCGCTGTACGCGCAGCCCAGCGCCAGGACGCTGTTCCCGCGCAACGCCGCGATCGCCGGCAAGCTCGGCGGCCACCCGCCGCCGCACGGCCTCGGCAAGCGCGTGGAGAACATGTGGGGCATGATCATGGGGCACTACGACGAGCTGATCGACACGAAGTACGCGAACACCGGCGTGATGGCGGCGGCGAAGTCGGTGCTGGGCGCGTCCACGACGCTGTCCCAGCTCGCCCCGGTGGTCGTCAACACGCTGCAACTCGCCGACACGAGCGTCACGCCGAACACGTGGAGGCCGGTGACGATCTCCAACCTCGGCGGTTCACCGTTCGGGGCGATGTACGCGTGGGAGGCCGGGATGTGCTCGGGCGCGGCGCCGATCTACTTCCCGCCGTACAGCCCGACCAGCGCGCCGCTCGGCTACTGCGCCGACGGCGGGCTGTATGCGAACAACCCCTCGCTGGCCGCGATCTCGAGCGCGATCGCCGAGGGTGTGCTCCTCCGGGACATCCACCTGTTGTCGTTCGACACCGGGACCACCGCCGACTCGATGCCCGCCAAGGTGATCGACGGCTGGGGTGGACCGCTCCACATGGGCCCGGTCCAGTGGCTCTCGCCCGAGGTCAAGAACACGGGCGGCAACTTCACGCCGCAGTTCCCGCTCCTGGCGTCGCTCATGGATGCGTCATCGGAGTCGATCGCGATGAACGCGCGGTCGCTGCTCGACGCCCGCTGCGTCCGCGTGACCGTGCCGCTGACCGCGCCGGTCTCGCTCGACGACACCTCCGACGCGTCGTACGCCACGATGGAGGCCGCGCTGAACCGCTTCTACGCATCGCCCGGCTACGCGGCCGTCGTGGACTGGCTCGCCAGGAACTTCGCTGCGCCGTGACCCGCCGTGGCGCAAGTCGCAGCCACAAGGAGCATCGTGATGATATGGAATCATGATGCTCCATCCCCGCGAGGAAGCCCTCCCGGTGATCGTGCCGGTGGTGCTGTATCACGGTTCACGAACTCCTGGCCGACTGAAGCGCAGGTAGCAGATCGTGGTCCAGGGCCGACGAGCGGTGCGGCCGGGGCTCGAGCACTGGTTTACCGACGAGGATCGCCACGTGCGCGGCAACGCCGCGTTCATGAGATCTCGTCGCCTTCACCCGAGGCCCATCTGCGCGAGCGCGGCACGGCCCAGCAGCCCAAAGGGGTTGCCCAGCGTCTCCGGTGCCTCGAAGTGATTGTAGTCGCGGGCGACGAGGAGGTCGATGGGCTTGCCTGAAGCTTTCACCGCCGCGGCGAAGTCGCGCGACTGGCGCTGGAACTCGGGGCTGTCGAGGGAGGCGTAGGCCACGACCAGCGGCGCGTGCAGCCGCTCGAGGTGGCGCTGGGGACTCAATGCCTCTTCCGTGGCGTCATCGAAGTGGACATAGCGGCTGCGCGCGGACAGGCGCACAGCCTTCAGATCGTACATGCCGCTCAAGAGGACGCCGCCTTTCACGAGATCGGAGCCCAGCCCGAGCCGCTTCCAATCGGTCGTGAGCGCGACGCCGGCGAGGTGCGCTCCGGAGGAGTGACCGGAGAGGAACATGCGCGCACGGTCGCCGCCGAAGCGCTCGGCATTGCGATAGATCCAGACGATCGCGTTTCGCACCTGCTCGGCCATCGCGAGCAGGCTGCCGCCCGCATCGATCACCGACACGAAGTCGGGCACCACGAAGTGCGCCCCCCGGTGCACGAACATGTCTGCGGGGAAGGCCCAATCCTTCGCGGCCCCCGAGCGCCAGGCGCCGCCATGGATGAAGATGTGGATCGGCGCACCGTCCCGGGCTCGATACACGTCCAGCGCGCAGGCCGGCGTGGCTCCGTAGGAGAAGCGTTGTGGCGTGCCGAGGCGCGTGCGCACGTCGTCGCTCAGCACGGCGTAACGGTCGAGCAGTTGCTTCCCGTTCGTGGCCCAGACGCTCTGGTCGTATGCGTCGTCCAGCGCCTTCTGGTCGAGGTCGAGCCACACCGGCGGCCCTTTCGCGCCGGAGGGCGACGTTGGCGACATTGGCGATATCGGCGACGTTGATGGCGTTGGCCGCGCTGGCGGCGCCGCCAGCGCGCCGGCGGGCTGCAACGCGATGGCACCGCCCGCAGCTGCGGCGGCTTTCAGCAACGTTCTTCGGTTCATGGCTGGTGTCCTGGGCGACAAGTCGATCACGGGCTTGCGTGAGCTGGCGGCGCTCGGCCGCGCGTCAAGGCACCGGCACGACCGAGCCGACCAGCTGGCCGCCTGTGTGGCGGGCGATCACGAGCCGGCCATCGGCCCACTGGATGCTCGGCACCTCGTCCGCGGCGCCCTGCCAGATCGGGGAGAGCTCACCGGTCCGCGAGGCGGCGACGACCACCGGCTCGCCCGCCGTCGCGTAGGCGATCGCGACCTGTGTGCCGGTGCCGACGAGCTCGACCTGCGAGTCGGGTGCCGCGTCGCGCAGCGGCCGGGTCCACTGCGGCTTGCCCCGCAAGCTCACCCACGTCGCCTCGACGGTGCGGCCGTTGCGCGCGGCGATCACGCAGGCGTCGCGGATGCAGCCGAACCCGAGCAGCTCGCGGTCCTTCTCGAGGCGAACCGATGTCGGGATGCTCGGACACGTCTTGTCGCACAGCGCCATCGAGACCTTGTTGCCCTCGCCCCACAGGAGGCCGATCTTGCGATCGGCAGACGCGACCGCGCAGAACGTCGGGCGCGCCAGCTCGCCGGCCGACGACCGGGCGTCGTCCACCACGGTGGCCTCGATGCCATCCCCGAGCTCTCCGCCCGCCCCGAGACCAGCCAGCCAGGAGGCGGAGAACGGTGACGATGACGTTGACGTTGGACCGAACACGATCCACACCGCGCCGTCGGGCTCGGTCCAGCCGACCGCGAACCTGTGCGCGTTGCTCGCCGTGCCCTTGCACATCATCTGGACGTTCTTGCCGAAGTGCACTGGCTTGCCGGGGTGACCATCGGCATCCACGTCGGCCGCGGCGACTCGCCTGCCGTCGCGCCACACGACGCCGAGGCCCGACCCGAACCCGACGAGCCGCGGGTTCACGATGCCATGGATCGTCAGCTCCCGGCGCCGCGCGCCGTCGCGATCGAACTCGACGACGCGGTTCGAGCTGTCGATCGCGGCGAAGCCATCCGCGAGCACTGCCGCCTGCGGGTGCGACGCCGCCGTCGGCGATGAGGCATGCCACCGCCACCACACCCCGGCGAACACGCACAGGGCGAGCAGCTTGTGCCGGCAAACGACGATCCAGACGAACCTTCCCAGCAAGCGCAGCATGGGGCGATCCTATACGCCGATTCACCCCGCGCGAGGCCCCCGACCGGGGTGATGATGCTCGTCCCGGTTAGCGGGTAGCATCGATTGAGGATCGTCAAGGACGCGGATTCGTGCGATGAGATCCTGGTGCAGGATCAGCCACGGCCACGGGTTGCAGACGCCCAGCTTGGCGCCGCGGACCTCCTGTCGCGCGACGAGATCCGCGCGCTGACGAAGAGCTCGAACGTAGCGGGCGCGCTGTCGATCGCATGGACGTGGCTCGTCATCGCCGCGTCGTTCGCGGCGCTCGCGGTGTGGCCGCACCCGCTCGTGTTCGCGGCCGTCGTCGTCGTCCTCGGCGGTCGCCAGCTCGCGCTCGCGGTCCTCATGCACGAGGCCGCGCACGGCACCCTGTTCCGCGCGCGGTGGGCCAACGAGCGCCTCACCGACTGGCTGTGCGCGCGGCCCGTGTGGTCCGACACCGCGCGCTACCGCAAGCATCACCTCCAGCACCACGGACACACCGGCACCGAGCGCGACCCGGATCTCGGCCTCGCGCTCGCCCGCCCGATGACGCGCGGCTCGCTCGCCCGCAAGATCGCGCGCGACCTCGTCGGCGCCACCGGCGTACGCCGCGTGATCGGCCTCCTCATGATCGACGCCGAGATCCTGGCGTACGACGTCGGCGGGAACATCCGCCGCGCCCCGCGCCGGCCGCTCGGCCATCACGCGCGCGCCCTCGCACGCCACCTGTGGAGGCCCCTGCTCGCCAACGCGGTCATGCTCGGTGCGCTCTGGCTCGCCGGCTGCCCGTGGGTGTTCGCCGCGTGGATGGTCGCGTACCTGTCGCCGTTCAGCCTGTTCGTGCGCGTGCGCTCGCTCGCCGAGCACGCCTGCATGGACCGCGGGCCCGATCCGCTGCGCAACACGCGCACCACGCGCGCGGGCCTCGTCGCGCGCATCACGGTCGCGCCGCTCCACGTCAACTATCACCTCGAGCATCACCTGCTGCCGACGGTGCCGTGGTACCGCCTGCCCGCGCTCGGGCGGCTGCTCGTCGCCCAGGACACGATCCCCACGCGCTCGCGCGCAGGCAGCTACCTCGACGTGCTGCGCACCGTCAGCGCCCGACGCTGACGATCGAGCGTGGTGCCCCGAGCCCCATCGGGCTGCGTGCCGTCAACCACCGGTGATCAGGAGATCCAGGGCGGCGATCAGCGTGGCGCGCTGGGCCGCGAGCGACCTATCCGAGTTCTCCCAGTACGGCATCCAGCGTCTCGACGAGGCGGGCCCCATCCGCTGCGTCGAACGGCATCGGAGGCCGGATCTTCACCACGTTGTGAAGCGGCCCATCGGTCCCGAGCAGGATCCCTTCCTCCCGCATCCGGTTCACGACATACGACGCTTCCGCCGCCGCGGGCGCCCGTGTGTCGCGATCGGTCACGAGTTCGACGCCGAGGAACAGCCCCGAACCGCGCACGTCGCCCACGAGCTTGTGCCTGGGCAGAAGTCCGCGCAACCCGGTCAAGAGCTCGCCGCCGACCCGCAGCGCGTGAGCCTGCAGCGCTTCGCCCTGCATCACGTCCAGGACGGCGCTCCCCACCGCGCACGACACCGTGTTGCCCCCGAAGGTGCTGAAGTACTCCATGCCGTTGTCGAAGGCATCTGCGATCACGCGCGTCGTCACGACCGCCGCGAGCGGGTGCCCGTTGCCGAGCGGCTTTCCCATCACGACGAGATCGGGGATGACGCCCTGTGTCTCGAATGCCCAGAAGTGCGTGCCGAGCCGCCCGAGCCCGGTCTGCACCTCATCGGCGATGCACACGCCACCGGCCCTTCGCACCGAGCTGTACACGCCCGCGAGATAGCCCGGGGGAAACAGGAGTTGCCCGCCGACGCTCGGGCACGACTCGGCGATGAAGCCGGCCAGCTCGCGCCCCCCCGCGTGCGCTGCGTCGATGATCCGCGCGGCGTCTGCCGCGTAGCTTGCGCCGGCGTCGGGATCGCTCCGCCGGTATGCCCCCCGATAGTCATCGGCGATCGGCGCCACGTGGACCCAATCCGGGGCGCCGTGGCCGCCGGGACCTGCGTGTTTATAAGGGCTGAGGTCGATGAGCGTGCTGGTGTTGCCGTGGTACGCGGCGTCGAGCACGAGCAGGTCGCGCCGCCGGGTAGCGGCCCGCGCGAGCCGGATCGCCAGCTCGTTCGCTTCACTGGCCGAGCTCACGAAGAAGCACACGCGGAGCGGATCGGGCAAGGTCGCGGTCAGCCGCTCGGCGTAGTCCTCGAGGCCGTCGTGGAGGTATCGTGTGTTGGTATTCAGCACGGCCATCTGCCGCGCGGCAGCTTGCACGACATGAGGATGGCAATGCCCGACGTGAGGTACGTTGTTATACGCGTCGAGGTAGCGGCGCCCCTCGTCATCATAAAGGTACTGTCGCCACCCGCGCACGATCCGCAGCGGGCGGCGATACGAGACGCGCACACTCGGCCCCACGAGCGCACGGCGGCGCGCCAGCACCTCGGACAGCGGCCGCGCGGGCGCCGGAAACCGATCCGCGGGGATCCCCACGAGCAGGTTTGCGTCCGGCGAGACGCTGCACCACACGTCACGCCGACTCGGGGTCGACACCCCCGGAAAGTCGCTCCCGAGGCCGAGCATGTCCGTGATGATCTGGAGATGGAGGTGCGGCGTCCAACCACCGTTCTCCTCCGGTCGCCCGAGCCTGGCGATCTGCTCGCCGCGCGCGACGCGCTGCCCCACGCGCAGATCCGCAAACGAGGCGCGGCTGAGGTGGCCGTACAGCGTGAAGAACACCACACCGTCATCCGTGGCGTGGCGCAACACGATCACCCCGCCGTAGTCCAGCCGAACCGGGTGTTCGTCGGCGGCGTGAACGACGCCGTCGAGCGGCGCATGAACGGGAGTCCCGGCCTCCGCGAACAGATCGAGGCCGAGGTGGATCGTCCGGTGCTCGGACACGGTGCCATCGCCCGCGGCAAACGCAGGCGTCACGTACAGCAGGCGCGGTTCGTCATAGCGCCCGACGGCCACGCGGACGCTGGCACCGCGCATCGCGGCGAATACCCGAGCGGTGAACGCCGGCTCGGCGTTGGCGCTCTCGCTGCCGCTCACGATCGCACCGCCCGCGCTGAGGTCGAGCACGAGCGCCGGTTCCACGCGCAGATCGACCCCGAGCACCGGGGCGAACGACGCGGTCCGGGCGGCGAGCCAGCCTTGCACGGCCGCGCTCGACGCGACCGGGGGCAGGCCGCAGGCACTCCGCACCGTCGCCGCCGCCACGCCAAACGGGATGCGCGCCAGGCGCGGCAGCGTGCGCCGCACCGGCGCCTGGCTCACCCCGAGATAGCCATTGTCGGGATGCTGGCGCTGCTGATGCGCCGCGAGGCAGGCGCTCATGCACAGCCGCAGGACGACCAGGCCAAACAGCGCGCGCATCTCGTCATCGGTCAGCGCGTGCACGCCGTGATACCCACGCACCATCTGCCACAACACGGACAGCGGGTCGGGCGCGTCCAGCACGGCATACGCGATCGCGACCGCCAGCTCGCCGACCGTGACCCCGTGCACCATGTCGCCGAAGTCGATGACGCCGGTGACCTGCTGGCAGCGGCCGAACAGGTCCGAGCCGCCACCGACCAGCACGTTGTAGTCGTTCAGGTCGCTGTGGATCACGCTGCGCCGGAGCGCGGCCGGCAGGCCGGCGGTGTGATCGTCGAACCGCTGGATCAGCACATCGACCGCCGCGCCGAGCTCGGGATCGACGAGCGCCCGGTAGCGCGCGACCACGGCCCGGCCGCGCGCCAGGTCCCAGTGAAAGTCGCGGTGCACGGCCGGATCATCGAAGCCTTCGAACGCACCCGTCAGCTCCGCGACCGCCGCACCGAACCGATGAAACAGCTCGGGCGAGCGACGCGCGACGGTGCCGAGCGGCACGCCGGGCACGACGGACACCGCCCACACCAGGTGCACGCGGCCATCCGGCGCCGTCACCTCGGCGGTCGTGCGGCCGTCGCGCAAGACGGCCACGCGAGGGGTCAGCGCACACCGCGCGGCGACGTGCTGCATCGCGCGCTGCTCGGCGGCGAGGAACGCGCGGTCCTCGTTCACGCCGGCGATCTTCAGCACCCACCTCGCCTCGCCATCCACGGTGAGCAGGAAGTTCTGATCGCGCTCGCTCGGCAGCGCCGCCGCCGTGGCGGAACATCCCAGCAGCTCGCGCGCCAGCGCCTCGGCGCGCACGCGATCGAAGCACGGCGGGTCGTTGGTCATGGCACGAGCAGCCTATCACCGCTCGTGGAGCCGCGTGGCGCACCGATCCTCCGGGCATCCAGCCACGGCCGCCGCGGCTGCCCGGGCCGCCGAGCGATCGCGCTCCGCCAGGAGCACACATCCCCACAAACGTGATGATGACTCATCGCATTTTGATGATGGCTCATCACAATGAAGGAACTTCCTGGGCATTTCGACGGCAATCGAATCCAAGAATGCGGTTAGGGTGCTCCCGCCAAGATCAGCATTATAACGCGGGCAGAACAGGCTACTCCCATATTGGGCCGTTGTATGCCTGTATCGCCCTCAGCCAGGAATGGACAGACACGGCAATGCGACAAGCAACAAGCTGGACGTGGATGATGGGAGCTCAGCTATTGATCGCGGGCTGCGCGCTCGACGGCGAGCCCAAGACCGGGACCCTCAGCGCTGATCCACTCACGTTGACGGCGGGTACGCGGGTGAGCACCGAAGGCATCCTGGACTACGGCACGGTCGTGTTTGCCGAGAACCCGACCACGCTCCTCGAGGCCGGAGACTTCCACGGCTACGAGTTCAACGGCAAGCAGGGCGGTGTCATCACGATCACGATGACCGGGGCCGGCTGCAGCGCCCCGGACACCGTGCTCGATCTGTTCGGGCCCGAAGATGCCAATGGCAACCGCGGCGCGAGCCTCGCCGAGAACGACGACGCGTTCCTCGCCTCGTGCGCCTTCGATTCGCAGATCAAGAGCTTCACGCTGCCGGTCACCGGCGGCTACCTGATCGTCGCCTCGAGCTTCCTGCAGCAAGGCGGCGGCCATTACAAGTTGCAGATGACCTGCAACAACAACGCATGCGTGGACCCCACGGCGCCCACGTTCGCGGCCTCGCAGATCGCGCAGACCGACATCGACAGTGGCAAGTTCATACCCGCCCAGCTGTTCGATATCGGTGACTTCACGTTCGAGCACGAGTTCCGCATCGAGGAGGGCATGGGCAACGCGCTGACCGGCTTGCCGGCTAATAATCAACCGCGGCCCAACTTCCGCCAGATCCCCAACAACGTGCACTTCGCCGCGTTCGGGGCGCCGGAGGCGCAGACCTGCGTGACCTGCCACAACCTCGGCGGTGACGACGGCGCCGGCGATCTCAACCACAACATCTTCCAGATCGGCGACGGCGTGAACCGATCGTCGGGCGTGCCGCGCAACCCGCCCACGGTGCTCGGCAACGGCTACCGCCAGCGGATCGGTGAAGAGATGACCATCGACCTCCAGAACGAGCTCGCCAGCGCCAAGGCCAAGGCGGCCTCGACCAAGACGGCCGTGACCCAGGCGTTGACCTCCAAGGGCATCTCGTTCGGCTCGCTCGTCGCGAACACCGACGGGACCGTCAACCTCGCCGGTGTCGTCGGCGTGGACACCGACCTCATCATCAAGCCGTTCGGCTGGAAGGGTCGCGAGGCGACGCTCCGCCGGTTCGTCGAGGGCGGCTTCCGCGTCCACTTCGGCATGCAGACCGCGCCGTCGATCGCCAAGAACTGCGCGGCCCCGAACGTCAACACGTTTGGCAACGGGCCGGACTGCACCGATCCGGATGGCGATGGCGTGCGGAACGAGATCACCGAAGGCCTCCTGTCGGCCGAGGCGATCTACATGGGGCTTCGCGAGACCCCGGTTCGCGTCCCGGCGGTGTCGTCCGCGGCCCAGACCCGCGTGACGAGCGGCGAGGCGCTGTTCAAGCAGATCGGCTGCACCAGCTGCCACACGCAAAACATGACCGCTATCTCGCCGATCCATGTCGAGCCAGCAGACACCACCGGCGGCGCCGGCATCAAGCTGAACCTGGTCACGGATAACAAGACCCCGCACCCGGCGGCCAACGCCGATGGTTCGGTCACGATCGAGGTGTGGAGCGACTTCAAGCGCCACGACGTCGGCGCCGCGCTGGCCGATTCGAAGGCATTCAACCAGATCGCGGCGAACCAGTTCATCACGCCGCCGCTGTGGGGCATCGCCGACTCGGCGCCGTACCTCCACGATGGCCGCGCGCCGACGCTCAACGACGCGATCCTTGCGCACGCGGGCGACGCCCTGGCGGTGCGCAACGCCTACGCCGCGCTGTCCGCGGATCAGCAGTCGCAGATCCAGGAGTTCCTCGGCACGCTCGGTCGCCAGGAGGACGTCGACGCCAAGGCGACGCCGGTCGACCTGAGCGGCTTCACCCTGCAGCAGACCTCGTCGGCCCTGCAGTTCACCCTCCCGGCGGGCACGACGGTGCCGCACGGCGGCTTCCTGATCGTCGCGAACAACGCGACGAAGGCGAACTTCCAGACCTTCTACGGCAAGACGCTCGCCGCCAACGTGGTCTACATCAACTCGGCGGGCAAGTTCGCGGCGATCGACGGTTCCGAGACGTTCACGCTGGTCGACCCGAACCAGGTGACCGTCGATGGACCGTCGATCGCCGAGCCCACTGCCGGCCAGAAGACGTTCTCGCGCATCAACTGCGGTACGGCGGCGAGCGCGACGGCGAGCTGGGCCCAGGTGACGACCGCGACCGCCGCGGCCACCCCGGGCGCCGGGCCGCTCAGCACCGGTCAGGCCCGGGTCTGCATCAGCGAGATCGCGGACGCCATCACCAGCTCGTTCGAGTACGTCGAGATCTTCGCGGAGTAGGTCTCGTCCAGCTGCGCCTCGCGCGATGGCTCGTGTGACCATCGCGATCCGCTCGACCGCGTGCGGGTCCATCGAGGGAGGGATCCCGCCGTCGAACACCCGGCGGTTCAACGCCCGGGAGCCGGACGAGTCAACTGCCGTCCGCTCTCCCGCAGGGGCGACGTGCATCGAGCACCGAGGTAGGCGCGAGGATGCCGATGGTGGTTATTGCGGCACCTGATCGCCGCCGTCGCCGAGCTGCGGCGTCGTCGCCAAGAAACGCTCGCGCTGATCGTCGGCGAGGATCGCGGTGGCCGGCTGCGCATGGATCGTGCTGCCGACGATCATCAGCGAACGCTCGACCTTCTCGATCGGGTTGACGTTGTCGGCTTGACCAGCTTGCGGTGATGGAACTCCATGTAAAGCCGTGAAGTCCGCCGGCGTCACCTCCTTGCCGATCGCGGCGATCAGTTGCCGGCGCAGCAGGTCCTCGATGTACGCGACGCAGTCAGCGTGCTGGTGGCAGACCTTGCGCACGTGCATCAGCGTCACCAGCAGCGCGGCCTCCACCGCGGTGATCAGCGTGGCGTCGCGCGGGAATACCTTCGCGAGCGCGCGGCACTTCTCGCCCAGGCTGCGCTGCTCCTCGGCGAGGAAGGCGTTCGGATACACGGCAGGCAGGGCGCCCTCGCCCTCGAGCTGGTTGCCCTCGAACAGCGGCTGCACCGGCACGAACACGTCGGCGTCATCGATCGCCGAGAGGTCGCGCCCGTGGTCCTGCTGCGCCGGGAACAGGTCGTTCTGGAAGTACGCGGTGACCTGCGCGCACCACGACGCGAGCTCGTCGAAGGCGGCGCGCGCCTTGTCGATATCGTCGTTGCGGCGCGGCGTGTGGCAGTCCTCGTGTTTGCGATCGATCGTGAAGGCGGCGCGGCCCTCGCCGTCGAGGTGGACGAGCAGCCAGGTGATGTTGACCTCGAGCGGTGAACGCATCACCGATGTGGGCCGCGGCGTGGTGTTCTGCGTCGTCTTGATCTCCACGCTGCCCGAGCGTGTGTGGAGCGCGATCGCCTCCTCGACCGCGGTGCCCTGGTACGCGAGCAGCTGGTACCTGGCATCGAACCCCCAGAAGTACTCGGTGATGGTGGTGACCACCTTCTCGGTCCTGGTGGACTTACCGACAAGGCCGCGGCTCTCGGTCACGCGCTCCTCCGCCGCTTCGACCTTGCGCTTCTCCTCGCGCAAGAAGCGGCAGTCCTCCTGCGCGGCCAGCCGGAGCGTGACCGCGCGCGTCTTCGCCCAGCCCTGCAGCTGCGCGAGCTGTTCGGCGTTGAGCCCGATCACCTCGAGGCATTGCACGAACGACGCGATCGCCGTGCGCGTCACCAGCTCGGCGAGCAGGTACTTGTCATCGTAGCGGTGCGGGACGTCCGCCGGGTACTGCGGGTTGCGCGTGGTGTCGAGGACCGCTCGGATCCTTCGCAGCGCGGCGTCGACCCGGCTCCTGAACGCATGCTCGTCGTAGCTGTCCATGCGCGGCCGATGGTAGTCGGTTTCTCGCGGTGATCGGCGCACAAGGCGCGGTGACCGAGCGTAGCGGGAAACCGATCTCGTGATCAGCCAAGGGCCCCATGTTGTCAGTCGTCATGACAGCCCCCTTGCCGCTACCGTGGGATCGTGAGGTGCCGTCTCCGCGACGAGGTTCCACCGGCCCTCGACCTCGGCAGCATCGAGCACTGTCACTCGAGCGCGTCCGGAGCGCTGACCGCGGTAACGGCTCGATCGAGCCAGCGCTCCAGGGTGGTCAGGTCGGTGCACGCTTCGATGCGCGCGTCCTCATCCGTGTTCAGCGTAAACTGTCGGCGAGCGAGCACCCGCCGCAGGGAAGCGCGTGTCGCTGCCAGCCGGCCTTCTTGCTGACCTTCTTGCTGGATCTGCTGCTTCAGCTTGGGGTCTTGCTCCAGCAGGACCTTGAGGATGTGCTGTCGACGAGCCTCGATCTCCGGGTCGTCGACCGGAGCGAACCTCCGCAGCAGTTCCTCACGCGTGGGCATCGCCATGGGTAAGTATTCTAGCATGGTCAGCGTCCATTCGGGCGGCCGGCGCGGTGCCACCCATTGGCAGAAGTCATCCAGCGCTTGACCCGACCGGGACAGAAGGAACGGGATCAGCTCGTCGCGTAAGGGCAGCTCGTTCGCCGCGATCCACAAGAACCTCTGCCACTGCGGTTCGATCCAGTAGCAGCCGGGCGCGAAGCGGATGGGCCTGCGCATTTCTTGCAGCCACTCCGGTAGGTTCGAGGCCACGAGCCACAGCGGCTCCTCGCCCAGCCACGGCCCGTTTTGCTCCTTGACCCGCTGCAGCTGCCTGGCCTGCCGCCGGAGCAGCGCTCGCTCGACCGCCTCCCGATCGAGGTGATTGCCGGCCAGCTTCAGCTCGAGCATCACCTCGCTGTGAGGACGCGCCTCCGGCCACGGCGAAATCATGTGCGCCAGCTGGTGCGGCCGGCGGATCACGAGGAAGCCGTCGCTCTGCACCTTCTCCAGCCTGATCTCGGGCGGGTCCTGCCACCCAACCGCACCGTCCGTGATGCGCTCCGTCTCCTCGGCGAACGTCCGTTGCGCAAACATCTCCAGGTGACCCACCGCACCGCCGAGTGTAAACCTCGCCCGCGGTCGCCGGTCGATCCGCAAGACGAGTTTCCCGGCACTCCACGGCCGAGCCTCGACGAGCCTCGCGTCTCCATGCTCGACAGTAGAATCGCGACAGCGCACCCGCTGCTCGCGAACTACGTCGTGCACGAGGAGGCCATCAGCTTCAGGGGCATCGGGGAACTTGTCCGAGTTCGCGGTCACGACTTCCGAGAACGGCAGCGCATGGAAGTACCCGACGTTGACCAGCGCGTCCACGAATCCTACCCGCGCGCACCCTCGCAATCGCAGTGAGGTGTTATGAGCTGCCATGTGATGCGTACCCACGCGCCACCGGGCTTGCGTTCGGGGCGCGGATCCTGAGATCGGAATTGGAAAACATCAATAATTTTGCAATGATTTTATCATTGCCAATATATATTCGAGACGATTATCAGCATGGGCCCACGGCGGCCGTTAGGCTACCCTCACACACTGGAGGGCAACTTACTTCAGGGGAATTGGGCTTTCCGAGACGGACAACGCACCGAGGTTCAGTTACGTTGCTCGCCGCTCGATGTTGTGTTTCGCGGACAGCAACCACATTGCCGGCTTCCGGGGCGCGGGAAATCTCGTCGCAACACGGCGCTGCCCTGACTCGGCAGCGGGTAGGCACAGCATGACCAAGACTGGCGTTACAGCGCCGGAGCATCAAGCTATTCCCACGTCGGGCAATGACCCACTCCAGCCAAGAACGGATGGACATTGCAATGCAAATGACTAGATTGATGTGGACCCTCGGGATTCCGGCCCTGATCGCGGGATGCGCGACCAGAGACGAGCCCAAACTCGGCAAGTCCGATCTTCCTATCTTCAGCACCGAAGTAGTACAGGCCCACTTATCGGGTGAAGGGATCATCGATTTCGGTACGACCGTATTCGGCACGAACCCGACCACGTTGCTGGAGCCCCTCGACTTCCACAGGTACGAGTTCCAGGCGCATGCCGGCGGCAGCGTCACGATCACCGCGACAGCCACGAAGTGCGGCGACCCCGACCTGGTGATCGACTTGTTCACCGAGGACGACTTCGATGCCGGCGCCCCGCAACTCGTCGAGAACGACGATGCCAGTCCCACCCTGCCGTGCTCCCTCGACTCGCAGATCAAGAACTTCACGCTGACGGTCGACGGTACCTACGAGCTGATCGTGAGAAGCTTCCTGCAGGCAGGCAGCACCGACAACGGTCACTACCAGCTGACGATGACCTGCAACAACAACGCGTGCGCACTGGCCGGCGCGCCGAACGCCGCCACCGTGCGGGTCAACCAGGCGGACCTCTGCAGTAGCCTGGTCCCCGTCCAGCAGTTGTTCGATGTCGGTGACTTCACGTTCGAGCACATCTTCACCGTCGCCGAGGGTCTGGGCAACGCCCTCCCCGGCGCGCCGGGGAACGGCACGGCGCGCCCCGCCTTCCGCACGAACCCCAGCAACGTGCACTTCGACACGTTCGGCGCGCCGGAAGCCCAGAGTTGCGTGACATGCCACAACCTCGGCGGTGACGACGGTGCAGGCGACCTGAACCACAACATCTTCCAGATCGGCGACGGCATCAACCGGTCGTCGGGCCTGCAGCGTAACCCCCCGACCCTGCTGGGTAACGGTCTGCGCCAGCGGGTCGGCGAGGAGATGACGGCCGACCTCCAAGCCGAGCGCGACAGTACCCCATGCGGCGGGACCAGGCCACTAAGCTCGAAGGGTGTCTCGTTCGGCTCGATAACAAAGAGCCTTGATTGTATGATGATCGACTTCTCCGGCGTGCGCGGCGTGGATACCGACCTCATCGTCAAGCCGTTCGGCTGGAAGGGCCGCGAGGCGACGCTTCGTCGGTTTGTCGAGGACGAATTCTGGGTCCACTTCGGCATGCAGTCCGGGCCCGGAGTTCAACGAGACTGCTCCCCCCCCAACTTCAACCGGTGTGGCACCGCTCCCTTTCCGGACCCGGATGGCGATAGTGTGGTCAACGAACTCACAGAAGGCGGGCTTTCGGCGATGGCGGTCTACATGGGGCTTCGCGAGACTCCGGTCCGCGTTCCGGCGATCAGCGCTGCGGCGCAGAGCCGCGCGAACTCCGGCGAGGCGCTATTCAACAGTGTCGGCTGTGCGACCTGCCACACCCAGTTCATGACGATCAACAACCCGATCCACGTCGAGGCGGCGGACTCCGGCGGCAAGTGCATCACGCTCAACTTGGCCGTAGATAACCACGATCCGAAGCCACCATTCAACAATGGCATGATCATCGAGGTATTCAGCGACTTCAAGCGCCACGACGTGGGTGCGGTGCTCGCCGATAGCAAGGACTTCACCTATATTGAGAACCAATTCATCAAGGCCAACCAGTTCATCACGCCGCCGCTGTGGGGCATCTCCGTCTCGGCGCCGTACCTCCACGATGGTCGCGCGCGGACGCTGCAGGACGCGATCCTGCAGCACGCGGGTGATGCGCAGACGGTTCGCAACAACTTCGCCGCGCTCACTGCCGATCAGCAGTCGAAGATCGTGGAGTTCCTCCTCACTCTCGGCCGCCAGGAGGATGTGGACGCCCAGGCCGTGAAGGTCAACCTCAGCAACTTCCTCCTTCAGCAGATGAAGCCGTCGGGAGGGCCCCCCATCCTCACCCCATTTGCCTTCCCGGCGGGCACGTTGGTGCCGCACGGTGGCCGCGTGGTCATCGCGCGCAACGCGCCTCAGGCCCAGTTCCAGATGTTCTACAACCGGACGCTCGATGCAAACACGGTGTTCTTCAACAGCGGGAACGTGTTCCCGACCATTTCCGGGGGCGAGCAGTTCGCGCTGTTCGACAGCAACAACGGCGCCACCACGGGCAGCGTGGGCGCCGATGGCTTCACGTTCCCGGAGGCCGCGGCCGCAGGGCAGACGCTACAGCGTAAAGACTGTGGTCTGATTTCGTCGCAAGCGGCGAGCTGGAACATCGTGGCAAGCACGCCAGCGAGCGCGACGCCCGGCATTGCCCCGCTCAGCACCGGCCAGAACCAGATCTGCATCACGGAGGTCGCGGACTCGCCCACGAACCCCAACTTCGAGTTCATCGAGATCTTCATCGAGTGAACGCTTGGTCCGGTTGTAGTTACGGTGGTAGGCGCACGTAGCGCGGCTTGTCAGCGCGTCAGGGCTCGGGAGCCGGCCGGACCTTGTTGCGCAAGAATGCCAGGTAGACCACCGCGCCGAGCGCGGTCATCCCCAGGCCGAGCGCGCTCGGCTTCGGCGCGGTCCACACCGTGTTGACGAGCAAGAGCAGCGCGAGCGCCACGTACACGACCGGGACGATCGGAAAGCCCGGCACCCGGAACGGCCGCTCGCGGTCCGGCTCGCGGCGGCGCAGCAGGACCACCGAGCCGGCGTTGAGCGCGTAGAACAGCCACGACGCGAACACCACCGCGTCGGTCAGATCGTCGAAGCTGCCGCTGAGCGCGAGCAAGCACGACAGCGCGCCCTGCACCACCACCGAGATCGTCGGGACGTGCGCGCCGGCCGACAGCCGCGCCAGCGCCGCCGGGGCGAGCCCATCCTTGGCGACGGCGTACGGCACGCGCGCGCCGGTCAGCATCGAGCCGTTCATCGCCGAGACTGCCGAGACCGTCATCGCCACGGCGAGCAGCACCTGCGCGGGTCCGCCGAGGAACTGGGTGGCGGCCCGCGCGGCGACCGCCGGTGCGCCCGGGAACTTGTCGGAGTTCGCGGTCACGACCTCCGAGAACGGCAGCGCGTGGAAGTACCCGACGTTGACCAGCGCATAGGTCGCCAGCACCGCCAGCATGCCGATCACCGTCGCGCGCGGCAGGTTGCGCTTCGCGTCGCGGATCTCGCCGGCCGCCATCGGCAGGTTGTTCCAGCCGTCGTAGGCCCACAGCGCAGCGAGCACCATCGCGCCGAACGCGCTCCACCCCGGGAACGCGCCACCCTGCCCCAGGTGCCCCCAGTCGCCGTGCGGCGCGAGCAAGGCGCCGGCCGCGAGCCCGAGGATCATCACGACCTTCATCGCGGTCAGCGCGGTCTGCAGCCGGCCCCCCGAGCGCACGTTCAGGCAGTTGATCGCGGTGAACACGACGATGAGCCCGATCCCGGCGACCTGGACCCCGCTGATGTGGCTGGGGATGATCTGGACCCCGTGGATCTGCACCCCGCCGATCGGCACGCCGAAGCGATCGAGCGGGACCGCGGTGGCAAAGAACGTCGCGCTGCCGACCGCGTAGGCCGCGATCGACCCCGGCGTCGCGATCCAGAACCGGTTCCACGCGAACAGGTAGCCCATGAACGGGCCGTAGCCCTGGCGCAGGTAGATGTACTCGCCGCCCGCGGTGGGGAACATGCCGCCCAGCTCGGCGTAGGTCATCGCGCCGGTGAACGACAGCGCCGCCGCCACGCCCCACGCCGCGAGCACCCACGCCGGCGAGCCGCCGAGCTGCGCCATCACCGCGGTCTTGAGGAACACGCCGGTCCCGATGATCGTGCCCACGACGATCGACGCCGAGGCCCACGGGCCGAGATCGCGGCGCAGCGTCCTGACCTGTGCGCCCGTCCTCCCTTGCGACCGGTCACCGTCGGTCATCGCGCGGCCACCGCGGCCGTGGCGACCCACGCGCGGACGCGCTCCTCGAGCACGGGCAGCGTCACCGCGCCGGCCCCGAGCACGACCGCGTGGAACGCCGGAAGATCGAACTTCGCGCCGAGCGCGGCCTCGGCCTGCCGGCGCAGCTTCCAGATCTCGAGCTGGCCGACCTTGTACGCGAGCGCCTGCCCGGGCCAGCCGATGTAGCGATCGACCTCGTTCGAGATGTTGACCTCGGTCAGCGCCGTGTGCTCGCGCATGAACGCCTCGGCCTCGGCGCGCGTCCAGCCGAGCGCGTGGATCCCGGTGTCGACCACGAGCCGCGACGCCCGCCACGCGTCGTAGGACAGCTTGCCGATCCGATCGAGATCGGCGGTGTAGAGGCCCATCTCCTCGGCGAGCTGCTCGGTGTACAGCGCCCAGCCCTCGATGAACGCGGTCGAGCCGTCGAGCTTGCGGAACATCGGCAGCGCGCCGAGCTCCTGCGCCAGCGCGATCTGCAGGTGATGCCCGGGGATCGATTCGTGCCAGGTCAGCGCCTCGAGCTCGAACCGCGGCCGGGTCTCGGGCTTGTACGTATTGACGAAGTACTCGCCGGGCTTGGTGCCGTCGTAGTGCGGCTGGCGGTAATAGGCGATCGTCGAGTACGGCGCCTCGTACGCCGGCGTCTCGCGCATCACGCAATCGGTCCGCGGCAACACCGAGAAGAACCGCGGGATCGCCGCCTTGGCGCGATCGAGCGCGTGCTGGGCCGCCGCGAGCAGCTCCTCTCGCGAGTCGAAGTACAGCGCGCGATCGCCGCGCAGCCTCGCGATCGTCCGGGCGAGATCCGGGGTGCCCAGCACCGTCTTGCCGAGCGCGGCGATCTCGCGATCGGTGCGGGCGATCTCCGCCAGGCCGAGCGCGTGGAGCTCCGCCGGGGTCTTCGGTAGCCCGACGTGGAACAGGATCGCGGCGCGGTAGCACGCCTCGCCACCGGGCACCCCGACGAGCCCCTCCTGCTCGGTCCGCGCCTTCGGCAGCACGGTGTCGGAGAGGAACGCGCGCAGCCGCGCGAACGCCGGCCGGATCTGGGTCGCGACGACGTCGTGCAGCGCCTGCAGCTGGCGGTCACGCTCGCCGGCAGGCCATGGATCCGTCGCCGGCGGCGTGGCCCACGCCGGCGCGACCATCGCCCACTGCGAGACCGGCTTGGCGAGCTCGCGATCGAGCTGCTCGATCGCGCGGCGCAGCTTCTCCGCCGAGGCGACCCGGCCGTCCGCCAGCCCGCGCCGCAAGTTTGCGATCGTATCGTCGATGAGCCTTGCGCCCCGCCTCATCCGCGCGACGAGGTTGGCCGCGTCGCCCGGCGCGGTCACCCGGTGCGCCTCGACCAGGTACGACAGCTCGCCGAACACGCTCGCGTTCGCCGCATCGACGTTCCACTCGTGGAACTTGCAGGCGGCCATCGCGTGCTCCGCGAGGAGCTTGCCGCGCAGGAGCGCCAGGGTCACGCGATCGACCTCGCCCAGCCGCGCGGCGTCGAGCGCGACCACCCGGGCCAGGAGCGCGTCGTGCTCGGCCTCCACGGCGGCGATCGAGGCCGCGTCGCGCGGCGCGAGCTGGTCATCGTAGCGGTGATCGCCCAGCGTGGTCGCCAAGGCCGGCTCCCAGCGCATCGCGTGCTCCCAGTGATCGGCGATCACGTCGCGCAGCGCGGGATCGGTGACCCCGGCGACCGCCGCGGCGGCGAGGGGTGAAGACGAGCTCGGCATGGGACTCCTCGATCTGGCGCCGCACGCGATCACGCAGGCGGCGACGAGCACGCTGCACAACGCAGCCTCGCGGGGGATGGCGATCCGGGCGGCCTTGCCGACGGGGTCGGGGGCCTGCCCCGTGGGATCAACGCGCACGGATCGGTTGTACCGTGTAGGCTTGCCGGCGTGCAGGTCCATTTGATCGACGGCACGTACGAGCTGTTTCGCCAGTGGTTCGGCGCGCCGCAGGCCCAGGCCCACGGCCGCGAGGTCGGCGCCGTTCGCAGCATGATCCGCAGCTTCGCGATGCTGCTCGGCAAACCGAGCCCGGGACGCTCGGAAGGTGCGCGCGATCGCCTGCCGATGACCCATGTGGGGGTTGCCTTCGATCACGTGATCGAGTCGTTCCGCAATGATCTGTTCGCCGGCTACAAGACGGGCGAAGGCCTCCCCGAGGCCCTGGTCGGCCAGTTCGAGCTCGCCGAGCGGGCCGCCGCCGCCATGGGCCTCGTCGTGTGGCCGATGATCGAGTTCGAGGCCGATGATGCGATCGCGACCGCCGCCCACCGGCTCGCCGCAGATCCGGAGGTCGAGCGCGTGCTGATCACCGCCGTCGACAAGGACATGTGTCAGTGCGTCGCCCAGACCCGCGTCGTGTGCTGGGATCGGTTCAAGGACCAGATCCTCGACGAGGCCGGCGTCGTCGCCAAGCACGGCGTCGCGCCCGCGTCGATTCCGGATCTGCTCGCCCTGGTCGGCGATACAGCTGACGGCATCCCCGGCCTGTCCGGCTGGGGCAAGAGCTCGGCGGGAAAGCTCCTCGCGGTCTACCGCCACATCCCCGCCATCCCCGACGATCACACCACCTGGACGGTCGCCCTGCGCGGCGCCGATCGCCTCGCCCGCGAGCTGCGCGAGCACCGCGCCGAGGCCACCCTGTACCGCACGCTCGCCACCCTGCGGACCGACTGTCCGATCACCTGCGACGCCGCCGCGCTCGCCTGGCGCGGCGTGAACCGCCCGGCGCTCGACGCGATCTGCGACGAGATCGGCATCGAACCGAGCAGCGTTCGCCTGTGACGGCCCGGCCCCCGCACCCGCCTCGCCGGCTCATCGCAGATCGAGATCTTGTTCGGCCCGCAGCTTGCGCAGCTGCTTCTCGCCGAACCGCTGGATCACCGGCTGGTCCGGCGTGCGCCCCAGCTGAAAGCAGACCGTGCCCTCGTCGTCGGGCGTATCCGCGTTGATGAGCGCATCGAGCGCTTCCAGGCTATGGGTCGTGGCGAACAGCTGGACGTTGAGCTCGTGGCAAGCCGCGACGATCCAGGCGTACACGTTCTCGACCAGGGAGACGTGCAGCCCGGTCTCGATCTCGTCGATCAGCAGCACGCCGTTGGCGGCGCGGGGCAGCGCGAGCGCGAGCGCCAGGATCCGGCGAATCCCGTCGCCGAACGAGCTCACGGGCAAGAACCCGGCGCGGGCGTCCTTCAGGTACAGCATCGGCTCGCGCTGGGTCGCGAGCACCCGCACATCGACGATGCTCGGCTCGATGCGCTTGACCAGCTCCAGCGTCCGGCGCTCGTTCCCCGACAGGACCGCATCCGAGAACCCCTTCGTCGCCGGCTGCCTGAGCCAGTGATCGTACGGCGTCACCGTACGCACGGCGAGCCGCGGCAACGTCTGGCTCGCCCGGTAGACCGACTCACCCTCCCAGATCTGGAACACGTGGGGATCGGCGAACAGCTGGCCCTGTGACGTCCGGGCGTGGACGGCGATCTCGAGCCCGGTGCGCTCGACCTCGGCCACGACCTCGCTCGCGCCGCTGTCATCGCTGTCGAGCAGGGTCTTCTGCACGCGCATCCCCCGCAGCTCGCTCAGGCTCGCGTCCACCGAGCTGACCGCCGTCGGCCCGGTCACGTCGATGCGAATCCGCCCGACCTGCGGCGGATCGGCGCCCGCCACCGGAAACAAGTAGCGGATGCGATCGACCTTGGAGCTGGTCATCGCCGCCAGGGGCGACGGCTCACGGCGGTTCGCCGTGTGGAGCCACACGAGCGGATCCACCGGGTTCGAGAGCAGCGAGATCGCCTCGAGGACGCTGGTCTTCCCCGAGTTGGAGCTGCCCACCAGGAGGTTGACCCGGCCCAGCTCTTCGAGCTTCAGCTCACGGAGGCCGCGAAAGGCCTTCACCGTCAACGTTTCGAACGGCCACTTCATGCGACCCCCAGTGGATGACCATCTCGTCCGCCTGCGTGCTCGCTCAGGTGGCGGCGCGACGCTTCGTCGTCAGTTGAACCAGTAGCGGATGCCGACCGAGGCATCGAAGTCGATGAACACCGTATGCGGCGCATAGCCCGAGAAGAAGTCGAGCACCGGCACGACCTGGATAAAGATGTCGAGCGGCACGTTGTTGAAGTCGAACGACACGCCGATCGGGACGCGGACCCCGATCGCGAACGCCGTGACGTTGTTGTTGGCCGGGTCGTGGTAGCCAAAGTCCCAGAACCGGCCCCCGACCCCGATGTAGAGCGGCAGCTCGAACGGCTCGGCCGATGCCAGCGACACCGGGTGGAACAGGTAGTCCCCGTAGAGGTGGAGGCCGGAGCGATTGTAGTACGTGTAGAGGTCGCCGATCCCGAAATCGAGGGCGCGGTCCGACGACAGGAAGTACTTCCCGTTGATCCCGGTCGGGGCGCCGAGCTCGAGCCCCAGGCCAAACGTCTTGTTGGCGTCGAAGCTCCGGCCGCCGAGGTGGCCTCCCGGGCGAGGCCGCGCCTCGGACGCGGCGGTGGCGAACATGAGAATTCCAAAAGTGGCGAGCAAGATCTTGCGTGCCGTCATGATGCGCAATCCTAGCGCTCCGATCGCGCCAAGCCTCCTGTTCGTGCACAATAACGATGTGGTCCGTCCCCGCACCGCCGTCTGCATCTTGACGTCGGCGGCTGCCTGTGGCTCCGGACCGAGCAGTCCCAGGGCAGCGCCGCAAGAGCCGCCTCCCCCCCATACCGCCCAGCTCGTCGTGATCGACGCCGCGGTGCCCGACGCTCCCGAGCTCCCCAAGCTGGCGTGCGAAGCTGGCACGACGCTCGCGGTCGCCCGTGCGCCTGAGCGCACCTGGTTCTGCGCCAGGCCCGACGGCACGCGCCAGGGCCCGTTCATGACGGTGTTCCCCGACGGCCAGCCCGAGATCACCGGCGCCTACAAGGACGGCCTCCTCGATGGCGCGTGGCAGCGCCGCGGCGTCACCGGCACGGTCATCGAGGCCGGGAGCTACGCGGCCGGCCAGAAATCCGGACACTGGCAGGTGACCAGCGCGGCCGGCGCGCCGCTCGGCGAATACGACATGCGCGCCGGCACCGGCACCGAGAAGCAGTGGCTAGACGACGGCACGCTGTACCGCGAGCGCACGCTCAAGGCCGGTGTGGCCCACGGCCCCGAGAAGTTCTACGCCGCCGACGGGACGCCGCTGGTCGCGTCGGAGTGGACGTCCGGCAAGCTCAACGGCCCGCACGCCGCCGGCACCCGCGGCACGCTGCGGATCGAAGAGACGTTCGCGGCGGGCGTGCGGCGCGGCGCCCGCCAGATCTGGCAGTTCTGGCTGATGATCGTCGACGAGTCCTACGATCGCCGCGGCAAGCTCGACGGCGACTACACGATCTGGCGCAGCAAGAAGCTGATCCGCGTGCACGGCACGTTCGATCACGGCAAGCGCGACGGCCTGTGGACGTGGAACGATCGCGACGGCAACAAGGAGCGCGAGGGCAGCTACCTCGACGGCAAGCGCGATGGCGCGTGGACCGAGTGGTACGAGAACAAGATCGTGTTCACCGGCAGCTACACGAGCGGCAAGCCCGACGGCGAGTTCATCTTCTACGATCACAACCAGAACGAGCTCGGCCGGTTCGAGATCAAGGGCGGCACCGGCACGATGCTGACGTTCTGGCCCAACAAGAAGGTCGCGACGCGCCAGCACCTCTATCAAGGTGCGGCCGACGGGGTCTACCAGGAGCTCACCAACCGCGGCAAGGTGGTCGTCGAGGGCCGGTTCCGCGCCGACCAGAAGCACGGCGCGTGGAAGGAGTGGACGCCCGACGGGGTCCCGACCCTCGAACAGACCTGGAAGCGCGGCAAGCTCGACGGCGTGGTCAAGAAGTACGTCGATGGCAAGGTCGCGACCGAGGCGACCTACAAGGAGGGCAAGGCGGCCGGACGGTACGTCGAGTACCGCAATGGCAAGCCCGCGGTGACCGGCCAGTTCCAGGACGATCGCAAGACCGGCACGTGGACCGAGTACGACGCCGGCGACCACGTCACCCTGACCGCGACCTACAAGGACGGCGTGCTCGACGGCCCGTGGCGACAGCTGGTCGACGGCGAGGTGCTCGAGGGCACCCTGACGCAGGGGCGTCGCACCGGGACCTGGACGCGCACCGACAAGGCCGGCGCCGTACGGCAGATCACGTACCCGGCACCCTAGCCCGCTCGGAGGTTCCCCGAGAAACCACCGCGACGCCAAAGATATTTCCGTGTGCAACCAGACGCCTCTTCGCGCGTTCTCATGGGCATGAGCGCCGTGCATCCCGACCCCAAGGCCCCCGCGACGCTGATGGCACTCGCCCGCATGCGCCGGACCCAGCGCGCCCTCGCCCACGCCTATCTCCATCGCAACGCGCCGCTGCCGACCCTGCGCAGCTCGCTCGGCTACATGACGACGACGACGCGGGTGACCGAGGATGCCCCGGCGGGCGGCCACCGCATGACCGTGCTCGGCGTCGCGCGGTTCGAAGGCGTGGCGTACGTCGTCGAGGAGATCGGCGGCGACAACGCGCCGGTCGTGTACCGGCTGTACCTGCGCGGCCCGCGGCAAGGCCACCTGGTTCCGCTCCAGGCGTGGTACGAGCACAGCGAAGACGTCGCCGAGCTACGCGCGCGGATCGCGGCCCTGGCGCCGACCCTCGAGCCGGTTCTCCCGGCCGCGTCCGAGGCCTGGATGCTCTCGACGCGGATCGTGCAGCGGCGTGCGCTGCGGATCGCCGGTCCCGGCGCGTCCAGCGAGCTGCCGATTCGCAAGTTCGCCCTCCAGCTCGTGGTCGAGCCGGTCCGCGGCAGCGGCCCGAGCGGCCGATCGACCGTGACGGCGTTCCTTACGCCACACGCCCAGCTCGCCGAGGTCTGGTCGCTCCCGGATCGCCCCGACGCGGACGGCTCGTCCGACGTGGCGCTCGCGCGGGTGACGTTCACCGGCATCCCGTGCGGCACGGGGCTGGCCAAGGACACGATCGTCCTGCTCACCGCGGGGCTCTACGGCGTCGACGACCCCGATTCGCCAGATTGAGAGACTCGGCGCCAGCGGCCGCGGTCTCCCGGGAAGCTGGCAAGCATCGGCGTGTTATGGTCCCCGCGCAATTTGGAGGACACGGCCATGCAGAAACGGCGACTCGTCTTGCTAGCAGTTGCGGCGTCGGTGCCGCTCCTCATCGGGAAGGCCGGGGAGTGCTGGGCGGAGGCCTCGGCGACCGACCTCGACGCCGTGGCGCAGCGCATGATCGCCCAGGAGCGCGTCGCCGGAGCGTCGGTCCTGGTGGTTCACCACGGCAAGGTGGTGCTGCACAAGGGCTACGGCTACGCGGACCTGGGCCTGGAGGCGCCCGCGAAGGACGAGACCGTGTATCACGTGGTCGGGCCGATGCTGCCGTTCACCGGCATCGCGGTGATGCAGCTGATGGAGAAAGGCAAATTGTCGCTCGATGATCAGCTGTCGAAGCACATCCCCGAGTTCCCCATGCAGGGCCATCACGTCACGATCCGGCAGCTCCTGAATCACACCTCGGGGATCGTCGACTACCACTACCTGGGCGATCCGATCGAGGCGACCAGCCGGCAGCCCAAGGCGCTCGACGAGGTGATGGCGCTCTACGCCGGGAAGCAATGGGTGAACGAGCCGGGGAAGAAGTGGGACTGGTCGATCTCCGGATTTCAGCTGCTCGTGACGATCGTCGAGCGCGCCAGCGGCGAGAGCTTCGCCGACTATGTCCGGCAATACATCCTCGTGCCCGCGGGCGTGAAGGCCACGGCGTACTGCGACGATCTCTCGCTCGTCCACGGGCTGTCGCACTCGTATCGCCACTTCGAGAAGGGCTTCGTGCCGGCGTACGAGAACGCCATGGCCTATAATGCCGACCTGCGGTTCTGCAGCACGGTGGGCGATATCTATCAATTGTGGAAGGCGATCGGCGACAAGCAACTCGTCGCCCCCAAGACGTTCGCGATGATGACGACCGCCGAGGGCCCGGCCGCGCACACGAGCACGAAGGATCCGAAGGCGGCCTATGGCTTCGCGATGATCTTGAACAGCGAGGACGATCATCGCCGGATCGGCCAGCACGGCTCGCTCCTGGGCTACAGCGGCAGCCTGTACGACTTTCCAGAAGATCAATTGACGATCGTCGTCCTGACCAACACCGAAGGCCAGAATGCCTACGCGATCACGCGGGCGCTGGCCCGCACGGTGCTCGGGCTGCCCGCGTTGCCTGCACCGTCGGCGCCGACAGCCGAGGCCGCCGAACGCGTACTGGCGGATAGCCCGCTCGCCGCGGGCGAGCTGAGCCAGCTGGCGGGCACCTTCGTCTTGAAGCTGGAGCACGTGAACGACGGGCTCCACGACTCGTTCGTGCAATACCGCCGGACCTATCGCGTGTTCGACGAGAACGGCCGGATCATGATCCAGGCGCTGGGCGAGGGTCCCCAGCGGTTGCTGAAGCAGGCGGATGGTAGCTTCGCGATGCGCTCGGCGCCCGAGAGCCACGTCACGTTCGTGGTCCAGAACGGGCATGCCGTGAGCATGAAGATGGATCCATCGGGGTTTGGGGCCCCGCTGTCGGGCAAGCGCGTGGGCCCCGGGGATCCGGCGACGTTTCATCGAGCGCCGAAGTAGGCGACGGCTAGCGCGCTCGCGGCGCGAGGATGTCGTCGAGCAGTGCCGGCTTCGAGCCGTCGCGGACCAGGTGCGGGTAGCGCAGGCCGCCGTGGTAATCGACGCGCGCGGTCTTGAATACCTCGCCCTGCGACAGGATCAGCTCGATCGGCGTGTTCGTCTTTGCGGCGCGCTCGATCGCCTTGGTCAGCCGGTTGGCCTCGTAGGCGAGGCCGTCGACAGCGAGCAGCTTCATGCCGATCGTCACGCCGGCCTTCGCCGCCGGGCTGTCCCACAGCACGTACGTCACGAGCGCGTCCTTGTCGGTCATGATGCCCAGCGAGTAGGTGTGATTGACGCCCTTCTGCCGGAAGCCCTCGACGGACTTCCAGTAGTCACCCGGCTCGCCGGTGAACACCAGCTTGTAGCCGCTGCGCGCGACGCCATCGAGCGGCACCTTGCCGACGCCGTCGAGCCGGCTGCGCAGGAACGTGGCCCAGTCGTGCTGCATGACGTCGCCGAGCGCCTTGACCACGTCGTCGAACGTGTAGGTCTCGGGCACGTAGCTGCCGTCGTGCACGCCGAAGAATGTGCGCGCGAAGTCGTCGAGCGACTTCTTGCCGCCCGACTGCTCGCGGATCAGCGTATCGGCGTCGAGCCAGATCAGGCCGCCCTCGAGGTAGTAGTCCTCGAAGCGCTGCCAGCTCGGCCACGACATCGGCCGCCGCGGGTTGATGATCTCGTCGTTCGTGGTGTCCTGCAGCGATCGCCAGCTGCGTCCGGCCTGCGCCTGCATGAGCGCGATGTTGCCGGCGAGCTCGTCGAGCGCCTGCTGCTTGGTCCACAGGCCGGCGCGCGCGGTGAGGACCTCGCCCCAGTACGACGTGCCGCCCTCGTAGACCCACAGCAGCGAGTTGCGCATCGCCGTGTTGTAGTCGGGCGTCCACAGATCAGCGGGACGGCGAAACTTACCGTCCCACGAGTGCACGAATTCATGTGCGATGACGTCGCGATTGCCCATCGTCTTGTCCCAGTCAACGAGATCGTCGACGGGCTCGCCGTACTCGGCGGAGCGATGGTGCTCGAGCGTGGTGTCCCAGCCGATCTCGTCGCTGAGCGCGAGCAGGAAGCTGTAGTGGTCGTAGTGCTTGGCGCCGAACAGCCGGTACGCCTGCTGGACGAGCTGGCGATACAGGTCTGTGACCTTCGGGCTGACCTCGAGGAGGTCGGCCCGATCGGCGGTGAGATCGAGCACGACCGGCGTCTTGTCGCCCGGCGCGAGGTCGTAGCGCCTGTAGTAGCGCCCCGCGTGGAGCGGCGAGTCGACGAGCGTCTCGACGGGCACGGCCTTGAACGTGGTCGCCGCGCCGGCCGACGACGCGATGTCGAGCGCGCACGCGAGGCGCCAGCCATCGGGCACGCGGATCGTCGCCTCGATCGGGATCTGGCGCGTGAAGTAGCCGGCCGGATAGAGCACGACCGCATCCCAGTCGAGCACGAGCATCTCGCGCCCGACCTCCTGGCGCCCGATCTGCTTGCCGACCGGCGACAGGTACGCGAAGTCGACGCCGATCGCCGTGACGCCGGCGGGGACAGGCACGTGGAACGCGAACGGATCGAGCGCGTCGCGCGTCCACGCGATGCGAGCGCCGCGCGCCGACACGGTCAGACCTGCGAGCCGATCGATCGGGCCTTCGGGGGCGTGTGTGCCCGGCAGCCAGCGCGGATAGAACAGCACGACGTCGCCGGCGGCCGCGATCGGGATGTCCTCGTGGACCTTGAACACGCGCCGCGTGAGGTCGGTCGTGTCGACGGACAGCTTGAGGGTGCCGGGATACGGCACGTCGTTCGGCGGCGGGATCGTCGAGCTGGCAGCGAGCGGCGTGGGACCGGGGCTGGCCATGCTCGTACCCGCCGCCACCACGGCGACCATGCAAGCAACGAGGCTTCTCATCGCGCCGATTGTAGAGCGTGCGCGGCGATCCGCGCCTCGATCTCGGCCATCGTCCACCCACCGGGTTTGGCCGCCCTGGCGGTGCCGGGGGGCGCCCCGGCGAGCACCCACTGGATCAGCGCGCACCGCTCGGGTTCGCTGAGCGGCTCGCCCGGCGGCATCTGGTAGCTCGCGCCCGGCGAGTCGGTGCGCACGATCATCAAGCTGCACCCCGGATTGCCCGGCGTGACGCGGCCGGCGAGCAAGGCGGCGTAGGCGTGCTGCGGGTCCTGGAACGACATGCCACCCTTGAGCCCCACGGCCGAATGGCAGGACGCCTGCTGCGAGCCGCACGTGTTCTGCAGCGTCATCGCGTAGACGTTGTCGAACGTGGGCGGGTAGAGCGGCGCGCAGGTCGTATCGACGGTGATGCACGCGGGCGGTGAGTCGGGGCATCCGGCGGACAGCCCTGCCGCGAAGATGGCCACGAGCCACGGCGATCGCATCCCGCTCACTCTACGCGGGATCTCGCGGCGCGGCAGCGACGGCCGGCCGGCGAGTGCGACACCGCACGCACGCCGAGCAGCGCTCCCTATGAGGTCAAATGCCACGGCGAGGTCGCCAGCGGCGCGAGCTGCGCGACGAGCCGCTGGTAGCGGCCATAGGCAAGGGTGGCGCGCTGTCCGGCCGCGACGTCGGGCGAAAACGTCGCCGAGGGTGGTGGTGCGAGCGCGGCGAGCGTCGCGAGATCGGGGGCGATGCCGGCGGCGACCGCGGCGATCATCGCCGCGCCGATCGGCGTGGCATCCGGGCGCGCGGCCACCTGATGGGGCAAGCCGAGCACGTCTGCGCGGATCTGCGCCCAGACCCGGCTCTGCGCGCCACCGCCGAGCAGCAGCACCTCCCGCGCGGGGAGCCCGAGCTCGCCGAGCCGCACGACGACATCGCGCGCGGCGAACGCGAGGCCCTCGAGCACGGCGCGGGCGACGTGGGCCCGATCGTGACCCGCCGCGAGCCCGTGCAGCGTGCCGCGGGCGTGCGGCCGCCACACCGGCGTCATCGCGCCGGCGAGCGCCGGGAGGAACGTGACGCCGCCGGCCCCCGGCGGGGCGGTCGCCGCGAGCGCGTCGAACTCGGCGTCGCCGGACACGCCCAGCAGGCGCGCCGCCCAGCGGACCGCCCCACCCGACATCCAGCCTGGGTTCTCGACGAAGAACGCGCCGGTCGGGTACGCGTGGGTCTCGACCATCGGCTCGCCGGCGCGATCCAGCACCGGCGAGTGGGCGAGCGCCCCGACTACCTCCGCGGTGCCGATCGCGCACACGATCGGACCGGGCGCGATCACCCCGGCCCCGAGCGGCGCCGCAAAGTCATCCCCGGTGCCGACCGCGACGCGAAGCCCCGCCGGCAAGCCGGTCAGCCGCGCGCCCTCGGCGGTCAAGCGACCGGCGACGTCCCACGCCGGCCGGAGGCTCGGTAGCTGGTCGGGCGTGACCTCGAACGCATCGAGCAGCTCCTGGGCCCACCGCGCGGTCGCCAGCTCGAGCAGCATCGTCGTCGACGCGAGCGCCGGATCGATCGCGGCGGTGCCGGTCAGCCGCTCGACCAGGTAGCTCACCGGCTGGTGAAACCGCGCCGCGCCGGGACACGCGCGCGAAAGCCACGCGAGCTTGGGCGCCATGTGCCCCGCATCGGCGACCTGCCCGGTCAGCGCGAACATCCGCGGGGCCGCCACGCGCGCCGCCTCTGCCACGGCGCGGCGGTCCTGCCAGATCAGCGCCGGATGCAGTGGGCGGGCGCTGGCGTCGACCGCGACGCAACCGTCGAGCTGTCCGGCGATCGCGATCGCGGCGACCGCGTCGGGCGGGGCACCGGCCTGGGCCAGCGCGCCGGCGATCGCGGGGCCCAGCGCCGCCTCCCAGGTCCGCGGATCCTGCTCCGCGCGATCGGGCTCGGGGTACTGCGTCGGGTAGCCGACCGCATGCTGGCCGAGCACGGCGATCGCGGCGTCGCACACGACCGCCTTGAGGCTCTGGGTACCCAGATCGAGACCGACGACGAGCACCCGGCGATGCTAGTCCCGGATCCGGCGACGTGCACCTCGCAGGACGCTCAACCTCGCGACTCCGCGTGGGCCGCCCGGGCGGCCGGGACGGACGGCACCGCACGAGCTGCCCGGCGCGCGGCCGACCGGAAGTAGCCGATCAGGAGGCGCGTATCGATGAGCACGGTCGCGACCATGGCCAGGTAGGCGATCTGAGGCGCGATCCCGAGCTCCGACAGCGTCCGCGCGAGGCCGAACGAGACCAGGTACGCGTCGAAGCTCATGCAGACGCGACGAAACGTCTCGACGCCGACCCGATGGACCAGCGCGTGGCCGATGGGGAGGCCGATCAACACGCCCGGCGCGATCCACGGCAACAGGCTCGCGCTGTCGCGCGTGAGCAGCCCCAGCGACGCGTACACGATCAGCGCGCAGACCGACTCGATCGACCGCACGACGGCGAGCGCGACCTTGAACTCGTCCTTGTTGAGCCCCTGGTTGTTCCAGAACAGCGCGAGCGGCGGACCGGAGATCGTCGTGACGCCATAGAGCACGCCGACGCCGGCGCCGAGCGGCAACGCGGCGCGCCGCTCGTTACGGATCGGCCAGCGCAGCCCGGACGCCTGGATCAAGATCAGCGGCAAGAGCGCCATGTAGGCCGACAGCTTGATGGTCGACGGTGCGACGTGGCCGAGCAGCAGCGCGCCGCCGACCACGCCCGGCACGAGCCCGATGGCGAGCGGCCACACGCGAGGCAAGATCTTGCCGGCCGCGCGCCGGTTCCAGAACAGCGCGTAGAGGTTGATCACGACCTCGATCACGACCAGCGCGGGGCTGAGCACGCGCCCCGCGACCACGAGGAGCGCGACCGGCACCGAGATCGACGAGTAGCCGTAACCCAGCGCGCCGTTGACCGTGGCCGCGCCAAGGCTGGTGAATGCCAGCACGAGCAGGGCCGCGAGGGTCATCGCACCGCGTCCGTCATGACGGATAACAATCTAGTCTTACAGCGGACAGCTTGTCAACTATAACGGACATCGCCTACAACCTGCTAGAATTACTTGATAGCAGCTACCCGCGCGGTGACGATGGCTCTCACCCACGCATGATGTTGCGGCCGGCCTCGCCGGGGCCCCGCCAGGTGGGTCAGTTCGAGACCCGCGGCTCCGTGCTCGGCTCGGGTAGGGAGCACGGCAAGGTCACGGTGAACGTGGAGCCGGCCCCCGGCTCGCTGTCGACGGTGATCGCGCCACCGTGGGCGACGACGATCGACCGGGCAATGTAGAGCCCCAACCCGAGCCCGCCGTAGCGCGACGACGGGACCGCGCGCTCGAACCGGTCGAACACGTACGGGCGGCGCGCCGGGTCGATGCCGATACCGTGGTCGGTCACGGCCAGCTGCGCATCGGCGCCGTGCTGCTCGATCCGGATCTCGATCGGCTTGCCGGCGCCGAACTTGGCGGCGTTGGTCACGAGGTTCGTCACCACCTGCTCGAGCCGCGACGGATCCCATCGCCCCACGACTGGCGCCGCGCACGCGATCGAGACCTGCGATCCCGCCGCCGCGAGCTCGCCCTCGATGTGCTCCACCGCTTCGCGCACGATCGCGTCGAGCGCGACCTCGATCGGGTTCAGGTGAAGGCGGCCCTGCTCGATCCGGGAAGCGTCCAGCAGCTCCGAGGTGAGCTGCTCGAGGCGAACGGTGTTGCCGAGCACGCGGCGCAGGGTGCGATCCAGGATCTCCGGCGACACCGCGCGATTGCGCTCGGCGGCGCGCAGCAGGCCCTGTGCGCTGAGCCGGAGCGACGCCAGCGGCGTCCGGAGCTCGTGCGACGCGATCCGCAGGAACTCCTCCCGCAGGTGCAGCGCCCGCCGCGTCTCGTCGAGTAGCCGCGCGTTGTCGATCGCCAGCGCCATCCGGCGGCCGAGCTCGATCGCGAGCTCCGCGTCGGCCCGGACGAACCGGTGCGGGATCGTCGAGACCAGCATCAGCGCGCCGATCACCTGGTCGCGGACGTGCAGCGGCACGAACACCCCGCTCCCCGCGCCGAGCCGGCGGAAGAGCTCGAGGTGGTGCTCGTCGACGCAGTAGGTGCGGAGCTGATCTTCGGTCAGCACGGGGGACTCGACCACCCTGCCGGTCCGCAGGATCTCCCATAGCGGCGACCTCTGATCCGGCGGGTAGCGCGCCACCAGCTCGCGGAGGATCGGCTCCTTGTCGGGATCGCGGTGGGCGCTGGCGATCCGCACGATCGTACCGTTCTCCTCGAGATCGATCAGCGCCCAGTCCGCGAAGGATCGCGCGCACAGCTGCGCCAGGGCGTCGAACAGGCCCCGGGACTCGAGCGTCTGTGACATCAGCGCGGTCGCTTCGCCGAGCAGGAGCCCGCGGCGCTCGGCCGCCTCCGCCTCGATCCGCCCCGCACGCTCGCGCTCGAGCAGCCGCGCGTTCTCGAGCGCGATCGCCGCCTGCGCCGCCAGGAGCTCGAGCGCGACGAGCCGCTCGGGGGTGAACGTGCCCGGGACCAGGTCGTTCTCGAGGTAGAGCAGCGCGACGGCGTCCGCCCGCAGGCGGACCGGCAAGCACAGCACCGAGCGCGGATGGCTGTCGGCGAAGTACGGATCGCTCGCGAACCGCCCGGCGTTCTCGGCGGCGTCGAACAGCACCGGCTCCTGGGTCCGTAGCACGTACGACAGGAGCGACCTCGGGACGCGCGCGTCGTCCACCAGGGCGGGGGGCTCGTCGACCGTCGCCTCGGCCGCGATCGCGAGCTCGCCGCCCTGCGCGGTGACGAGGACCACGCGCCGCGCGCCGCCCTCCTCGAGCACGAAGCGCAGGAGCGTCCGCGCCAGGAGCTCCTTGTCCATGACGCTCGAGATCGTCTGCGACGCCTTGATCACCGATAGCCGGTCGAGATGCTCGGGACGCAGCGCGACGTCCGCCGGGCCGCTTGGCTGGAGCTCGAGCTCGGGGTGGGTGCGGCGGAGCTGTCGCGCCTTGCCCTTGGCGCCCCACCGGACGTAGCGGACGTGGGCCTCGCGCACGTAGGCATCGGCGATCAGCACCCGGCCGCGCTCGCGATGAAACCGCGCCGCGGCCTCGTAGGCGATCGCCTCGTGCTGGATGAAGCCCTGCTCGCGCGCGGTGCGGATCGCCTGCTCGTAGCGCCGGGCCGCCTGGTCCTCCTCGCCCCGGATGCGCGCGAGCTCGGCGCCGGTCAGCTCGGCGCGGCCACGGAAGTTGTCGGGGCCGTACTGCGCCCACGCCGCGAGCTGCGCGTGGTGCTCGGCGAGCTCCTCGTAGAGCCGCGGTCGCTCGTCCTCAGACGCGCCGTCGTGGTGGGCGGCGCACGCGAGCGCGGCATAGAACACGTACTCCGCGGTCTCGGGAAACGACGTCATCGTCCACAGCAGCGGTCGTACCTTGGCCGCCGCCACCACCGCGCCGGCATGATCGCCGGCCAGGAACCGCGCCTGCACCTTGAAGATCCAGTACCAGCACGTGGTGATGCTCGGTTTACCCGCGAGGCGCTGCTCGAACTGCTCCTCGGCGAACCCCTCGTCGTCGAACGAGCCGAGCTGCCTCGTCATCCCCCGGAACGACCGGATCATCTGCAGCTCCAACGTGACGATGTCGATCACCAGCTCGAGCTTGACCTTCTGCAGGAACGCGAGCGCAGCCTCGGCCTCGCGCTGAAGCGCCGGGAGCGGAGCGCCCGCCGCAATGGAGAGCAGGATCGGGCAGTTGCAGGTGTACGCCGCGAACGTGAGATCGCCGGCCTCCCTCGCCGCATCGAACGAGCGCCTCGCCAGCTCGATGCCGGCCTGCGGGTGCTTCGTCCACGGCATGACCCGGTAGCTGAAGTCGAGGTAGACGCGCGGCTTCCAGCGCAACACCTTGCGCCGCTCCAGCAGATCGAACCCGACCTGGCCGAACCGAAACCCTGCCGCGTGGTCGCCGAACCGCGGCAGGAGGATCGCGCCGAGCCCGACGTAGCCCATGCACGAGGCGTCGCTGTTGCCGTGCTCGAGGCTCAGGTTCACCACCCGGCAGATCATCAGCGAGTGCAGCTTCTCATCGGTGAACAGCGCGGACGGCTGGGCGACCGTGAGCACTTCCGTCGTCGCGCGGCGATCCGGATCGGTCATCGGCGGCAGGTCAACGAGCTCTTCGATCGAGCGCGACCCGAGCTCTAGCCAGATCCGATCGTACTCGCGCCGGACCTCGTCATCGGTCGGGTGCGCCGACCATTCGGTGCCCGCGCGCCGCAGGTACTCGAGCGTCGCCTCGACGGCGAGATCGGTTCGATTGAGCATCGTGTAGAGCTCGATCCGCGCCGACGTCACCGCGGCCAGGTCGACGATGCCCGCGGTACAGCGCGCGAGCTCGGCGAGGCGTTGCCCGGCCGCGTCGAACGCGCCGGTCAGGAGCTCGCACTCGGCGCGGTGAAGCGCGAGCGCGAACGCGAGCTCGGGGCGACGCACCTCGGGCTCCGCCGCGAGCAACGCGCCGCCCGTGGTGAAGTGGCGGAGCGCCGACGCGTAGGCCGTCGAGGCCTGGGCGCGCGTGCCGGCGAGCAGGTGAAGCTCGGCCAGCCGCTCGCGGTCCTGCCCCGACTCGATCAACGCGGCGCCATGATCGAGCTGGCTCACGATCTCGAACACCCTCCCGGCGAGCTCCTCCGGTGGCGTGCTCGCCAGCAGCCGCCGGCCGATCTCGAGGTGGACCCGCGCGCGCTCCGGCTCGAGCAACAGGGCATAGGCAGCCTCGTGCACGCGATCGTGGGGGAACCGGTAGGTGAGCCGGCCGCCTTGGACACTCTCGAACAAGAGGTGCTGCTCGATCGCAGGGCGCAGCGCCGTCGCGACCTCGCGCTCGCACGCGACCGCCAGCGTGGCGGCGTCGACCGTGCTGCCGATGCACGCCGCCAGCTGGAGCACCGCCTGGGTCTCGCTCGGCAGCTCATACAGCCGGCCACGCATCAGCTCGGCGATGTTGTCGGTGTAGCCCTCGGCGCGGACCCGCGCGGCGTCCCACCGCCACCGGTACGCTTCGCGATCGAACCAGATCGCTTGCTTGTGGTAGAGCGCGGTCAGGAACTGGATCGCGAAGAACGGGTTGCCGCCGGTCTTGTCGCGGACGAGGGCCGCGAGCGGCGCCGCCTCGGCGGGCGATGCGTGGACGGTGTCGGCGACGAGCTGGCCGAGCTCGTCCTCGGACAGCGGCGCGAGCACGAGGTCGCGGATCCGTGCATCGCTCCGCCGTGCCGCTTCGAGCGCGCGCACCATCGGGTGAGACGGCTCGACCTCGTTATCGCGATAGGCGCCGATGATCAGCAGATGGCGGGTGTCGCCGTCGGTCAAGAGGTTGGCGATGAGCGCAAGGCTCGCGGTGTCCGCCCACTGCATGTCGTCGATGAACATCGCGAGCGGGTGATCGGGCGCCGCGCACGCCGCGAACAGCCTGCCGAACACCAGGCGGAGCCGCGTCTCCGACTCGGTCAAGGACAGCTCGGGCACCGGCGGTTGCGGCCCGACGATCAGCCCGAGCTGCGGGACCAGGTTCACGACCAGCGCGCCGTGCGGCCCGAGGGCCTGCGCGAGCCGCTGCCGCCACCTCGCGATCCCGGGCTCGCTCTCCGCCAGGACGTCGAGCGCGAGCTCGCGGAGCGCCTGGCTGATCGTGAAGTACGGGATGTCGCGCTTGTACTGCTCGAACTTGCCCGTGATCAGCCGCCCGCGCTGCTTGACGACCGTGCGGAGCAACTCGCGCACCACCGACGACTTGCCGATGCCCGCGTACCCCGACAGCAGGACCAGCTCCGGTGTTCCGGATCCGGCGGCGCGCTCGAACACCTGGCGCAGCACCGCGGACTCGACGTCACGGCCGTACAGCTTGTGCGGGATCCGGAACTCCTCGGAGACGTCCCGCTCGCCGAGCGGGAACGCCGCCAGCGCGCCGCGCTCGTTCCCATCGCGCAGGCAGCGCTCGAGATCGTGCTGGAGCCCCAGCGCGCTCTGGTAGCGATGATCGGGCAGCTTCGCCAGCAGCTTGCCGACGATGTCCATGAGCGGGCGCGGCAACGACGGTCGCACCTGGTCGAACGGCCGTGGCTGGCGCGCCAGGTGGCAGTGTACCCACCCCACCGCGTCCTCCGCCTCGAACGGTAACCGGCCCGCGAGCAGCTGGTAGAACACGACGCCGAGCGAGTACAGATCCGAGCGGCTGTCGATCGGCCGGTTCATCTGCCCGGTCTGCTCCGGCGAGATGTACGGCAGCGAGCCCTCGCTCAGCGTGGGGGCCCTCCACCCCGCGCTCGGGGGGCTCGCGAGCGCGAACGCTCCCGTCGCAGCATCGAACAGGATGCTGGAGGGCTTGATGTCCTCGTGGATCGCGCCTCGCGCGTGAAGCGCGGCGAGCTCGCCCGCCACGCCGATCGCCAGCAGCAAGAATTCGTGGACCGGCATCGGCGCACCGGCCAGATGCTCGAGCGAGGCGCGCGCGCGCACGGTTACCCCCGCCTCGCCCCGGCCTGCTCAGGTACCCGGATCATCATCTCCGCCAACGTAGCGCTCGACGAGCCGGAGCAGGGCCCTGAGATCCACCGGCTTGCGTAAGACCTCGATCCCCCCGGGAACCTGGGCACGCTCGGCTGCCGTCAGCACCACGACCGGGAGCACCTTGAGCGACGGGTCCTTCCCGAGCTCGTCCAGGAACTCCCAACCGTTCATCACGGGCATCATCAGATCGAGGAGCACGAGCTCCGGCAGCCGGCCCGCGCGCAGCCGCGCCAGCGCCTCCGCGCCGTTCTTCGCGGTCTCCACTGCCACCCCCTCGCTCTCGATCACGAAGCTCGTCACCTCGAGGAGGTTCGGATCGTCGTCCACGATCAGGACGAACTTGGAGGTGTCAGCCTTCTTCTGATCGCCCTCCACGGCATCGCTCGGTTGCGCCCAGGGGACCATCTCCGGGGGAGCCGACCGGCAAGGCTCGATGCTCGAACATACCGCGACCGCGAACTTCACCGAGGCTAGCGGCCTGCCGCGAGGCCGCGCGCGCGCGTGGAGCAGCAGGCGCGGTTCAGCGCTCCACACCGGCGGTCGCTGGACTGTCGCTCTGGAACGCGAAGACCTCATCACGCTCATCGGGCGCGTCACCTCCAAGATTATCCCATTCTCCAGATTACTCCATATGCGCGCGTCGCTGAAGTGAATATTTTGTACACCGTCGGATCCGACGATACAGAATCCTTTCCGCCGTGCCGCGTCGCATGAACAGATCTTCAGGTCGACATTCTTGGCCGCTCCACCCGCTGTAGGAGACGTCCCCACCTGCCCGACGAACCATTGGCCAAGCGCTGGATCTGGCCCGACGCATCATGATGGCAAGCTCGATCGTCGAGCCCCTTGCCCCTCACGGCCAGATCGACGAAGATCTCGTGAACTCTGGTCGTCTCCTGATCTCGATCAGAAAGTCCGATGTGAAGACGCAGACGTAACCCCTTCAAGCTCCACGCCTGGCCTGTACTACCCAAGCGCCGATTTCAAGGCTAGTACAAGGCGTGAACTTCTTCGGCCACGCCGCGGTCGCGACGTGGTCGGCTCCGGCAAGCAACGCCGCGCCGGCGATCGTGATCGGTGCGATGCTGCCGGACTTCGCGACGATGTGCGGTGGCAGGATCGAGGCCGCCGGCGATGAAGCCGTCGGTCGGGGAATCGCGCTCCACCACACCACCGATGCGGTGTTCCACAAGCTGCCGGCGGTCACCGGGCTGATGCGCGAGCTCGACGAGCACCTCGCGCACGGTCAGTGCGCGCGTGGCCCGCGGCGCGCCGTCGCCCACATCGGCGTGGAGCTCTTGCTCGACGGGGTGCTGGTCGGCGAGCCGGCCTATCGCGCGGCCTACCTGAGCGGGCTCGCGCACGATCCGGCGCTGCACTGGCGCGATCCCGGCGATGCACCACGCTTCGCGATCCTGCTCGATCGGCTGCGCGCCCATGGCGTGCCCGAGGATCTACGCCTGCCCGAGGCGATCACGGCCCGCGTGCATCGCATCCTCGCCCACCGCCCGCGGCTCGCACCGTCGCCCGAAGATCTGCGTGCGATCCGCCATGCGCTCATCGCGTTCAAGCCGCGGATCGACGTCGCCGCCGAGACGATCCTGCGCGCCATGCGCGCGGGGCTCGACGCCGATCCGAGCTCCGGTTCGTGACTCGCTCACCGGGAAGCGCCAGGCACGCTCACGTCCGTGCGAGACCGCCGGGCCGCCGGAACACGCCCGTGCGGCCCGCGGGCCCGACCGGGCCTGCGCGATCAGTGGCAGGCGTCCGAGGTGCTGCAGGCACACTGGTTGACGACGCGACCGCACCACCAACCCGGCTCGGGTACGATCGGCCACGCCTGTGGGATCGCGGTCTGACACACCCAGTTCTTGTGCGAGGTGTAGAACGCCAGCTGGAGGGTGCCGGGTAGCGAGGTGTGGCCCTGCCAGGCGGACGCCTTCTGGGCCTCGGTACAGCCGCTCAGGTCCACCGTGCAGGACGCGTTTGCCACACACGTGGTGTCGATCGCGGGACAATAACCGTTCACGTAAAACCCGGTCACGCTCGTGTTCGCCAGCTGGCTCCCGCCGGGGCTCAAGTAGAGATTGCAATCGAGGATGGAATAGCTCGGGTTCGGGAACAGCTGAGTCGCGGCGTTGATGTCCAGGTTGTTCCCGAACGTGGGATAGGTCGGGCGCGCCAGCGCCAGCGAGGTGTCCTCGGTCCACTTCTGGAAGCCGTTGGCGTCGGTGGTCGCCGTGTAGGCACCCACGCGCCACTGGTTCTGCGTGAAGGCTTGGTTGACGGCCGCGTCAACACCCGAGTAGCTGTTCTTGCCCCAGAAGTCGTTGGTCTCGATGTACTCCCAGAGCGGGATGCCGCCGTTGGCCGAGAACAGCCCGGTGTTGTAGGCCAGCGCGGGTGCGTGCGGCGCCGTCGGCGACACGACGTTGATCCTGTCACCACACGCGCGGGCCCACTCCAGCCGCAACCTGGCCACCGCGGGGATCAGCGCGTCGGCGGCGCAACGCGTCGCCAGCACGTCCGCGCGCGCGGCGGCTGATGGGAGGGACGTTCCGGCGGCCGCGACGGCGAGCGCGGCAAGCATGGTTCTGGCACTACGTTGCATGGGTGTTGCCTTTACGCGTGGATGTCTGGACGCTTTGCGGGGTACACGAAGCGCATCGCGACCATGGTACTCATCAGATCGCCACGATTGTCAATATGTCGTTCGCAGAACCTGCGATGACTTCCATTCGGTGACCTCCGCGCTTGATGAAGCGTAGTCCTCCTCCCGATCAACTCGGGTCCTCTCGCGGTCTCGACACGTGCGCCACGTGACGCTGCTTCGCCCTGAGGCGCGCGCCTTTCGACAGGCCCGGACCATGCACGGCCTCGGGACCCATGGACGCGACTACCATTGTTGTTGCACTCATCATGGCCGCGAGACCACGCCGGCTCTCCGCGGGCGGTCGGAGGATGTCGAATGACCGGTAGAGAGGCCAAGGGCCGCTCCAACGGGGCGGACCACCCCACGACCGCAGTGACGCTGCCTCCGGCCGTGGTGGTCCGAGTGGACAGCCAGGCGAGCCGCTCCGAAGGCGCCCACGGCGGTGACCTACGACAGCGGAGGTTGTTTGTCTCGCTGGATAGCGAGCGCAAGGGACATGTCACCCTCGGGGCCGCGGCGAGCGTCGTCACCAACCTGGTGGCGCACTGGAAGAGCAAGTCAGCCCTCGATGACACCCTCGATGTCTTCCCGTGCCACGGCGTCGGCGGCATGTCAGGGATGGTCGGCACCGGGCTGTTCGCGAGCTCCTTGATCAATGCCAATGGTGCAGATGGCCTCATGTACGGTGGGACGACCCTGTTCCTGCATCACGTCGCGGCCTTGATCATCGTCGCCGGGTTGGTGCTCTCCATCTCCTATCTCCTGTACAAGGTGACGAACTGGATCTCGCCGCTTCGCGTGGACGCCGAGCACGAATGCGTCGGGCTCGACATCAGCCAGCACGGTGAGAGCTTCGCCGCCGAGCTGCCGCACGACCGGCCCGTCCTGCTCGAGCCTGCCTCGGTGGCGGCCATCCGTTCGCCTGGTGAGACGCCCACGGATCGGGCACCCGCACCCTGGGCCGCCCCCACCGGGTTGCCCGCTCCTCACCGGGCTGGCCCCGCCGTCAAATAGCCGATCCGCCGCGGCGGGTGATCCGGTAGGCGTGGTGGATCCTGGAACCGCGAAAGTCCGGTGGGATCGTCGCGTGCGTCATATCGGCGACCGCGAGCGACGGGTCCGAGAGCTCGAGCGTGAACCGCCGGCGGTTGGTCGAGAACCACACCACGCCGGGGCACACCGCGAAGACGTCGTCGAGCAGCGCCGCGTGATCGCGCTGGATGTCCCAGTCGTAGGCCATGCGCTTGGAGTTGGAGAACGTCGGCGGATCCACGACCGCGAGGTCCCAGCGCCGGCCCGCGCGCCGGGCCTGGGCGAGGAACTCGCGGACCTCGGCGTGCACGAGCTCGCCGGTGAGCCGGTTCAGCGCGAGGTTCTCGGCCGCCCACTCGAGGTAGGTGTTCGACAGATCGACGGTCGTGGTCTGCATGCCGGCGGCGGCCGCGTGGACCGTGAACGCGCCGGTGTAGCCGAACAGGTTGAGCATCGTGCGCGCCGGCTCGGCGGCGACCCTGGCGCGCGTGATCCGGTGATCGAGGAACAGGCCGGTATCGACGTAGTCGCTCAGGTTGACGCGGAACTTGTGGCCTGCCTCGTGGACCGTGCGCCACGCGCCGCGATCGGCCGTGCGCTCGTACTGCTGGCCGGCGCCGCGGTGGGCGAGGCGCTCGCGGTGCTTGACGAACACGTCGGTCGGCGCGAGCACGCCGCGCACCGCGTCGACCGCGGCGTCGAGCCAGGCATCGCCGTCGTCCCGGGCGATCCCACGGGGAGCTCTGCCCCCCGCCCCGCCGGCGAAGCCGTCGGGGTCCCCACTCCCCGCGCTCGGCTCTCGCCGATCGATCCCACGGGGAGCTCTGCCCCCCGCCCCGCCGGCGAAGCCGTCGGGGTCCCCACTCCCCGCGCTCGGCTC
>Ga0308176_10000205_pt1 | contig 41434 bp, 33 predicted proteins | sample PhyCR2_3_FD_203890 | JGI IMG/M metagenome (GOLD analysis project Ga0308176, IMG submission 203890) | Soil microbial communities from UC Gill Tract Community Farm, Albany, California, United States - DLSLS.C.R2 | ecosystem: Environmental > Terrestrial > Soil > Agricultural land | place: USA...
AGGATTCCCTGCAGGTCGATGGGGACGGCGTTGCCGGCCGCGGCGTTGGCCCAGCCCGCCTCGAGGAACTCCTGGCTGGTCGCGACGAGGTCGTGGGCGCGGGTGCGGACTCGCTCGGGGTCGCACAGCACGACCGCCGTCTTGTCGCGCAGCGTGTCGAGGACGCTCTCCATGCCGTCGACGAGTGCTGGGGCGAGGGACTCCATGCCCTCGACGGCGATGCCCTCGGCGAGCTTGCCGAGCAGGTCGGCGGCGCCGGGGAGCTGGTCCTGGAGGTTGCGCGCCCGCTCTCGGACGGAGTCGGTGAGGAGGACCTCGCGGCACGGCGGTGCCCACAGGCCGTGCTCGGCGACCTCGAGGCTGCGCTGGTCGGCGACCTTGAACCAGCGGATCTCCTCGACGGTGTCGCCCCAGAACTCCACCCGGACCGGGTGGTCCTCGGTGGGGGGGAACACGTCCAGGATGCCGCCGCGGACGGCGAACTCGCCTCGGCGCTCCACCAGGTCAGTGCGCGAGTATGCCGCGGCGGCCAGGTCGGTGACCACCCGGTCCAGGGCGGCGTCGTCCCCGGCCTTGAGGGCAACGGGTCGCAGCTCGCCCAGGCCCTGGGCGACGGGCTGGAGGGCGGCGCGGACCGGGGCGACCACGACGTCGAGGGGGCCGTAGGCGGGGTCGGTCTCGTCTGGATGGGCGAGGCGGCGAAGCACCGCGAGGCGCTTGCCGACGGTGTCGGAGCGCGGACTCAGCCGCTCGTGCGGCAGGGTCTCCCAAGCGGGGAAGTCGGCGACGCGGTCAGGATCGAGGAAGCAACCGAGAGCGGCGACGAGGTCCTCGGCCTCCCGCGTTGTGGCCGTGATGGCCAGGAGCGGACGGCTGGCTGCCCTGGTGAGGGCGGCCACCAGCTCGGGGCGGGCGCCGGTCGGTGCCGACAGGTCGGCGGTGAGCTCCCCCTGCCGGGCGACGTCGAGGGCGCGCGCGACGCCGGGGTCGGCGGCGAACGGGACGAGCAGGGGGGTCAGCGTCATGCGGTGGGGACTCCTGGGGCAGCGCAAACACCCCACATCCGTGACCGGGTGGGGTGACCCACCACTCTAGCGCGCGTAGACGGGCTCACGGCGGGACGGTCGTCCACGCAGCCATACCGGGAGTCCTTCGGAGGTCGTCCCGTAGGCGACCCAGTACCAGTCATGGGCGACCGAGGCATGAGGTCATCTCTTTGCATGAACCGCGAAACGGACGACTGCCGAAGGATGGAGATACCGGGCGGGGCGGCTGCAAGCCGGCACTCCCGTCTGGTCGGACGAGAGGTGGGGAGATGGATCTGGGCGCAGGGTCGGGGCAGCAACAACCCTCGTGTCCGCTCATCCGACACCACGCTCGACCCTGCCAATGGTCACGTCGACACTCCAGCATCGGCGCCGCAAATTGCATTCCGAGGGGATGAGGGGATTGAAGCCAACACAGGGGCGGGTGCACCGCGTCGTCCGGACGACGGGCGTGACAAGCGCCATTGCACTCGCTGTGGTTCTGACCGCCACTGCCGCGCACGCCGCTGTCCCGACCGCCTTGCGGTCGACGCCACTACCGTGCGTGCAGACCAACGACCGTGTGAACGACATCCAGATCATGGGCGCCACGGCGTACATCGGCGGCCGCTTCACGCAGGTCCGGTCAGCCGGCGGGACGACGTATTCCCGGGCCGGGGCAGCCGCGATAGACACCAATACCTGCGCCGTACTCCCGTGGAACCCGGCCATCGGTGGAGAGCTGCTGGCGATTGCCGCGACCAGCCAGGCGATCTACCTGGGCGGCGACTTCGACAGCGTCGACAACACACGCAGGAAGAACCTGGCAGCCGTCCTGCCCACAACGGGTCAACTCACCAGTTTCGCGCCAGTGGTGAAGGGCAAGGTGACCGAGCTAGCCACGTCCGACACGCGGTTGTATGCCGCAGGAGGAATCAACTCGGTCGATGGCCAGCCGCGCGGCAAGGCCGCGGCATTCTCACTCGCGACGGGTTCGCTGGACACCGGCTGGAGGCCCGTTGCCGACAGGCGCATCGACGGGCTAGCCGTTTCAGCAGACGGCACCCGCGTGTACTTGGGCGGCTTGTTCACCACCCTGAACGGGAGCTCGACAGGTCGCTTGTTCGCTGCCGTGAACCCGGTGACCGGCGCACTCGCCACCGGGTTCGTGCCGGCGATCAGGGTGCCGGTGACCGAGATCCGCGCCGTCGGTGACCGCGTTGCCGTGGCCTACGCCGGTGGCGGTGGACAGCTGGCCCTGCTCACCAACAGTGGCGGCTTGGTGGTCAGCGGCCGGACCGACGGAAACGTCCAGGCGGTGGCCGTCTACGGAACGGAGATCGCGGGTGGCGGCCACTTCGGCAACTACTGCACCACCAACAGGTTCCCGTGCAGCTCCGCGGACCTGGTCAGCAGGACCAAGGCGCTCTCCTTGAACGCGACGACGGGCGAGCTGACCACCTGGGACCCCTCGTTCAACAGCGTGTACGGCGTCTGGTGCATGGCGTATGACTCTGCGACGGGGCGCCTGTTCGTGGGTGGCGACTTCACGAGGGCGGGGTCCACGGGCGTTGACCACTTGGCAGTCTTCCAGCCATGAGCCTGCTCGAGGAGCGACGACACCTCCGGGACGCCGAGGCGACCCTGTCCGCCCTGGGATGGCAGCCTGGCCTACCGGACTTCGGGCTCGATGTCGCGGGCGCCTCGGACCTGCAACTGGCCATGTCGGGGCTGCTGCCAGCAGGTCATCTCCTCGGGTCGCCTGTTCTAGGCACGCCGCGCGGACCGCTCGGCACGGTGCGAGTCCCGGTGCCCTCCGCCGAGCTGTTGACACGAGCGCTCGAGGTCGGGCGCATTGTGCTCCACGATGACGAGGGGACCCCTCTGGCGATGCTCCAGGAGTTGTCGGTCGACCCGATCGGCGAACTGGCAGTGCAGGGAACTCCATGCAGGCTGAGGCGTCCTGAGCCGTGGTCAGGCTCCGTGCCCTCCGTCGACCTCGACGACGCAATGATGCACGGGCGTCCCGTCCTGGTGATGGCTCGCCCGGCGCTCGAGCCGGAGCTGGAACAGCTGATGACTTGGCTCCGCGCCTCAGGATCCCCGGTGCTGCTGGTACCCGACCACCGAGCAGGGCCACGGAAGGTGCCGACGTCGGTGCTTCTGCAGCTGGCCGATCGACTGCTACGTGAGGCAGGCGCCCAAGGATCGGTCAGGACAGTCCCCATCGGCAACCACAGTGACCGGGCCGAGGAATTGATCTTTGACGAGGTGGTGGCTCGGATGGAGCCGTCCCGGTTGTGGCGGCTCTCAGACACCGAACCGGCCTTGACTGCGAACCTCTGGGCGAATGCCCGGCGCACCATCGTCGAGGACCGGGCTGACCGCGGCCTCGCCGGTGTACCGGCGCCGACCTTGGCCCTCCTGCGCACCTGGCGTCCGCGCCGCGCGACCCGGGGACTGGCACTCATGTTCACCGGGTTGTCTGGCTCTGGGAAGTCGACCTTGGCTCGGGACGTCGGCTCGTGGCTGACCTCCCGCTCACCGCGCACCGTCACCCTGCTCGACGGAGACCGGGTCCGAAAGCTGCTCTCGTCAGACCTCGCGTTCGACCCGGCCTCGCGGGTGACCAACATTCGAAGAATTGGGTACGTCGCCACCGAGATCGTTCGGCATGGCGGTGTCGCGATCTGTTCCCCCATTGCTCCGTTCGCCGCTACCCGCGCAGAGGTCCGCGGCATGGTCGAGGAAGCTGGCGACTTCGTGCTCGTGCATGTGGCAACTCCCTTGGAGGAGTGCGAGCGTCGCGACCGCAAGGGTCTTTACGCCCGGGCGCGGCTCGGTGCGGTCCCTGAGTTCACCGGGATATCCTCGCCGTACGAAGTCCCGGACGACGCCGACCTCGTCGTGGACACCTCGCGGACGACTCGTGAAAGCGCTCGCGCGCTGGTTGTAGGGCACCTTCGCCGCGGCGGCTGGATCGAGGAGCGATGAACCTCGACCCGGTCCTCATCGCGGCGTGTTTCGGCATAGGAATCGTGGTCGGGCTAACCGGCATGGGTGGCGGCGCGCTCATGACACCGGTCCTCGTCATGTTCTTCGGCATCCCGCCGCTCACCGCCGTCTCCAGTGACCTGGTCGCGTCTGCGGTGATGAAGCCGGTGGGATCGGTGGTTCACCTGAGGCGAGGCACCGTCGCCCTCACCCTCGTCAAGTGGCTCAGTCTCGGCTCCGTCCCGGCCGCCTTCCTCGGCGTGTTCGCAGTGCGGGCCCTCGGTGACGGCGAGCGGCTGCAGCAGGCCATCCGCGTCGCGCTTGGGATCGCGCTCCTCATCGCGGCGGGCGGCCTCACCGTCCGCGCCTACCTACGTCTCCTCGAGCGAGCCCGGCGTCGCGACGGGAAGGGCGACCCACTGCCCACCGGTAAGCCGGCGGTGGAGGTGCGGATCCTGCCGACCGTGGCCGTTGGCGCCCTCGGAGGCCTGGTGGTGGGCATGACCTCCGTCGGGTCTGGATCCCTCATCATCATCGCGCTCATGGCCCTCTACCCCACCCTCAAGGCCAGCTCACTCGTCGGGACAGACCTTGTCCAAGCTGTCCCCCTGGTGGCTGCCGCCGCACTCGGCCACGTGCTCTACGGGGACTTCAAGCTAGACCTGACGGCGTCCTTGGTCATTGGCAGCGTGCCTGGGGCCTGGGTCGGGGCGCGCCTGTCAGCCCGTGCTCCGGGCGGACTCGTTCGTCGAGTGCTGGCCTTCGTGTTGCTCGCATCTGCCCTGAAGCTCCTCGACGTGCCCACAAGGACCACCGCCGCAGCGCTTCTGCTGCTCGCCCTGACCGCCCCCGTGGTCTGGATGTCGGTGCGCCGGCGTCACGGGTTCCCCGCCCTGGCGATGCGGCGAACTCGTCAGCGCTCCCTGCGCGAGGCACGGTCATGACCGCCCCGGCCTTCGCGGATCAAGCCGTCCCGGCGGTCCGACGCAGCCGCCTGGGCTCCGTTGCCCTCGGCTGTTCGGTGCTGCTGGTGTTCGGGACCGCCGTAACGGCGGGATTCGGCACGACGAGCTCGGACAAGCGCTGGGTCGTGCTTCCCATCGCGGCCTTCCTCGGGTGCCTGCTCGCCGCCTTGTCGATGACCCGGTACGCCGCCTTCGTCCTCTTGCTGTTGGGCACACGGGCCAGCCTCGACCTGTTCAAGTTGAGTGGCGCATCGGCCGGGAACACCGCAACCAACTCCGCCGCGGCTCGTGGGCTGGACCCGTCAAGCATCCTGTCGATGCTGTTTCTCGTCGCATCCGCCCTCTGGCTGATCGCGCAGTACTCCACCGGACGACGTCTGCGCGGCACTCCCCTGCGCCTGGCGCTTCTCGTGTTCGTGGCAGCCGGTGCAATTAGCGCCGTCGACGCCGCAACGCCGCAGGCGTCCGCACTCGAGGTCCTGCGGATCCTGTCCGTCGCCATGATGTTCCTCGTCCTCGAGCTGCTCATCACTTCGCCCGAGATGCTCCTCAAAGTCCTCTACACGGCGTATGCCAGCCTGATCTTTCCCCTTGGCTACACCTTGTACGGGCTGGCCCTCGGCAACCCTGCCTCCGAGGTCAAAGGGTCGTTCACGCGGATCACGGGGCCGTTCAGCCAGTCGACGACGTTCGCCCGCTACCTCGCGTTCATGCTCGTCATGGGTGTGGCGCTCTGGCCAGCCCTGAGCCGACGCCAGAGACTTCTCATGGGACCCACTCTCGCTCTCTCGACGGGGTGCCTGCTCCTTACGCTGACGCGAGGACCGATCATCGCGGGGTTCGCCGGGCTGCTGGTAGTCGCCGTTGTCCAGCGCCGCAAGGGCCTGCTGCTCGGGTTCTTCGTCACGCTGGTGTGCGCCCCGGTGCTCGTGCCCGGCCTCGCGGCACGGTTTGCAGACTTGGGGAGCGGAAGCCAGGTCGTCGGCGGTGCGGAGACCGGCAACACGCTCATGTGGCGGCTGAACTACTGGACGGAGGTGCTGCCCCTGGCCAACTCAAACCCGATCACGGGGATCGGACTGGACATGACGCAGTACAACACCTCGCAGGCCAAGCAACCACACAACGACTTCATTCGGGCCTACGTCGAGACCGGCGTCATGGGGCTTGCCTCCTACCTGTCCGTGCTGTGGTGCCTTGTGAGCAACCCGTTGCGGGCCCTCGGCAGGTCACGGCTGGGAACACTCGAGCATGCCGTCGCCGCGGGAGCGCTCGGCAGCTCCGTATGCTTCATTGTGGGCAGCATGGGGGCGAACGTCATGTCCAACGTCGTCTGCGTGTGGTACCTCGCCGCCTTCGCCGCCGCCGCGTCGTACGTCCTGAGACGCGACCCAGTCACCGGACTGGTCCCCGACGACCGGGCGAGCATGGTCGCTTCGCGCGAGCGCGCGCCGAGGGCAGTGGGGCAGTGACCATGCCCCGTGGAGGCAAAGAGCGTCCGCGAAGTGGGCCGGGAGCTATCGTGTCGCGTTCGCCGGTCGGAGGCGACATCACCCGGATGGGCCGCGGCAGTGGCCTCAACCTCGGTGGGGCCGTGTGCAACCAAGTCGCTCTCTTCGTCATCATTTCGCTGCTTGCCGGCACCGGCCAGCGCGAGGTCGGACGGTACGCCTCGTGCTTCGCGCTCCTCTCCCTGCTCGGGCTGATGTGCCTTGCCGGGTTCCGAGCCGGGCTGACGCGGTTCGTGGCGATGCACGTCGCCGACGCCGACCCCCAGCGGCTGAGGGGAACGTTGCGCATCGGCCTGGGGCTGACGCTGGCGTCGTCCTTGGTGATCGGTTCCGCCCTGGCGGTGCTCGCTCCCGTTGTGGCCTCTCGCCTCAACGATCCCGACCTGACGAGCGGTATCCGACTCGTCGCTCTCGCCCTGCCCGCCGTCACGATGAGCGACGCGGCACTGGCCGCTACCCAGGGGTGGAGAACCCAGCGGCCGTTCACGCTGATCGGTCGTGTCTTCGAACCGCTCGCTCGCCTCGGGCTCACGGCCGCCGCAGTCGGCCTCGGCCTGGGGTTGGTCGGCGCCATGTGGGCCCTCGTGATCGGTGCTTGGGCAGCTGCCGGACTGTCGCTTCTCGCAGTCCACCGTCGGCTGCGGTCCACACCTCGTGTCAGCGCGGTCTACGAGGTGCGCCAGCTCCTGAGCTTCTCGACGGTCAGCTGGGCGTCCGCCCTCGCGGCCACGGGGCTCATCTGGGTCGACACGCTCCTCTTGGGTGCGCTGCGCGACCAGGACACGGTCGGGTCCTACAACGTGGCGACGCGGCTGGTGACACTGGCCGTGTTCGTCATGCCTCCCATCAATGCAGCCTTCAGCCCGCACATGGCGCACCTCCACCACACGGGCCAGCAGGATGCTGCTGCGTCTGCCTACGGCAGTGCGTCTCGCTGGATCCTCAGCCTTTCGATGCCCGCCTTCATCCTGCTCGTCGTCTACCCTCGGGAGCTGCTCAGCTACTTCGGTCCCGGCTTCGCGCAAGCCGCAGCGGTGACCGTGATACTGGCGTTCGGGCAGTTGATCAACGCGGCGGCCGGGCCGTGTGGCACGGTGCTCAACATGTCCGGCCGGGTGAGGCTGAACATGGTCGACAACGTCAGCGTCCTACTGCTCAACATCGGCTTGAACTTGGCGCTCATCCCGCGCTACGGCATGGTCGGCGCCGCCATCTCGTGGAGTGCGTCCCTCGTGACCGTCAACGTGGTCAAGGTGCTGCAGGCAAGATTCGTCGTTGGAATCCGTGCGCGGCAGGCGCGGCTCGGCCGGGTCGTGCTGGCGTCGCTGCCTGCGGCCGGCACCGCAGTCCTCATGACCACCTGGGTCCACGGGTGGGTCAGCGTGGTGGGGTTGGCCGCCCCGGTCGTGGCGCTGGCGTACGTGGTGGTCCTGTGGGCTCTCGGACTCGCTGCGGAGGACAAGGCACTGCTCGCCTCGCTGTTGCGAGGCCGAGAGGTCCGGTCCCGGAGCGCCCGACCGACTCAGCAGGTCTTGCCGTAGACGTCCAGAGCCGTCGCCGCCATGCTCCTTGCGTGGGCAAGCGCCTCGGTGACCGCGGCCTCGCTGCTCGTGAGTTTGGCCGACTCCGTCGAGAGCTCGGCCTGTGCGCTCTTCACGGCAGCGTCCACATCTGCCACTGACGGCGACATGGTGTGGGCGTCCGACTCGCTGACCGCCTTCTGGAGGGCCGCGATCGCGGCCCTCAAGGCGTCGAGCTTCTTCTGCCGCGCCGCGGCCGACACCATCATCGCCGCGGCGCCGCGGCCCGCAGCCGCCGCGCCCGCCTGCGAGCTGCCGACCCGAGCCTGCACGACAGCACACTCGCGCGGAATCGTCTTGTAGGCCGCGGTGCGGGTGGCCGACAGTCCCTGGCGGGCCGCGCTCAGCCCCGCCGCCACAGCCTTGCTCGCCGATCCGGTTTCGTCGACATTGAGCGCCCGGCCCTTCTCGGCCACGACGAACAGCGCCTGCTCCACCAGGACGTCGGCGGTGCTTTGGGTGGGCCCAGGTCCGGTCGGGGAGGGGGCTGGCGTGGTCGAGCGCACGGGCGCGGAAAGGGTTGGTTCGTGGATCGGCAGGGCGTGTGCCCGTCCACCGACGCCGCCGCCGCAGCCAGACAGCAGGACGGAACAGGTCAGGACTCCGGCAGCGGCCCCAATGGCCTTGTCTCTCATGCACTCCCCCGCGTCGAGCTCGCCTCTCGTGTTGCTGGACAGTGTGACAGGAGGCCACGCGCGCGAACTCCACCTTATGCAGGAGCCGCGTGGCCCACACCACGCGTTAGCCTCACGGAAACCGCGAGAATTACTGGGGGCCCTAAGCGATGAGCGCGCGACGCACAGCCGGTCGGGTCATCGCGCCCATACGACGCCGGTTGGTACGTGGTGAGCCGATGGTGCCCGGGTACCTCGTGGTTGGCACCAAGCGCGGCGGCTCCACGTCGGTGGCCGACTGGATCGCGCGCCACCCGGAGGTGGGGCCATGCCGCGCGAACAAGGGGACGCACTACTTCGACGTCAACCACGGACGGGGCTGGGCCTGGTACCTGTCGTGGTTCCCGCGAGCAGCCGACGGCTGGCGCACGACGGGCGAGGCGAGCCCCTACTACATGTTCCACCCGAGCGCCCCGTCACGGATGGCGGCGGCCCTGCCCGACGCCAGGTTGGTGGTGACCCTTCGGGAGCCAGTCGCGCGCGCCTGGTCGCACCACGCATATGAGAAGCAGCAAGGCTTCGAGGAGCGCTCGTTCGAGGAGGCCATCGAGCTGGAGCCGACGCGCCTGGCGGGCGAAGAACAACGACTGCTGGCCGACCCGGCATACGAGAGCTTCAGCCATCGCCATCACGCGTACGTGCAGCGCGGCCACTACGCCGAGCAGCTCGAGCGCCTGTATGAGCACTTTGATCCCGAGCAGGTCCTGGTGCTGTGCAGCGAGTCGCTCTTCAGCGATCCCCAGGCCCAGCTCTCGCGGGTGTGGCGCCATCTCGGGGTGAGTGACGTGGAGCTCGGTGAGTTCGGCCGACTCAAGGCAACGGACCGGTCCTCCGCCGCGATGGACTCGCTCACCCGAGAGCGCCTGCTCGACCACTACCGACCCTGGAACGAACGCCTCGCCCGGCTTCCCGGCGTCGACTTCACCTGGGACGCGAAGTGCTGAGCACCGCGACCGCATCCACCACGGCAGATCACGACCGGCAACCACAGATGGCAGGCAGAGGTATGGAGATAACGGACTTTCTCAAGGCAGCGCGCTCGCGAGTGTGGCTGATCATCGGGCTTCCCCTCGTGGGCGCGGCCTTCTCGGTCGGCGTGCTTCTCGCGCAACCGGTTCAATACTCGGCGACTGCCACGGTCGACCCCTCGACCTTGGTCGGCGCCGCGAGCTCCCAGTACACCGGCGCCCAGGCCGTCGACCAGTTCGTCGCCACCTTCCAAGCCACCGCATCGGGGCCAAAGGTTCGCAACGCGGTGGCCACTGACACCGGCACCCAGCCCGCTGCCGTGACCCAAGGGCTCGACGTGACCCAACGCGGCGGAAGCGCGAGCGTACTCGTCACCTACACGACGACCGATCGCGCCAAGGCCGAGCCGGTCGTCAAGTCGGCGACGGCCCACACGCTCACCGCGATGTTCTCCTCGCAGGTCGTCATGGCCCAGTCACAGGTGGCGAGCGCACGAAAGGTGCTGGACGAAGCCAACGCGACCGTTGAGGAGTTCGTCACGACCAACAAGATGGCGGATCCCCAGAAGGCGTACGAGGCGCAGCTCAACCGCGTCAACGCACTTGTACAGCAGCAGGCGGTGCTGCGCGCCAACGGGAACGCCGTGGGCGCCGCAGCGCTCTCTGCGTCGGTCACCTCCGCGAACGCCACGCTGGAGTCGTTCTCCAAGACCCTCAGCGCCTACAACGCGTTGACGCAGCGACAGTCGCTCGCGGAGCAGGGTGTGGTCACCGCCCAGAACACGCTTGACCAGGCGACCGGTCAGCTCGATGCGGCCGAGCCGTCGATAGTGGCATTCTTCTCCGGCGCACAGGAAATCGACCGCATGCAGCCCACGCTGCAGGTCGCCATCGCGGTGGCCGCGGCGGCGTTCCTCTTCAGCCTCGTCTTGATCCTGGTCCGGGAGGTGATCCGTCGCGGCCGCGCAGCCGCGCTCGCCGACATCACCCCTGAGCAGTCGGCGTCGGTAGCCGGGACCGGCCGCCAGCCGGCCGACGGGGCAGCGGCTTCGGTGTCAACAGCGGCTGGTGAGCAGTCACCGGATGAGCCACAGGTGGAGTCGCCCCCGGTGGCGGCGGCTCCCGCCATGGACGGCAAAGACCGGGTCGTGGCCGGCTCGCGACCCAGATGACAGCCCAGTCGAGCTCCGCTCCCCACGCGGTGACACATCGTGGGACGTCAACGGCGCCGATCTTCGTGGTCGGCTGCCAACGTTCAGGGACGACCATCCTCCGACTGATCCTGGACTCCCACTCGCGGATCAGCTGCGGACCGGAGACGCGGTTCCTCGAGGACATGGAACGCATCGTCACCAGTGACTGGGGGCGCTTGTCCCGGTACGGGTTCTCACAGGAGGAATGGCTGAGTCGCATCGCCGGGTTCTTCGGCGGCATCCAGGCCGACTACACACATGAGCGCGGCAAGGAGCGTTGGGCGGACAAGAGCCCGCGCTACGCCATGAAGCTGGAGTTCATCATGCAGCTCTTCCCGGATGCACAGGTGGTCCACGTGATTCGAGACGGGCGTGACGTCGCGGTGTCACACCGCAAGAAGTTCGGCTACTGGTCCTGCGTGAAGTCCTCGGTCAAGTGGCCGCGCTACATCGCGAACGCTCGCGCGGCCGGGAGGGGCCTCCCCGACTCGCAGTACCACGAGCTTCGCTACGAGGAACTCATCGCGGACCAGGACGCCACCGTTCGTCGCCTGATGGACTTCTTGGGCGAGGAGTACGAGCCATCGATGCTCGACTACGAGAAGCACACGCACGACGTGCCGGACCACTACCACGAGCAGGCCAGGTCCCGGCGTGAGAGCGCGGGCACCTCGGCGGCGGTGTACACCTCGCGAGTGGGGACGTACCGCAGCGAGCTCGACCCGTTCATGCGTCTCTTGTTCCGCATCACCGCGCACCGCACCCTCAAGGAACTGGGCTACGCCTGATGCCGTGTGAACACCGCTGGACGAGCATCCAGCGGGAGTGAGTGCGCGAGCTCCGGCCGGTCAAGGACGGACGCTGCGTCGGCTCGCTCAGCCCTGGACCTGTGCCCCGAGGAACAGGCTGACCGACTCTTTGACGGTGAGCTGGAGGGGCGTCCCGCCGATACTGACCGACTGGTCCGAGGCGGAGACCTGGGCCGCGCCGACGGCCCCGACCGCGTCCCCCGCCCTGATGCTGACCGCACGCGGCGAGTCGGCCCACAGGAAGAGCGTGGTCGAACCCGACCGCTCCAGCCCCACGCCGGAGAGACCCCTGTTCATGATCGGCACGACAGAGGCGCCCCGTGCGGCGCCGGCCATAGCGGCGAACTGGGTGCCGAGCTGACGGACTGTGCCGTCCGGGTCCAGAAGACCGATTCTCGGCTCGTCGGCGTTTCTTCCCTTGTCGTTGAACGCCAATGGGAGCCAGATCACCACGTCGGCCCCCAGAGCGAGGAACTGGCTCACCGTCTTGACCATCTCCGCCTCCGCGCCGGCGTCGTTGCCTGACTTGGAGAAGCGACCGACCTCCCACGCCTCGATCGGCACCCCCCGCGGCGTATGTGCTCGCAGGTAGTCGAAGAGCAGTGGGACCGCGTCGTACTTCTCGTAGAAGTGCACCTGGCGGATGTCGACGACGTGACGCTCGGCCAGCGCTGTTGCCTGGGCCAGGTTCCGGGCGCCCTGATCGGAGTGGAGTACGGTCCGCAGGCCGGCGACGTCGCGCACCTCTGGCAGCTGGTCGCCGCGTGTACCGAACCGGCGCGAGTAGTACAGGTTGTACGCCGTCACTGCCTGGTCGTCCTTGGCCTGGTCGAGGAGGGACTGGGCGATCCCGAAGCCGTAGGTCGTGCTGCTCAACCCGCCGTCCACCACCTGGGCATTCGGGTCCGCGGCACGGATCGCCTGTGAGGCAGCCTCGACGAGCTGTCCGTACTGGTCCGGGGTCCCTCCCCAAAAGCTCGGGGAGTTGACCTCGTTCTCGACGGCGAACTGGTGCACACCGAGCGCCGAATAGCGCTGAACCGCGGTGCGCACCCACGCGCGATAGGCGTTCAAGTCCTTGGGCATGGCGGACTCGGTCTTGCCCAAGTTTCCGCGTTCGAATTGGGCGGTGGTGCCCGTGGCCCAGCATGAACCAACCCTCAGCTTGACCATGAGGGTAATGCCGACCTGCCGGCTTCGGGTGGCGATCTTGTCCGCCGTCGACCAGTCCTGATGGCCCTGAGTCCGCTCTACGTCGCACCACACCAGCTCATAGAAGGTCGAACCGCCGCGCAGGGTCGACAGGTAGGGCTCGAACTGCGTGAACCGGCTGCCGTCCCACTTGACGCCGAGCGGCGTCGCGCCGTCGCGATTCGGGGATGTCGTCGTGCCGCTTCCCGTGGGCCCTGGACCGCTGCGAACCGATGTGGAGCCGTCAGGCGTGCCCGTGGGGTGCACGCCGCCACCACCCGTGCAGGCAGCGAGAACCATCGCGACGACCAGTGCCGTCGCGGCGCGTACCCGACCCAGGTTGCCACGCCGCATTCGGCTCACAGTTTGCTCTCCCCGAGGTCGACCGTGGCCGCTTCGCCGGTTCGGCCAATCAAGGACGTCAACGCCGACGCTTGCCGCTCCGCGTGCCGTTGCGCCTCCAGCCGTCGCGCGAGCCGGCGGGCCAGCTGCAGCACGGTCGGGTCGACGGGTACGGTTCGTCGGATCACGTTGGTGCTCCGTGGCACAACACCCTTGTACATCTCGGGCCTGAAGGGAAGCCCGGCGAAGTCGCAGAGGAACCGCATCTCGCTGGCGGGATCGGCGATGAAGGCGTCGTAGGACACCAGCGCCACGTCTGGTCGCTCTGAGAGCCCCAGGTCGAAGTACAGGCGGTTGCGCACCAACCAGAACAACACGGCCGCCGTCTCGGCGGACATGTTCTTCAGGTCGAACGACCGGACCAGCTCGACGCTCTCACGGGGCAAGCGCTGCCCCTGCCAGATCGATTCGCCAGCACCGGCTGCGACGACGCGCAGCGCGTCCAGGTTCGAGGTCGCGAACTTGGACACCTCCGACCTGGCCCGGGCCTCACAGTCGCGGTAGACCCACACGGCCCTCCCTCCGGGCACCCCCGCTAGGTCGAGCAGCAGGTCCACGCGGTGGGACTCGCACAGCGGCTTGACCAGCACGACCTGGTGGCGCGAGGCCCGCACCAGCCGGACCAGCACGTCGTCCGGGCGCAGGTGGAATCGGTCGAAGAGCCGGCGGTCGTTCTCGTTCCGTACCTCCACCTCTGGCGCGAGGTCGACTCCGCGCATGATCATGTTGGTGCCCGACCGCTGCAGGCCGACGACATAGACGGGTCTCGCCTGCCCGGGTGCGACGCCATGACGCCCACGCCACCGATGCTTGCTCCAGGCCGTAGCCACTCGGGCACGCGGGTCGAGCCGGTCCTCCTCGATGAGACGGCCGAGTCCCTCGGTGCGGGCCCAGTGCACGTGTCGCTGCACCTTCCGGACCAGGTATGGGAGCCGCCCCTGTCGTCCACGCACCGGCGGGGGGTGCGGCGCTGAGTCACGCATCATCTTCCTGTCGGCACCAGTGCCGAGGAGTGGGCGGCAAGCACGCTGTCGAGCTCGTCGAGAGCACCGGGCACACCTCCGCTGGCGACCACTGCGCGCAGCCCCTCGAGCGAAGTGCACTCCTGCGTGGTGAATCGCGGTGCGAGGAACCGGGTGTAGGCATTCTCGGTGAGTCCCAGTGCCGAGACCAGGATGGCCGTGTTGTCGATGACGGCCATCGGGCGAGGATCCAGGCGGTACATCCAGGGGGCGAGGTCGGCACCGTCGTGCAGCAGCAACGCCAGCCGGTGGCCGCCGTCGCCCACGTGGACGGTCCGTGTTGTGCGGATACCGGTGTCGGACAAGGAGACACCTGAGGTCAGACGCAGGGTGACCGGGTTCCTGGGGTCGAAGCCCCGTGAGTTGTAGGACCTCAGCAGCGCGCGTGCGGACAGCACGCGTTCCCGGAAGCTCCGCTCTAGCTGACCCGGGTCGTCGAGGACCCACGGCCGGAACCGGCGCATGGCCACCTCACGGAACCACGCGGCATACGGCTCCTGCCACGCAGCCTCGACGAGGGCGTCAACCGGCTCGCCGTCGGGCCGTCCTTCAAGGAACTGGAAGAACTGCGCCCGGACCAGCACGTCGTAGCGCATGGGACTGATGAGCTCGGCCACGCGTATCGGCTGGGTTCCCCGACGTTTCGGCCGCCACGTCACGGCACGGCGCAGCGTCCGGCGAACCGTTGCCTTGGCGCTGCGCTTCACGATTCCACCCATCCGTCCCACGCGCTCGATCGCACTAGGTTGCCAACATCCCAGCGGCCCGGCTGCAGGTGAACCCGCAAATTGGGTGCGGAGCACTCAGCCGAATGATGTATGCGACAGTCGGGCCACCGACGGGTCCCCCCCTCCAGGCCGTGTGCTGGAGTGGTAACGACACGAGGCGTCGAGAGGGGGTCCATGCGAATCCTTCATGTCAACAAGTTCCTGTACCGCCGTGGCGGGGCAGAGGGGTACATGCTCGACCTGACCGCCCTTCAGCGTGCCGCCGGGCACGACGTCGAACTGTTCGGCATGCAGCATCCCGACAACATCGCGGATCTCGCGCTGGCGGACACGTTCGCACCCCACGTCGAGCTCGAGCCGCCCCCTCGGTGGCCCGCGGCGGCATCCGCAGCGGCCCGCATGGTGTGGTCACCCGCGAGCGCGCGCGGGCTGTCCCAGGCGGTCGCGCGGTTCCGGCCGGACGTCGTGCACTGCCACAACATCTACCACCAGCTCTCCCCGTCGATCCTGCGCCCAATTCGTCGTGCCGGGGTGCGCTGTGTAATGACCCTGCACGACTACAAACTGGCCTGCCCCAGCTACCAGCTCCTCGATCACGGCACGCTGTGTCAGCGCTGCGTGTCCGGGAGTGCCCTCAACGCGGCACTTCGACGTTGCAAGGGCGGGTCGCTGGGCGCCAGCAGCCTGCTCGCGCTCGAGTCGTCCATCCACCGGCTGACGGGGGCGTACGACCCCGTCGACGTGTTCATCAGCCCCAGCCGCTTCCTCGCTGAGGTGATGCGCCGTAACGGTATCGAGCCGGAACGGCTGGTCGTGCTCAACCACTTCGTCGAGCCCGCCGCGGACAGACCTGCGGAGGCGTCGGCCGTCGCTGCCTCCCAGACCGGTGCACGCAACGGCTTCGTTTTCGCCGGCCGGCTGTCGCCGGAGAAGGGAGTGGACACCGCGATCAGGGCCGTCGCAATGCTCTCGGACGACGTGCACCTGCACGTCGCCGGTGACGGTCCGGCGCGTGGAGAGCTCGAGGCCGTGGCCGCACAGCTGGCCCCCGGTCGTGTCACCTTCCATGGCCGGCTCGACAAGCAGGCATTGGGCAGCTTGGTCGCGCGCAGCACCGCCACGGTCGTGCCGTCCCGCTGGCACGAGAACCAGCCGATGACCATCCTCGAGTCCTACGCTGCCGAGGTGCCCGTCGTCGCGACGGACCTCGGGGGTATGCCCGAGCTCGTCCGCGACGGCGTCGACGGGTTCGTCGTACCGCACGACGACCCGTCGGCCCTTGCAGCGGCCCTGGGCCATTTGCAGGGCTCACCAAAGCTGGCCCTCCAGATGGGCGTCTCGGGTCGGGCCCGACTGCAGAAGGAGTTCGACCCAACGCTGCACCTCCGGCGTCTGGACGCGATCTATCGCGGTGACCTTCCCGACGGGAAGCTGCCCCTCGATCGACTGGAGGAGCTGGCGTGACGAGCGACGAGGGCCAGGCCGGCGGCACGGTCCACGTGCTGTACTTTGCCGGCACCGGGCGGAGCGGCACCACAGTGGTGAGCAACATCCTGGGCCAGCTGCCGGGCGCGTTTGCAGCAGGTGAGCTCCGCTACCTGTGGGACCGCGGCGTCGAACAGGACCACCTCTGCGGCTGCGGCGAGACGTTCAGCAGGTGCCCGCTGTGGACGGGCGTGATGCGCCAGCTGGCCGAGTGCAGCGACACCGCGGGTGACCTCGCGCAGGTCGGGCATCGGCTGCGTGTACGACTGCGGATGGCGCGTCTCCCCGCGATGCTGCTGCGGCATGCCGCGGGCCGCCCGCCCCTTCCGCCGCATCCCGACGACGACCTCGTGGCCCGCCTCTACCGTGCCGTGGCGCAGGAGTCGGGCGCGCACGTGATCATCGACACCTCGAAGCTGCCGCCGTACGGCCTGTTGGTGGACCGGCTACCGGGCGTGAGGGTGTCGATCGTGCACCTGGTGCGCGACCCACGCGCCACGGCATACTCCTGGCGGCGCACCAAGACCACCCGCGACCCGAGTGCCGGCGCACAGATGCAGCGTCTCCAGACGTGGAAGAGCTCAGTGCTGTGGATGGTCTGGAATCTCACCGCTGCTGTGCTGTGGCGCGAGCGGCACAGCCGGGTGTGCCGACTGCGCTACGAGGATCTCGTCAACGACCCGGGCGCCCACTTGCGGCGGCTGGCCTTCCTGGCCGGTTGCGAACCCTCGGACCTGCCGTTCATCGACAGGCACACGGTTCGCCTCGCGCCGACCCACACAGTTGCCGGCAACCCGAATCGCCACGACACCGGCACCGTGCGACTGCGCGGCGATGACGAGTGGCGTTCGGAGATGGGCCTGCTCGACCGAGCCCTTGTGACCGTCCTCTCGGCGCCGGGTCTTGCGCTGTTCGGTTACCCGCTTCGAGCCCGGACGTCGAGCGCAAGCCGCGTAACGCCGACAGCCCCGTCCGAGGTGGCGCCACTCAGCACGGACCAACGCCTTTGAGGAGGCAAAGAGATGCTCGCGCTCGTCGCAGGAACCGGCCGCAGCGGCACGACTCTGGTGCAGGAGACCCTGTCTCGGCACCGAGCCGTCGGGTTTGTTTCTGGGCTCGACGACAAGCTGCCGCTGCTCAACCGAAAGGGCCGGTTCAACCGGTGGCTCTACGCCTTCGCCTCCCAACGACCGGCGAGTATGCGCGCTCTTGGGGAGAGCGCCCTGTTGGAGCCGCGGCGCCTGCGGATCGCGCCGTCCGAGGCCTATCGGCTGATCGATCGGCAGGTGATGAGCGGCTTCTCCACACCCTGTCGCGATCTGCGTGCGGAGGATATGACGCCGTATCTCAAGCAGCGCTTCGTCGACTTCTTCGAGAGCCGGCAGCAGGCACAGGGCGCCGACGTCTTCCTCCAGCACGTGACCGGATGGCCGCGAACCGGGCTGCTGCGTGAGGCCTTTCCCGACCTCAAGGTCGTCAACGTCGTCCGGGACGGCAGGGCGGTCAGCAGCTCCTGGATGCAGATGGGCTGGTGGGATGGCTGGCGAGGTCCCGACAAGTGGATCTACGGGCCGCTGCCACAACACCTGCGTCAGGAGTGGGAGGACCACGATCAGTCGTTCGCCGTGCTTGCGGCGCTTGGTTGGAAGATGCTCATGGCCGGTTACGAGGCCGCCCGCGAAGAGACCCCGGCATCGCAGTGGCTGGACGTTCACTACGAGGACATCCTGACAGCGCCGCGGGAGCAGTTTGCCACGATGCTGGATTTCCTTGGGCTTGAATGGGACGAGAGGTTCGAGGCCGGTTTCCTGCGCCATCAGATCACTGGTGCCCGGGTCGGCTCCTATCGCGACGAGCTTTCGGCAGACCAGCTCGCGCGCATCGAGAAGGTCCTGGCTGAGCCGCTGCACCGGTGGGGCTACTCACTCGACTCCTGACAGCGCGGCGAACGCACGCCGCACCCCCGGCGCTGCGCCGCTGCGCCGCGCGGCCTATCTCAGCGCTTCACGACTGCCCGCCGGGGGGCGCACCACTGGACTGCCGAAGGTACCGACCGCTCGCGCGGGGCGGGCGCATGCGCATCGTTGGTCACGGGACGCCGGGGAAGAACGCCAGGCCCTGTTGTACGTTCCCCCTCGCGCCGGCGAAGGTGAAGTCGCCGCCCGCGAGCAGCCCGCTCGGCATCGCGGCGAACGACCAGATTCCCATGGGGCTGTCGAACTCCGGCGCGTCGGGCAGCAGGGTTCCGGTGCCCCCGTCAAAGACGAAGTACCTCTGCTGCGCCACGTTGGGACCGCCCGGGTAGGCCTGGCAACGTCCACCGTTGCCCTTGTCCCCGCCGTGCGTTCCATAGTAGAAGTGGCCGTTGACTTCCAGCCGGCCCTGCATGCCGCCGTTGCAGAGATTCCGCCAGACCAGGCCGGTGGGGTTGCTCGTCGTGGACAGGTTGACCGCGTCCCACTGGTAGACGTAGTCGGGGCAGACATCGCCTCCATAGAGGCGCTTTCCGTCGTCGCTGAGGTACAAGCGGTTGATCCACGGCCCGATGCTTCCGCACCCGGCAACGCCGCCGAGTTGGTGGGGACCGAGAGCGCCGCTCGATCCACTGACCACGGCCAGACCGCCTGGCACCGAAGTGCCGTTGACTGTCGTGAACGGACCCCCGAGGAACACGGTGGCGCCATCCGGAGTGGCTTCGATGCCCATGACCATTCCGTCGGAACGCAGTGCACCGGACGGCCCGAACGTGTTCGCGACCCAGTTCGGGTCGACGGCACCGGTTGCGCCGTCCAACTTCGCCGCGCGCAGCCGCGGGGTTGTCTTCACCTTGGTGAACTTGCCACCGACATACACCGATCCCTGGGCGTACGCGAGGGCCAGGACGCCCTTGTTGAGCTTCGGTGCGAAGGCTGGGTCGACAACGCCGGTCGCGGTCACGATCGAGGCGATCCGGTAGCGGGTCTGTCCCTGTAGCGTCGTGAACGCCCCACCGACGTACAGCCGGCTCCCATCAGTCGATGGAACCATCACCTCGACGAACTCGTTCGCGTCTGCCCGGAAGTCCGGCACGCCAACGCCTGTGGAGGCATCCAGTGCGGCCAGCCCCTTGCGAACCAGTCCGCCCGTGCTGGTGAACTCTCCGCCCATGAACACATCGCCAGTGCCCTGGGTCGCGATCGCGAGCGGCCTGTCGCCGGCGACGGGGTTCCAGGCGGAGAGGTTGCCGCTCTCGATGTCGTAGGCCGCCGCGTCATGACGTTCGATGCCACGGGAGCGGCCGAACCGTCCACCGACGTAGAGCGTCGTCCCGTTTACCGCGACCGCCGAGACCTCGGGCGAACACGGCACCAAGCCATGTGCGTTCTTGGTCCTGTGCGGCTTGTTGCACTCGGTGAGGACGGCGTCGAATGCTGACAGGGAGCCGGTGCCTGAGAGCATGGCGAGGTAGTTGCGGGCGAAGCCACCGACGGTGGTGAACAGGCCACCGATCACCAACTGACCGTCACCGGTGGCTGCGAGCGCCTCGACCGATGCATTGACGGCCGGGGCGAAGTCCGAGAGAACACCGGTGGTGAGGTCGAAGGCGGCCAGCCGCGAGCGGCCCGTCGACGCGCCACCCCCTGTGGCCGTCGTGAAGTCGCCGCCGGCAAAGAGCCGGCCACTGGCGGGGTCTGTTGCCAGCGCCCGCACGGCGCCGCCGGTAGTGCCTAGGAACTGCGTGTCGACCAAGCCCACGCTGTCGCTCACCCGACCGAGCCGGGACCGGCTGGAGCCGGACAGCGTGGTGAAGTCCCCGCCGACGAACACGCTGCCGCCGTATACCGCGAGGGCACGCACCGTGTTGTTGGCCGAGCCCTTCCAGCCGGTCTGCAGGGCGCCAGTGGCATCCACCTTCGCGAGCCTGCTCACGGCCGTTCCGTTGACGCTGGAGAACGTTCCGCCCAAGATGATCCCGCTCGGCGTTCGAGCGATGGCGTTCACGCTGCCCCCCCGCACGTCCGGCGCCCAGTTGGCGTCGATCGAACCGTCCGCCAGCACGTGCGCCGTCAGCAAACGGTTCCGGGCGCCCAAGCGAAGGAAGTCACCGCCGATGTACCACCCTCCCGAGCCGTCGGCCACTGCGGTCCGCACCACCCCGTCAACCATCGGGAAGGTTGTCGGACTCACCGCACCAGTGTCCGGGTCTACAGTCACGCCATACCCAGTCGACGGGCCGATGTAGTCGAAGCCGCCGGCGAGGTAGACCCGGTCTCCTACGACCCGAATGTCGTTGACGCGCCCATTGGTGCCCCACCAGCCCGGCGCAGGGGTGTAGTTCAGGCTCGGGCCCGGCGCAGTGGCCATGGCAACAACTGAGCTGGCCTCGGCAACGGGACTCATGGTGGCGACGACTGCAGCCGCCACGACCGGTACCCCCCAGACGACGATCTTCCTCACTGTTACTCCCCCCACAAGAGGGGCGGTCGTGTTCCGACCGCCCGTGGCTAGGCTGCTCGCGGCGCGGCCCCAGCGGCCCCGGTCAAGGCGTCCAGGTAGACGGTTTCCAACTCTTCGACTGCGCGATCCCAGGAGTAGCGCTCGATGACCGAGGCCCGCACGGCCCGGCTGAGGTGGTCGAGCGGGGCAGAGTCCGTCAGCATCCGGCGCAGTTCCTCGGCCAGGGCTTCCTCATCGTCCACCGGCACGATGCGGTGCCGCGCCGATCCACCGCCGATCACTTCCAGATGGGCGGGCAGGTCGGACACGAGCACTGGAGCGTTGTGCGAGACAGCCTCGAGAAGGGTGAGCGGCAGTCCTTCGAGGGCGGATGGCTGGACAAAGAGACGCGCCTGTTCGTAGAGCGCGCCGAGCGTGTCCCCATACGCGAAGCCGGTGAACACGATACGAGGGTCGGGCGCCGCCAGCGCGCGCAACGCCTTCGAGTAGTCGTCGGAGAACGACGAGTCACCCACCACCGCCAACCGGAGGTCGCCGTCGATCCTGCGGAAGGCACGGATCAGGAGGTCCGGGCGCTTCTCCGGAACCAACCGCCCGACGAACAGCGCGTAGCGGCCCGGCTCCAGGCCGAAGCGCCGGACGGCGTCCGGACCGGCACTGCCGCTCGTCGTCACCCCGTTGCAGATGTAGGCCGCGTCCTTCCCGAACTCTTCGCGGTAGTGACGGCCGAGCTCCTCCGAGACGACGACGAGGCGGTCTGGCACCCGGCCGCTCATCCAGTGAGCGGTCCCCAGCAACGCCTTGGCCGCCGGGTTCCACTTGGCACGCTGGTGGTCCAGGCCGTGCACCGTTAGGACGACCTTGGCCGAGGAGAACATCCTCGGGATCGGGGCCACGAAGGCCGGACCAATGCCGTGGTAGTGGACCACGTCAACACCGGCGGCCATCGCCTTCATGGTCGACGTCGCGCTGTGGACGATGGCGTCCAGGTGCTTGGTGCCGACCGTCGGTGCCGAAGATGCGCGCATGCCTAGGTAGGTGGCGCCGGGCAGCGGGGCGTAGCTCGCCCGGCAGTAGACCGTCACGTCATGGCCGCGGTCGGCGAGTCGCCGCCCGATGTTCTCGACGTGGTGCTCAATTCCGCCGAAGGTGGCGGGCAGCCCCTTCTGCCCGATCATGGCGATGCGCAGCCGCCGGCTGGTCAGAGCCGACGGGTACCGATTCCCATCCGGGTCCGTGGCCGGCAACGCTTGTCGCGGCATGGTCAGGCGGCCTGGTCGCTGATCATGCCTGCGGCCACCGTGCGGTTCGTCGCCTCGTCGACCAGTATGAAACCACCGGTTGTGCGGTTGCGGCCATAGGTGTCACACATGAGCGGCTGGGTGGTGCGCAGCTGGACACGCCCGATCTCGTTGAGCGCGAGTGCCTGCGCGTTCTCGTCGCGGTGCAGCGTGTTGACGTCGAGCCGGTAGTTGAGCTGCTTGACGATGGTGCGCGCACTTCGGGTTGTGTGCTTGATGAAGTACTTGCCGCCCACCCGCAGTGGAGCGGTCTCGTCCATCCAGCACACCATGGCGTCGATGTCCTGGGAGACGTTGGGAGCGTTGGTGGGCCGACAGATCATGTCTCCTCGCGAGACGTCGATGTCGTCCTCGAGGCGGACTGTCACCGACATTGGCGGATATGCCTCCTCGACCTCCCCATCAGCGGTCTCGACCGACTTGATGGTGCTGGTGAAGCCGGAAGGTAGGACCATGACCTGGTCTCCCTTGCGGAGCACTCCGCCCGCCACCTGCCCGGCGTACCCGCGATAGTCGTGCCACGTGTCGGACTGTGGCCGCACGACGTACTGGACCGGGAAACGGACATCGATGAGGTTGCGGTCGCTGGCCACGTGCAGGTTCTCGAGGTGGTGGAGCAGGCTGGTGCCCTCATACCACGGCATCTCCTGTGACCTGGTGACCACGTTGTCGCCGTTCAGCGCGGACATGGGGATGATCGCAAGGTCGGGCACCCGCAGCTTGGCTGCAAAGGCCGTGAACTCCCGGTGGATCGCGTCGTAGACATCCTGCGAGTACCCGACGAGGTCCATCTTGTTCACACAGAGCACCAGGTGAGGCACCTGCAGGAGCGTGGCCAGGAACGCATGCCGGCGACTCTGCTCGAGGACGCCCTTGCGCGCGTCGACGAGAACGAGCGCAAGGTCTGCGGTGGAGGCGCCCGTGACCATGTTCCGCGTGTACTGCACGTGCCCCGGCGTGTCAGCGATGATGAACTTGCGTCTTGGTGTGGCGAAGTAGCGGTAGGCGACATCGATGGTGATCCCCTGCTCACGCTCGGCTCGCAACCCGTCGGTGAGCAAGGCAAGGTTGACGTGTTCGTCGCCGTGTTCGCGGCTGACTCGCTCGACCGCGTCGATCTGGTCGCTGAACACTGTCTTGGTGTCGTAGAGCAGCCGGCCGATGAGCGTGCTCTTCCCATCGTCCACCGATCCGGCGGTGGCGAACCTCAGGATGTCCATCTTAGAAATACCCCTCGCGTTTGCGGTCTTCCATGGCTGCCTCGCTGAACTTGTCGTCACCGCGCGTGGCGCCGCGCTCGGTGATGCGCGTGGAGGCGACCTCGTCGATGACCTTCGCAACCGTGTCGGCGTCCGAGCGGACCGCTGCCGTCAGGCTTGCGTCGCCCACCGTCCGATAGCGCACCCGCGCGGTGAACACCTGCTCCGCAGGCGCTGGCCTCTTGAACCTGTGGACGGCGAACAACATCCCCTGGCGCTCGAACACCTCTCGGTCGTGCGCGTAGTAGATCGAGGGCAGCTGGATGGCCTCCCTCTGGATGTACTCCCATATGTCGAGCTCGGTCCAGTTGGACAGTGGGAACACCCGGATGCTCTCCCCGGCGTGGACGCGCCCGTTGTAGAGGTTCCAGATCTCCGGCCGCTGGTTCTTCGGGTCCCACTGGCCGAACTCGTCGCGGAAGGAGAACATCCGCTCCTTGGCCCGCGCCTTGTCCTCGTCACGACGGGCGCCACCGAACACGGCGCTGAAACGGTGCTTGTCCAGCGCGGCGAGCAGGACGGGTGTCTGGATGCGGTTGCGTGTGCCATCGGGGGGCTCCACCACGCTGCCGTTGTCGATTGCCTCTTGGACGCTGGCCACGATGAGCTGCAGGCCCAGCTCCCGAACGCGTTGGTCCCGGAAGGCGAGGACCTCCTCGAAGTTGTGCCCAGTGTCAACGTGCATCACCGGGAAGGGAATGCGCCCAGGGTGGAAGGCCTTCTGCGCCAAGCGCAGCATCACGATGGAGTCCTTGCCGCCCGAGAAGAGGAGTACCGGCTGCTCGAACTCCGACACCACTTCCCGCATGATGTGGATCGCCTCGGACTCGAGGATATCGAGCTGGCTCAACCGGTAGTCCGTGCCCGTGGTTGTCACGTCGTCTCCTCGTCGATGATCTCTTCGATGGCGGTGAGGAGGCGCTGTGCCACCTCAGGTCGGCAGATGACCAAGTCCGGCAGGAGCGGGTTCCTGCAGTTGTACTCCAGCGGTGAGCCGTCTATCCGGCTCGTGTGCAGGCCCGCGGCCCGGGCGACCGCGACAGGTGCGGCGGAGTCCCACTCGTACTGGCCGCCGGCATGAACGTAGGCGTCCACGCTCCCGTCGATCACCGCGGTGGCCTTGATTCCGGCCGATCCCATCGGAACCAGCTCCGCACCCAGCCGGTGCGCGAGGCGGTTGACGAACGCGGGTGGCCGGCTGCGGCTCACGGCAAGGCGCAGCGGAGTGTCGTGGGCCTCGCGCGGCTGCGAAGTGGCAGGTAGCGCCCGGTCCGTGGCCAGTGTGTCCCCCCTGGCCGGCCGAGCGACGGCACCGGCGACGATGTCACCCTCCTGCCAGAGGGCGACATGCACGGCCCAGTCATCTCGCGGCACCTCCCCGAACTCCCGTGTGCCGTCCAGCGGATCGATGATCCACACCCGCTTCGCGGACAGGCGAGTCGCGTCATCGCTGCCCTCTTCACTGAGAACTGCGTCGTCGGGCCGACCAGCGGCCAGGCGAGCCATCAGCAGGAGGTGGGACTCACGGTCTCCTTGGGCCCGTAAGCTCGCCACGTCGACGTCCGGGCCGGCTTGGTTACGAAGTCGCAGCAGCAGCGCTCCCGCCTCCTCGGCGAGCTCACGTGCGAACAGGTGGTCGTCAGGGTGAGGGGCCATGTCAGTAGGCCCCTTGGCCATGGAGCACGGCCTTGGCGGTTCGACCCAGGATCTGCATGTCGAGCACGAGCGACCAGTTGTCCACGTACCACAGGTCCAGTCGCACAGACTGCTCCCACGTGAGGTCGCTGCGTCCACTCACCTGCCACAGCCCAGTAATGCCCGGCTTCACCCGCAGTCGCCGCACCGCGTCGTCCTCATAGCGTGCGACCTCGGCCGGCAACGGTGGTCGCGGGCCGATGAGAGACATCTCGCCCCGCAGGACGTTGATGAGCTGCGGCAGTTCGTCGAGGGAGAACCTGCGCAGGACCCGCCCGACGCGCGTCACCCGCGGGTCCGAGCGCATCTTGAAGAGCACGGCGTTGCCGGCGTCCGCCGCGGCGCTGATCTCTGCCAGCCGTTCCTCGGCATCGACCACCATGGTGCGGAACTTGAGCATCGAGAACTCGGTGCCGCCCTCCCCCACCCGCCGCTGCCGGAAGAGGACAGGCCCCGGACCATCGAGCAGGATGGCCGCCACGATCACGAGAAACACGGGCAGGGCGGCCAGCAGCACACAGAGGGTCAGGGACTGGTCAACCAGTCCCTTCGCGAGCCGGCGGAAGCCCGACATGACCGGGCGCTCGACGTAGAGCAACGGCATCCCGGCCGCCGGGCGGATCGAGAGCCGAGGGCCGGCGACCTCGAACAGCCCTGGGGAAACCATCAGGTCGACCCCGCGGTCCTCCAAGGTCCATGCCAGTCGTCTCAGCGCAGGGCCTGAGAGGTCAGGGTCGCTGGTCACCACCACCACTTCCGCGTCGAAGAGGTCGATCGCGCGCATCGCCTCGTCGGGATAGCCGAAGACGGGCACGCCCTCCACGGTGCTTGGCACGTCACCGTGGGCTGCGATTCCGGACGCGCAGACGGCGACGACGTGGAGGCCTTCGTTCCGGGCGCGACGGATCTGGCGCACCATCCGGCCCACGGTGCGAACGTCGCCGATGACAACGGTCCGCTGGGTCTGCCTGCCGGCCATCCGCTCGTGATAGAGCCAGTTGCGTGCCGTCCGGCGGCCCAGCAGCGCAAGAACGAGGAGCGCGGGTGCGACCACGATGACGATTCCGCGTGCGAGCTCATACTTGGCGCCGTAAGACAGCACGGCCGCGAAGAGGGCGAGCCAGCCCACTGCGCGGCCCATGTTCCGGTACTCCTCAGGCGTCGCCCCGACGAAGCGACGTGTGTAGGCGCGGCTGAACAGGAGAATCCCCAGCCACAGCGGGGGCAGCACGCCGGCGACGACCAGGCGTGGGGTCACCCCGGCTGCACCGATCTGCGCGATCACGCCAACGGCTCCCGCGCCGAGCGCAGCGAGGACATCTAGGGTTATGGCCCGTTTGAGATAGTGCCGGTACCACTGGCCGCGCGGTGTCAGTCCTGCAAGCTCGAGGTGGAGTTGGTCCAGTGCGACGGCGGCCACGTCATCCGGTGCCCGCTGCTCGACAGCGGTGGACTGAACCGGGCCTTCCCCGATGGCCGCAGGGAGACCCTCACCTTCCGGGCCTCTTGCGAGGTGTGCGGTCGTCACGCTTCCCCCTTCGGTGTTGCCCTCGACTGAGGTCAACGGTCCCGTTCACACCGCGGACCGCTCCCACAATCGGCGAATCTGACCTGTCAAAACACGTTATGGGACAGGCGACTTCGCCATGTACAGAGCGGGGGTGAGCCCTGGCTCCACCGGCTGCCCTAGATCAGACGACGTAGTGCAGGAGCGGGACAGTGGCAGTCAGGCAGGGCTGTGGAACTTCTGCTGGGCCGCGACCAACCCGTGCGTCACCACCATCTCGGCCGCGTCGGCGGCGTCCCCGACGAGGAACGGCAGCTCCTTGCGCTCCGCCGCCGAGAAGTCCCGCAGCACGAAGTCGGCGGCGTCCATGCGACCGGGGGGCCTGCCGATCCCGACCCGGACCCGCAGGTAGTCCTTGGTCCCCAGCGCCGACGAGATCGAGCGCAGCCCGTTGTGGCCACCCTCGCCGCCACCCTTCTTCAGCCTGACGTCACCGGTGGGGATGTCCAGCTCGTCGTGCACGACCAGCAGCCGCTCCGGCCCGACCGAGTAGAACTTCATGAGCGCCTTGACTGGGCCGCCCGACTCGTTCATGTACGAGCTGGGCACCGCGACCACGACCGCCGGACCCGGCGCCCCCCCGGCCAGCATGCCGATGCGCACAGAGGCGACCGAGGCGCGCGACTTGTGCGAGGTCAGCGAGGTCGAGCCGCGCGAGGCCAGCTCGGCCGCGACCATGGCCCCCACGTTGTGCCGGTTCCCGGCATAGCGCGGCCCCGGGTTCCCGAGGCCAACAACCAGCCACGTGCCATCAGCGTCCACGGCGCGTCAGTATGCCGGACCGGCCCGCACCGCCGCCGCCCCACCTCCCGCGCGGGTCACCGGACACAAATGCCGAGAGGCTGGGTCCACGCGACCCAGCCTCCCGGCACACGGTGAGACGTCTTGGGGCTCAGCCCTGCTCGGACCCGCCCTCGGCAGCGGCCTCGCCACCCTCGGCCGGAGCCTCGCCCTCGGCAGCCTCCTCGGCCGGTGCGGCCTCCTCGTGCTCGATGCCGGCCTCGGCCTCGAGCTCGGCCATCTCGGCGTCCAGTGCCGCCTGCGAGATCTGCTGGGTGATGTTGACGACCAGGACCTCCGGGTCGGTGAGCAGGTCCGCACCGGCCGGCAGCGTGACCGCGGACGCGTGGATCTGCGTTCCCGCGGTGAGCCCCTCGACGGAGACGACGACGTTCTCGGGGATGTCGGTGGCCTCGACCTCGAGCTGCAGCGTCTGCGCGTCGACGGTGACCACGGTCTCGGGCGCAGCCTCGCCCTGGACGTGGACGGGGACGTCGACGGTGACCTTCTCGCCACGACGGACGATGACGAGGTCGACGTGCTCGATGACCGGCTTGATCGGGTCGCGCTGCACGTCCTTGGCCAGGGCCAGCTGCTCCTCGCCGTCGATGACGATGGTGAGCAGTGCGTTGGCGCCCTTGAGCGCCATCATGGCGTCGTGGCCGGGCAGGGTGATGTGCACCGGCTCAGCGCCGTGGCCGTACATGACGGCGGGGATCTTGTGGTTGCGGCGGATCTTGCGGGCGGCGCCCTTGCCGAACTCGGTTCGCTTCTCGGCGACGAGCCTGTTGTCAGACACGGAAACTCCTGTGGCGGTGGGAAATTCGAAGGTGCGGTGGGCCTCGACGCGGGGCGCAGCACGAAGGCTCCACCGCGTCGATCACGGACGGACGACCGAGGCCGTGCTGTGTCCCTCGCCGAGGCAACCCCGAGAGTCTAGGCGACGCCCGCGGGGAGTGCGAAATCCGCGTCCTGCGCGGTTCGTCCCGCCGCCTCCGCGCGGGCCCGGCGCAGCTCGCCGACCCGAACCGCGACCACGCCGCCGACGATCAGCACCCCACCGGCGAGCTGCACCAGCCGGGGCAGCTCGCCCAGCAGCAGCCATGCGAAGACCACCGCGAACAGCACCTCGGTCAGCCCCACGAACGAGGCGACGGTGGAGCCGAGTCGCCGTGCGGCGAAGATGCCGAGGAGGTATGCCGCGGCGGCGGCGACCAGGGCCAGCTCACCGATGGCGGTCCACCAGGGGAGCTCTACGCCCCTGAGCGTGACCGGCGCTGCGGAGAAGTGCATCGGCAGCAGACGCAGAGCGCCGAGCGCCACGAGGACGAGGGCGCCGGCCCCCATGCCCACGCCGGCGAGCGCGACCGGGGGCAGTTCCGACTCCCTGGCGGCGATGACGAAGTAGGTGGCCAGGCCCGTTGCGGCGAGCAAGCCCCACAGGACCCCCACCAGGTCGGGCCGGCTCTGGCCGGTCAGGTCGAGGACCAGCGCGAGCCCGGCGACGGCCAGTAGGATGCCCAGCCCGGTGAGGCGGCCAGGTGCCCGGCGGGTGCGCAACCAGACCCAGAGCACCACCAGGATGATGCCGAGGTACTCGAGGAGCAGCGCGACGCCGACGTCGAGCCGCTGCACGGCGTAGAAGTAGGAGACCTGGCAACCGGCGACGGCAACGGCGCCATAGGCGAGCACCGGACCGAAGTTGTGGCGGACCAGGGCCCAACGGCCGCGCAGCGCGAGCCAGGTCGGCACGGCCAGGGCGAGGGCGGCACCTCCGACCCTCAGCAGCACGACCGCCCCAGAACTCCACCCGTCGACGAGCAGCGACTTCGCAAACGGCCCGCTCGTGGCGAAGGTGGCAGCCGAGGCGATGGCGAACCAGAGCCCCGACGAGGCGGCGCGAGCCTGCATGGGAGGAACTCCTGTCATGACCAAAAGCGTTTACACTCATGACGATAACCTCCGCATCCGAAAGGAGTCAAGATGCTGTTTGCCCATGACACGGAGGTCGCGCTACGCGGCGCTGCTGCCCTGGTCAACACGGCCGCGGCCCTTCCCACTGACTCCGAGGACTTGGCGACCGTCGACGACCTCGAGGCTTTCGTCGCCGAGTGGGGGTGGACCGGTTCCCGAGCGCACGACCGGGCCGAGCTGGAGGCGGTCCGGGCGCTGCGACCGCGCCTGCGGCAGCTCTGGACAGTCGACACCGATGAGGCTGCGACCCTGGTCAACGAGCTGCTCGCCGAGGCGGGCGCCCTCCCCCAGCTCGTCCGCCACGGCGAGTGGACGTGGCACCTGCACGCAACCCCACCCGAGGCGCCGCTCGCGACCCGCATGGCCGTCGAGGCGGCCATGGCGATGGTCGACGTCATCCGCGCCGACGAGCTCGGCCGGCTGAGCACCTGCGCGGGCGAGGACTGCGAGGACGTGGTCGTCGACCTGTCGAAGAACCGCTCCAAGCGCTACTGCGACGGCGGCTGCGGCAACCGGGCCAACGTCGCCGCGTATCGGGCTCGGCGGCAGCAGCACCTGATCGGACATGACTCCGTCCACACCGACCCCCATCGACCGGAGGCTCACCACTGTCCCGGTGACGCTTGAGGTCCCAGTGAGGCGCATTGGCCCCGGATCCGCGCGTGGTCTTGCAGTGGAGCGAGTGTGCGAACGGCAACACCCGAGGAACTGTTTGACAGTCGCTGAGGGCCGTGTCTGCGGCCATCGACCGAGGGCTCGTGGAGCATCATGATGGGCGAGTTGCCGTGACGTGGTTCACATTTGTAGCCGGTCCGGCCTATCTCGGGTCTCGCAATGGTGCTGCCTCGCAACTCCTGTCGCTCGCGCCACGCCGTAACCCCGGGCGGTGGCAGGGCTCGGCTCGGGATGCCTGTACGGTGCTTCGAGCCCGTTACGGTGACGCAGGGAAGTCGGGACTGGGCCAAGACAGTCGCCCCCTAAAGGAGACATCCCATTGTTCATCGCCCCTAACTACAAGGCCCGCCACCGGCGGCGCAAAGGCTTGATTGCCACAGCCATCACGATCACGGTCGTGGCCGCCGGGTTCATGGCAACAACGCTTGTCAGCTCGGTTGCGACATCCGCACCGTCCCAAGCGCTCTCCAAGATCAAGTGCAAGCAGACGACCGGAACCGCGCATGTGGACCCGATCGTGCACCACAACGAACAACCCTCGGACATGCAGCATCTGCACCAGTTCTTCGGCAACAACCACCTGCTGTCCCTGCCCAACCCCAACGCGGCCAACTACTCAGACCTGTTGGGACAGCCCACGAATTGCCGCAACACCGGCGACACGGCGGGGTACTGGACTCCCGTGTTGCAGTACAAGGCATCGGGCCAGGCCGTCCCTGTCAACGCCTTCACGGCGTACTACCGCAGCTGGGACTTCCAGAAGTTCGGTGACGGTGTGCCGCTGCCGCAGGACGTCAGGTTGATTGCGAGCAAGCACAACTGGGACTGCGGGCAGTTCGAGCCCGTGGCGCCATCCCAATCGATCCCGGACTGCTCCATGGCCGACGGCAAGCCCGGCTCCACCCTCACCGCGCACATCGACTTTCCCTCGTGCTGGGACGGTGTCAAGCCGAGCCATTCCTCCGGCGAGGTCGGCGACACGCGGGACAACGCGCACTTCGCCTACCGCGTCGGGAAGCAGTGCCCAGCCGGGTTCCCGATCAAGACAGTGGCCCTGCGCGAGACTCTCCAGTTCGCGTATACCGGCAAGGGCGACGACTTGCAGCTCTCCTCGGACGCCATGATGGGCACGACGGACGGGCAGTCGCTGCACGGCGACTTCTGGAACGCTTGGGATCCCGCTGCCTTCGCGTCAATGGTGCGCAACTGCGTCACGCCCGGCGGGAACTACACCACGACAGAGTGCGGCTGACCGCGTCCTGCCCGAAGGCAACCCGACAATGAGTTCCGTGCGTTGAGTGGATCGGCCTGGTCAGGTGTCCTGACCAGGCCGATCCACGTCCTGCGCGTTCCGGCACTCCGATCATCGTGGTCCTCGACGAGTCCGTCTCGTCCATTCAGGGAGCGGTCAGCGTCACCTTGTTCGACAGCGGTCCAGAGCCGACGGCGTTGACAGCCTTGACTTGGTACACGGCCGTGGAGCCGGGCGTCATCGTGGCGTCGCTGTATGTCGTAGGACCGATTGCGGACGCGGCCAGCGTGACGAGGCGTACCGAGTCGCGAATAACCACGTACTTGGTGATGGGCGAGCCACCGTCGGCTGGCACCGTCCACTGCAGCACCGCGCACGGACCCTGTTTCATCACACCGCTCAACAATGGTTCTCCCGGAACCCCGGCCTGAGCGACCGTCCATGCCTCTTTGGACGGCGTGCCCTCCCCCACCTGGTTCGTGGCGGTGACCACGTAGTAGTAGCTGCTACCGACAGTGAGCGCTACGGAGTCGTCGACGCTGGTGGCCGTCACGGTTTCCACGGGCGTGCGCATGTCCTCCATCCCAGGGCCGGTGCCACGGTAGACGCGGTACGACGAGATGTCGGAGCCGCCGCTCGAGCCTGGAGCCGTCCAGTTCAGCCGGATGAGTCCAGGAAGGCTGGCCGCTGTGAGTCCCGAGGGCGGCCCGGGCACAGTGAGGGTCGGAGGCACCTGCGGGGTGGCAACCCCCTCGTTGCTGGGAGGGCCTGCCCCGATAGCATTGGTGGCCAGGATGACGTAGTAGTACGCGATGCCATTCGTGACGCCTGCGTCGTCGAACGCAAGGTCCGTCTTGCCTAGGGTGACCAGCGGGGCCTTGGTCAGGTCCTCGGCTCCGGGGCTGACGGCACGGTACACGCGGTACTTGAGCAGGGCGGTCCCCCCGTCACTTGACGGCGGTTCCCAACTGAGGTGGACGACTCCACTTGCCGCGGTTGCCACCAGGTTCGTCGGCGCGCGGGGCGGTGTTTGGGCCCCGGTGTCCACCAACATGGCGAAGTGGGGCTGGGGTACCCCGGAGATTGCGCTGAAATCGCCGCCTAGGTAGAGATGCATGGCATCGAAGCCAAGCGCCCACAGGCCTTGGGCGCTGTTCACCACCGGCGCAAACGCGGTCGGCAAGCCGGTCGCCGGATCCACGGCCGCGAGCTTGTACCGCGTCTGTCCGGCGAAAGAAGCGTCTCCGTTGAAGTGTCCGCCACAGTACAGAAGCCCACCGTAGAGGCGGACCGACTGGACGTTGCCGTTGGTGTGGTCGCTCCAGATCGTGCTTCCCGAGCTGCTGCTCAGTGCCGCGCATGCGCCACCAGAGCCGCCAGCCGCGGCGTAGAGTCGGCTGCCGTCGGAGATGAGGTCGTACACCGTGGCATGGCTGTTCCCGTTGGTCGGCCCCGCGCGGAACGTGAGGTCAGCCTGACCCGAGCCGAGAGACACTGCGGCGAGCCTGCTGGTCGAGCTCCCGGCCTGAACCGAGGTGAAATCGCCCCCGACGAATAGCCGTGCCGTGCCGTCACTTGCCACGTTGAGGGCGCGAACGCGGTCGTTGGGGGCCGCAGTCCAAGCTGGGTCAACCGCGCCGGAGGTCGCCCCGATCTTGGCCAGATACGGCCGAGAGACCGTCACCCCGTCACTCAGGCCCGCGAAGTTGCCACCCGCATAGACGACCCCACCTGCGTAGGCGAGCGCGTCCACTTGGCCTGGTGAGACCACTGACGGCGCCCACGGCAGCAGGTTGCCGGTGCTGGCGTCCAGCGCCGCCAAGCCTCTGCGTGCGACCCCGTTGACGGTCCCGAAGGTTCCCCCGACGTACACCGTGCCAGCGCCGTCGGTTGCCAGGGACGTCACCGAGTTGTTCGTCGCGCCGCTGAAGGTGAGGTCTGCAGCGCCGGTGCTGGCCGAGAAGACGGCGATGTTCCTGCTCGGATACTCCTTTCCCGACGGGTCGATCACGCTGTCGAAGGTGCCGCCGACCACGATGCGGTCACCCAACGGGAGAATGGCCAGCACCCGCGGCGCCCCGACCGTCGCGGAGGTGCTTTGCGCCGGACCCACCCCCCAAGTCAGAGCGGGGCGGTCGGGCACGGCCGCCTGGGCCGCCGACGGACTGACCACTCCCAGCATGGTGACGGTCATGAAGGCACCAAGGACAAGCAGGGCACGCCGTCGACTGCTGGGTCGAGTCCGGTCCATCACCTGCTCCGTTCGCCCTGAGGCCGCTGCCCCGCCGGAGAAGTCCCATTCGACACCTCGGTGCCCGCCGATTGCTCCGTCGTTCGCAGGAGAGGGGCCCTACCTCAGGTGTAGGAGCGCTGCGCGGGTCGGGTGGGTGGAACGCCGTGCAGCCGCCTCTCGGCGTCTGCTGGACGCGGCCACGTCAACCCGCCCCCGGGGCGCGTCTAGGCACGGCCGTCAAAGAGGCTGGTCACCGAGCCGTCCTCGAAGACCTCCCGAATCGCCCGGCTGATCAGCGGGGCGATCGACAAGGTCGTCAGCTTGTCGAACTCGCGCTCCGGGCCGATGGGCAGGGTGTTCGTGACGATGACCTCGCGCGCCGCGCACGCCTTGAGGCGGTCGACTGCCGGCCCTGAGAGGATCGCGTGGGTCGCGGCGATGACGACGCCGGCGGCACCGTCCTCCATCAGCGCGTCCGCGGCCTTGGTGATCGTGCCGGCCGTGTCGATCATGTCGTCGACGAGCACGCAGACCCGACCCTGGACCTCGCCGACCACCCGGTTGGCGACCGTCTCGTTGGGCCGGTCGATGTCGCGGGTCTTGTGGATGAACGCCAGCGGCGCGCCGCCGAGCCGCTCGGACCACTGCTCGGCTACCTTGATCCGTCCGGCGTCCGGCGAGACGACCGCGAGCGGTTCGCCTCCGTAGTTGGCGCGTACGTGGTCGGACAGGATCGGGAGTGCCATGAGGTGGTCGACCGGCCCGTCGAAGAAGCCCTGGATCTGGGCGGTATGCAGGTCGACGGCCATCAGCCGGTCGGCGCCTGCCACCTTCATCATGTCGGCGATGAGCCGGGCCGAGATCGGCTCGCGGCCGCGGTGCTTCTTGTCCTGACGGGCGTAGCCGTAGAAGGGCAGCACGACGGTGATCCGCTTGGCGGAGGCCCGCTTGAGGGCGTCGATCATGAGCAGCTGCTCCATGATCGCCTGGTTGATCGGGAAGGCGTGACTCTGGATGACGAACGCGTCGGAGCCGCGCACCGACTCCTGGTACCGCACGTAGATTTCGCCGTTGGCGAAGTCGTAGGCGGTGGTCGGGACGAGCTTGGTCCCGAGCAGCTCGACGACCTCCTGCGCGAGCTCGGGGTTGGCGCGCCCTGAGAAGAGCATGAGGTTCTTCTCGGTCGCCTTCACGATGCCGGTCACCCGCGCGCCTGCCCTTCTCCCGCCTCGTCGGTATGTTGCGTGGCCGGCTGCGCCTCCAGGGTGCCGGCCTCGCCGCTGGTCCGCTTGGCCGCGGTGGCGACGGCCTCCTCGGCAGCCTTCGCGGTCTTGGTGCCGGCCCGCGCGCGGGCCACCCAGCCGTCGACATTGCGCTGGCGCCCCCGGGCGACGGCGATCTGGCCCGGGTCCACGTCACCGGTGATGGCCGACCCGGCGCCGACGTACGCACCGTCAGCGATGTGGACCGGTGCGATCAGCACGGTGTCGGACCCCACGAAGCTGTGCCGACCCACGGTGGTGTGGTGCTTCGCCACGCCGTCGTAGTTGGCGAAGATGGTGCCGGCCCCGATGTTCGCCCCTTCCCCGATGATGGCGTCACCGGCATACGTCAGGTGGGGAACCTTGGCGCCCTCGCCGATCCTGGCGTTCTTCGTCTCGACGAACCCACCGATCTTGCCCTTGGCCCCGAGCTCGGTGCCAGGGCGCAGGTAGGAGAACGGGCCGACCGTGGCCTCGGCGCCGATGACCGCGAGCTTGGCCTCGGTGCGTCTGACCTCCGCACGCTCACCGACCTCGGTGTCGGTCAGGGTGGTGTATGGGCCGACCGTCGCGCCGGCGCCGACCGTGGTCGCGCCGTGCAGCTGGGTGTTTGGCAGGATCGTCGCGTCGCGCCCGATCATGACGTCCGCGTCCACCCACGTCGTGGCGGGGTCGACGATGGTGACGCCCTCGCGCATCCACCGCTCGGCGATGCGGCGGTTGAGCTCCCTGCCCAGGCGGGCGAGCTGGACCCTGTCGTTGACGCCCTCCGTCTGCCAGAGGTCGTCGACAAGGTGGGCGCTGACGCGGCCCCCCGCGGTCCGGGCGATGGCCAGGACGTCGGTGAGATACTTCTCCCCCTGTACGTTGTCGGTGCCGACCCGGCCCAGGGCGTCGCGCAGCACGCGGGCCTCGAAGGCGTAGATGCCGGAATTGATCTCCTGGATGGTGCGCTGCTGCTCGGTCGCGTCCTTCTGCTCGACGATCCCGGCGACCGACCCGTCACGCTCGCGCAGGATCCGGCCGTAGCCGGTGGGGTCGTCGAGGTGCGCGGTGATGACCGTGACCGCGCTCCGGGTGGCGGTGTGCTCCTCGACGAGGGCGCGCAGGGTCTGGCCGGCCAGCAGGGGGACGTCGCCGTAGGTGACGAGGACGGTGCCGTCGAGGTCGGCGGGCAGGGCGTGCAGGGCGCACTCGGTGGCGCGGCCCGTGCCTGGCACCTCGTCCTGGTCGGCGATGACCGCGTCCGGGTCGAGCTCGGCGACGTGCGCGGCGACGAGGTCGCGGCCGTGCCGGACCACGACCGCGAGGTGCTGCGGGTCGACAGCGCGGGCGGCGGCGAGGGCGTGGCCGAGCAGGGTCCGCCCACCAATGCGGTGAAGGACCTTCGGGGTGGCGGACTTCATGCGGGTGCCCTCGCCTGCGGCGAGAACGATGACAGCGGCCAGGCGAGAGTTGTTCACGCGCGGGGACTCCAGAGATCTTTGGAGGTGGAGGACCCAGCAATGCTACCGGCGGCAGCCCGCCGAGCTGGCGGACGGCCGTCAGTGTGCCCGCGACGCGGTTCGGCGAGCCGTGGCGCCGTTCACCCAGAGCTGGACGGGAGTACCGCGAGGTGCGGCAGTGTCTTGGCATTCACGGTGGTGAAGTCCCCGCCGACCCAGAGGTCGTGGCTGACCGGCTCCACGTCGCTCGCGAAGATGCCGCGGGGGCTGTTGAACACCGGCGCCCAGCCTGTCAGCTCGCCCGTGGACAAGGAGATCTCGAAGGCCTTGCGTCGATTCAAGGGCTTGTCACACACGAACGGGCTGCCGGTGCCGGTGTTTCCGATGCAGTAGTTAGTGAAGTGCCCTCCCGCGTAGAGCGAGTCGCCGTCGACGGACACGCTCTGCACCCCGCCGTCGGTCTGGTACACGGGACGTTGCAGGGTGCCGTCGAGGTTCCAGATGACGACGTGGCCCCCCGCACCGCCGCCGCCGACGTAGACGCCACGTGTGTCGGCTACGACGTCCAGCACGTCCCAACCGGGCGAAGGCACGAACGACCGGTCGAGCGTTCCGGTGTCGTTGTCGACGGCCGCCAGTTTCGCGACGTCTGCCTCGCCGTTCAGCGCCTGGAACGTTCCTCCGACGTACACGCGCCCGGCCTCAGGGGAATTCGCCAGGGTGGTGACGCGACCGCTGGCCGTTGGCTTCCAAGCACCGTCCAGCGCCCCGCTGTCCAGCATGAAGGCAGCCAGCGAGCCTCGCGCCACGCTGCCGACCTTCGTGAAGTCGCCGCCCACGTACAGCCGGTCGGCGGAAAGTGCCAGCGCGCGCACCGTACGGTTCGGAGTCGCCCCGAAGGCCACGAGACGGCCGGTGGCTCGGTCAAGGGCCGCGAGCTTCGGCCGCGGAGTGTCATCGACCGACGAGAAGCTGCCGCCAATGAAGACCGTCGTGTCCGTCGGCGCGATCGCGAGGACCTCACCAGAGACGTCGGGCGACCATGGCAGGACCTCGCACGAGACGGTGTCCACGGCTGCAAGGCGGGCCCGAGCGAATACCTCACCGTGCCCATCAGTGACGTGGGTGAAGCTTCCACCAACATAGGCCGTCTGGTCCCGGATGGCGACGCTGTCCACCCGCCCGTCTGCAGTTGGACACTGCCTCGGCGCCGTGCCGACGGACGCCGCGGCTGGGAGACTCCCAGCCAGCAGCAGGCCTCCTGCGGCCAAGGCCGCCCACACTCCGCGCGCCATCGTCGTTACGACAATCCGAAATCTGCTCGGAAGTCGCCCGTCCCAGTGTCGGCCGCGTGGCCGAGGTAGGTGGAGATCCCAAGCATGTTCTCCGTCGTCTTGAGCAATGAGTAGTGGTCGTAGTGGGTGCCGACCTTCGTGCCGGGTCGCACGTACGGGGAGATGACGATGAACGGCACGACGAAGTCCCGAGTGGTGCCCTCGTCCCAGGTGAGGATGACGACGGTCCGCCCAGCTTGGTATTCGGGGCTCGCGAAGACCTTCGGCAGGTATCCCGCACTCCAGGTGTCGCCGGCCTTGATCTTCTGGGAGAGGGTGGTGTTCTTCGACGTGCGGTGCATGTCGTCGGTCTTGTTGGGCACGATCAAGGTGAACTTCGCCGAAAGGTCAGGCGTAACGCCCAAGGCAACTGCCTGGGTCGGGCACAAGGATGTGCGGATGCGGGTGTAGTACTGCAAGGGGGCGTGGTTGATGACGAAGTCACCAGAGCCCTTGAGGTAGCAGTTGGACGGCTGCGACTCTGCCAGTTGACGGGCCTGGGTCCCGAGCTGTTCGAACAAGCTCACCGACGACTGCGGCCAGACGCTCGGGTCCCGATTCGAGGTGATCTCGCCGTTACTGCCAAGGCTTCCCGAGGTCATGCCGATGTAGTTCGTCAGACTCGTCTGCGACAGGTGGTTCCAGTCCGTAGCCTCTGCGCACTGGTTGATCAGGCTGTTCAGGTATGGCGCGTCGGGGCTACCCACGATCTGTTTGCGCGTCTTGTTCTCATAGATGACCCACACCACGTGGTCGTAGGTTCCCGAAGTCGCGGTACCGGCCAAGGAGCCGCAGGGACTCGACGCTGCTTGCGCCAAAGGTGCGCTGGCCAGCGCCGCAAGTCCCATCACCATCGCCGCACCCGATGCCACCAGAGTTCGCGCGTGCATCATCGTCCTCCCTCTCTCGACGCCATTCGCGCACGGCTCAGCCGTGCCTTTCCGTGCGTCACCGATGATGCCGACCCAACCAGACGAACAGGACGAAGGCTTCCGCCCTTGGACGTATATTTCGCTGCGTCAAAACGCCCAGTCGACCGGGAATGGCGCAGACCGATTGGGCACATCTGTTGATACCCACGCGTGCGCGAACTCGGGAGAAGGCCGCCCAACAACGCTCATCTAGGTCATTTCGGCGCCCGAAGGGCGAGCCGGGAGCACGACAGCGATGCGACGACCACCGCGTGGGAAGCGGGGTCGCAGCGCGACTTGGCCGGTGCCCTCCGCCAGGAAGACGATGATGATCACCGCAGCCGGGGTCCGTCCGCTCCCGCTCGTGCCGGGCAGCGGTAACTCACTGCCGTGGGTTCAGCGTCGTCCACGGCCGGGGACAGCCCGGGAAACGATTCCTGCCCCACCAGAAGCACCGTATGGACCGGAGGGTGGGTTCCCGAGGCCGTGCGACCAAGAGCACCATCGCCTGCGGCCGCCGCCGCACTGCGCACGTCCTCGTGCGGCTCATGCTCGTTGGCGAGCCGTGGATCACAGGCACGTCCTTCGCCGTGAGCTGCCTGTGATCCACGGCGTCGACATCCAACCGGAGGCGACCACCCGGCGACCGCGCACCACCCGGGCCCCGGCCAGCAGCCAGCCCAACCGCGCGTCAACAGGCATCGGCTACACCGCCGAGGATCCCGAGGGCGGAAGGCAGGCCAAGCCGTTGATGCGCGGTTTTGCTCCCCGGGTAGGAATCGAACCTACGTCGCTAATCCTGATTCAAAGTCAGGCGGGCCCTGCCAGCAGACCAACCGGGGAACGCCCGGGCGCGGTGGCTCCGGGACGCCGCCAAGGGTAGCCAACGCACCATCACCGTCTGCCGCGAACCACTCCTGCACCACCCGGCGCGCATGGCTGGCAACCTACGAGGTCGTAGGTTACGGTTTCGTAAGTCAATGGCGCCCGCGCGCTGGACACCCGACGGAAAGGTCTCCGCCATGACGACCGTGACCCCTTCGCGGACCGCGAACTCCACCGTACCCGGCGTCGAACCGGACGAGGCCGAGCAGAAGAGGACCGGTGAGCAGGTCGCTCTGGCGCTGTTCATCGCGGTCCCGTTCCTGGCCCTCGTGGCCGCCATCCCCGTGGCGTGGGGCTGGGGGCTGGGCTGGCACGACATCGTCATCGCCGTCGTCATGTACGCCATCTCCGGACACGGCGTCACCGTCGGTTACCACCGGCACTTCACGCACGGCTCGTTCAAGGCCAACCGCGGGCTCAAGGTGGCCCTCGCCGTAGCCGGCTCCCTGGCGATCGAGGGCCCGGTCGTGCGCTGGGTGGCCGACCACCGTCGCCACCACGCCTTCTCCGACCGAGAGGGCGACCCGCACTCACCCTGGCGCTACGGCGAGACGGTCCCGGCGCTCATCAAGGGCCTCTGGTGGGCGCACACCGGCTGGCTCTTCGACGTCGAGCAGACCCCCCGCGGCAAGTACGCCCCCGACCTCATGGCCGACAAGGACATCCGCAAGGTCGACCGGGCGTTCCCGACCCTGGTTGCGGTGTCGATGCTGCTGCCGCCACTCGTGGGCGGCCTCTGGTCGATGAGCTGGCAGGGTGCACTCACCGCGTTCTTCTGGGGCTCGCTCGTCCGCGTCTCCCTGCTCCACCACGTCACCTGGTCGATCAACTCCATCTGCCACACCATCGGCCAGCGTCCGTTCAAGAGCCGCGACAAGTCGGGGAACGTGTGGTGGCTCGCGTTCCTGTCCATGGGGGAGTCGTGGCACAACCTGCACCACGCCGACCCCACCTGCGCCCGCCACGGCGTCGAGAAGGGCCAGATCGACTCCAGCGCCCGCATCATCTGGCTGTTCGAGAAGCTCGGCTGGGCCAAGGACATCCGCTGGCCGAGGGCCAAGCGGCTCGACGCCCGCCGCGTCACTGCTTGACCGCGGCACCAGCAGCTCACCCGAACGGGCATGATGGAGCGTGTGACCGAGCCCCGCGAGAAGGACATCGCCACCGCAGCCCGTTCCCGGATGACCGGCAAGCAGCGCCGTGAGCAGCTCATCGAGGTGGGTCGCAAGCTCTTTGCCGACAAGGGCTTCGAGGCCACGACAGTCGAGGAGATCGCGGCCAAGGCCAGCGTCTCCAAGCCCGTCGTCTACGAGCACTTCGGCGGCAAGGAGGGCCTCTACGCGGTCGTCGTCGACCGGGAGATCGCGGCTCTGCTCAACGGCATCACCGGTGCCCTGAGCGCCGACCTGAGCAGCCGCGAGACGCTCGAGCGGGCGGCGATGGCGCTCCTGGAGTACATCGAGACCTCGACCGACGGGTTCAGGATCCTGGTGCGCGACAGTCCGACCGGGCAGGCGACCGGCTCGTTCGCGAGCCTGATCTCCGACGTCGCCAGCCAGGTCGAGCACATCCTCGCTGAGCAGTTCAAGCGGCGAAAGCTGGACCCCAAGGCCGCCCCGCTCTACGCGCAGATGCTCGTCGGCATGGTCGCCCTCACGGGGCAGTGGTGGCTGGACTCCCGCAAGATGAAGAAGGCGGATGTGGCCGCCCACCTGGTCAACCTCGCCTGGAACGGCCTGGCCGGCCTGGAGAAGAAGCCCACCCTGCGCAGCGCGAGCTGACCGAGGACCCTCAGCCCTTCGGGAACACGAGGATCCCGTCCGCGTCGCTGACCAGGTGCTCCCCCGTCCGGAAGGTGACGCCCCCGAAGCCCACCT
>Ga0308176_10000208_pt1 | contig 40957 bp, 24 predicted proteins | sample PhyCR2_3_FD_203890 | JGI IMG/M metagenome (GOLD analysis project Ga0308176, IMG submission 203890) | Soil microbial communities from UC Gill Tract Community Farm, Albany, California, United States - DLSLS.C.R2 | ecosystem: Environmental > Terrestrial > Soil > Agricultural land | place: USA...
ACAACAAGAAAATTGACATGAAGGATCCCTACGAGTTTGTAAAATATCAAAGCGAACGGGATTCGGCAAACGCCAACAACACCTATTTTATCAACGGAAATACGCTGGATGATTTCAGGAATGTAAAAGGAATTGACCTGCAGGATTCTCTTTTCCGGACCAGTCCTTTCCGAAGCCATTTTCTTTCGCTTAGCGGCGGATCAAAAGATACCAAGTACAGCGTTTCGGGATCGGTTCTAAACCAGGAAGGCATTCTTACAAACTCGGGTTATGACAGATACCAGGGCCGCGTACGGTTAGACCAACGGGTTAACGCCAACCTGAATGCCGGCATCAATGTAAATTATAGTTACCTCCACCAGTTTGGTACAAGTCCGGCTTTGGGTGGCAACGGATTTTATTACGGCAATTTGCTTTACAGCGTATGGGCTTTCCGGCCGGTATCGGGAAGAATCAATGACCCGACCGATGTTGAATCTGACGACGCAGATTTTCTCACGCTGAACGGTTTCAATCCCATCAAAACAGCAAGGAATGAATTGCGGGAAAAATTCTCGGACGTTCTGATTTCCGATGCCTATGCCGAATACTCGTTTGCAAAGTATTTCAAACTAAGAGTTACAGGGGCTTTGACAAAAAATAAAATCAAGAGCGATGCCTTTGATAATTCACAAACACCGCGGGGAAGTCCTTTGACAAAATCCGGCAAAGACAACGGCGTGAGTGGTTCTGAAGTCAACAGTCAACTGACAAGCTGGGTGAACGAGAACACGCTAACCTTTTCAAAGAAAATGGGGGTCTCAAACCAATTGGATGCATTAGCTGGCTTTACAACATCCGGAACAAAAGTGTCTTCCTTTGGCGCGGCTGCCAATCACATTCCGAACGAAGACTTGGGCATATCGGGTATGGACGAAGGACAACCCGTTTCCATTACGTCAACTTCTTCTGCCTATTCATTGGCTTCTTTCCTGGGAAGAGTGAATTATTCTTTCCGTTCAAAGTATCTTTTTACGGCATCGTTCAGGGCCGATGGTTCCTCCAAATTTGCTCCCGAAAACAGGTGGAGTTATTTCCCTTCCGGCGCGGTGGCGTGGAGAATCAGCGACGAGAAATTTATGAAAGGCTTGCGGTTTCTTTCAAACGCAAAACTGAGAGTCAGCTACGGTTCTACCGGTAACAACCGCGTATCAGACTTTGCTTATTTGTCCCGTATTAACCTTCCTGCAAGCCTTGGGTACAGTTACAACAACCAGCCAATGAATGCGTCCATTTTAACGGCGTTGGGCAATCCAAATCTAAAATGGGAAACAACGAATCAGACAGACCTTGGGTTGGATATAGGCTTGTTCAACCAACGGATTTCACTGGAGGTGGATGCTTATAGAAAAATAACTTCCAACCTTCTTTTGGATGCGGCCGTGCCGGGCTCTATCGGTTTTAGTACGGCGTTAAAAAACATCGGTAAAGTTCAAAACCAAGGTCTTGAGCTGACGTTAAACACAGTTAATGTCAAAGGGAAATTTAACTGGAATACGAATTTCAATATCGGGTTTAACAGAAACAAAGTCCTTGCACTTTCCGATAACGAAACGCAACGGTTGACCACGGCAAGTTGGGATACCTATACGACAAACGTGCCGTTGTACATTGCCGAAATCGGTCATCCCATTGCGCGGTTTTGGGGCTATATCTGGGACGGTAATTATCAGTACGCTGACTTTGACCAAAACACTTCCGGGACGTATGTGTTAAAAACAGCCGTGCCCTCTTACGGTACAAGAACAAGCATAAAGCCCGGTGACATTAAATTCAAAGATATCAGTGGTCCGCAAGGCGTTCCTGATGGCGTGGTGGATGCGTATGACAGAACAATCATTGGCGATCCCAATCCTGATTTCACCGGCGGCTTCTCCAATAACTTCACGTACAAAAATTTTGACTTAAACGTCTTCTTCAATTTTTCTGTCGGCAATGATGTCATCAACATCAACCGCATAAAGTTTGAAGGCGGCGGCCAAACCAATCAGAACATGTACGCTACCTACATTAACCGCTGGACGCCGGACAACCAGAACAATACTTATTTCCGCACCGGCGGTTCGGGCCCGGTAGATTATGCGTATTCGACACGGGTGATAGAAGACGGTTCTTACCTGAAATTGAAAACCGTCGCGTTGGGCTATAGTTTCTCGCCAAAAATTATTTCCAAAATAAGCGTCAGCAACCTTCGCGTTTACGTATCCGCTCAAAACCTGCTCACGTTTACAAAGTATCAGGGCTTTGATCCCGAAGTGAACAAATTCGGCAACGACGCCCTGCGGCCTGCATTTGATTTCTCTGTTTATCCTTATGCAAGAACGGTAACCTTTGGTTTGAACGCTTCATTTTAAAACCTCGTCATGAAAAAGATTGCTCTATCACTACTGATACTATCCGGTATAATAACTTCCTGCAAAAAATTTTTGGACACGAAGCCGACGGATTTTATCGTGCCCGAACAATACTACAATACCGAACAACAGCTTAACGAAGCGCTGGCCGGAGTTTACGGTTCATTGACTACCGTAGCAACGTATGGCCTGCAACAAAACTTTTATCTGGTAGGAACGACAGACGAAAGTTATTACAAGCTTAGCACCACATCGCCGCATCCCTTATACTACAACATCACCCCGGCCGAGCCCCGCACAAGCAACACCTGGAACGATTTGTACAAGGGCATTGACAGGGCTAATTATTTGCTGGCCAACATCAACAAGCCGGCGATGGATGAACAGCACCGCAATGCAATTAAAGGCGAGGCCTTGTTCTTAAGAGCCTACATGTATTACCTGTTGGTAACGCAGTGGGGCGATGTGCCGCTGCTGCTAACACCAACCGTTGATGGCAGACAGGTGAACAACCCGGCAACACCGGCAAAAGATATTTACAACCAGGTGTACAATGACATGAAGGCGGCAAAGGACCTGGTGAACGATTATACAACCAACGGTACGCCGGTGCACGTTTCAAAAACGGCCGTAGAAGCAATGCTTGCCAGGGTTTGCCTTAAAATGGCCGGCGAGCCTTTGCTGGACGTTGCAAAATACACCGATGCCCGCGCCTGGGCCGACAGCGTGATTCAATCGCACGTTCATTCTTTGAACCCCGATTACAAACAGATTTTTATTAACGAAAGCGCCGACCTCTTTGACAATTCGTACAAAGAAGTGTTGTGGGAAATTGATTTCTACGGAAACAATATTGGTGCCTTGCAGGCGGGTGGAAGATGGAGCATTTACATGGGCGTTAGAAATACCGACAAGGATATTGGTTATTCGTACGGATACCAAGGAGCAACCGGTTATTTGTACAAATTATATGCTGCCGGAGACCTAAGAAGAGACTGGGCGATTTCTCCTTATAATTTTTTGGGTAACGCGGGCACCACAAAGGTCTTGGTAGTGCCAACAGATGCCTATAGCAGAAACGAAGGCAAGTGGCGCAGGGAATACGAAACTGTGTTGCCAAGAAACACAGAGTTCAGCCCCGCGAACTATCCAATTATTCGTTATTCGGACGTGCTGTTGATGTTTGCCGAAGCCGACAACGAAATCAACGGTCCTACCGCACGTTCATTTGATGCGTTGAACATGGTAAGAAGGCGTGGTTTTGGCTTGTCTGTTACCACACCCGTTGTTTCGGTTTCTGTCGTAAAGGATATAACACTTTCAGCAACCGGAAACACCGGTTATTTGAAAACAGTACCAACGATTCCCGTAACGCTTTCGGGCGGCGGAGGTGCCGGTGCAAGTGCAACGGCTTCGGTTTCGACAACGACCGGAAAAGTTACAGCGATTGCCATCTCAAATCCTGGCCTTGGTTATACAAGCGTACCCACGGTTACGGTTGGCACGCCGTGGCAACCCAATACATCCTATCCGGCAGGCACGCAGGTATTTAACGGGAATAATCTTTACACCGTTACTACCACCGGCAGTTCTACCACTACCGCTCCCACGCAAACAAGCGGAACCTCAGATCCAAACGTAACGGGTATAGGATTTACGTATGCCGGCGCTAAGGCTACAGGAACGGCTTCCATTGCAACGGCAACTGTTGATCTCAACGGACTTAGTCAGGATGCTTTTCGAACTGCCATCCGCGACGAACGGGCACGAGAGCTTTGCTTTGAAGGAATCAGAAAATTTGATCTGATACGCTGGGGCATTTTTATTCCGCAAATGAAAATGATCGAGGCAGACATGAATACCAACTTGCCCGCTTCATTAAAGTACGCCGTCAGAGAATACACGAACGTGTCTGAGAAAGACAAACTTTTTCCTATTCCAACTCTGGAATTATCCTTAAACAGCGCTTTGCAACAAAACCCCTTATGGAAATAACATGAACCTATTGTTTAAAAAAAATACGCTTGTTCTTTTGCTTCTGCTCTGCGCACACTCTTTTTGCAAAGCCGATGATTTGATTCTTGCGTCCGCTACTTCCCAAGCAACGATTATAGTCGGGCATAATGCAACTGCGGTAGAGAGGTATGCCGCGGAAGAGGTACAACGCACCTTAGGATTGATGTCCGGCAGTAACTTGAATATCGCCGATGAAAACACAGCAACATTAGGCGTCAGGATTGTGATTGGCACGCCGGCAACAAATGCCGAAATATCGGGTATGCGCGACAAGCTCAAGTTGGCCGGTGCGAACGACGAGCAAACTGCCGTACTGCGCGATGGGAACACTGTTTATCTGGCGGGTCAAACTCCCCGTGCTGCCTTGTACGCTGCTTACACTTTTTTGGAAGATGTGTTGGGTGCACGGTGGCTATGGCCTGGCAGCACCGGTGAATTTATTCCCAGGCGCAGCATCGTAAGCGTTGGGGAGTTAAGCATTTTTGAAACTCCCCGCATTACCATGCGCTCTTTATCGGTTACCGATGTAACAAACAGTACCCCAGAAACCGATGCCTGGGAAGCTCGTAACAAGATGAACATTGTTGCTATCCCAGCCGGTTCAAGCCCCACTTCGCCGGTGATCGTGGAGCGTTTGAAAAAAGGCTTTCAAACGCGAATTGCGGGTCATAACGTCGTTCTGCCTGCATCCACGCTAAACGCTCATCCCGAATACGTGGCTCAATACAACGGTTCCCGTGCGTACACTTCCGCCGCCACCGCCCAATTGTGCTGGGGCAATGCGGGTGTGCAAAACGAAGTGGCCAACATGATAGCCAAATGGTGGGATCAAACGCCGTTCATTGACATCGTGCATTTTTATCCGGCCGATAACCAGACTTACTGCCAGGATTCGCTCTGCAGGGCACTTGCTCCTGATGTGAGCACACGCTGGCAAAAGTTTTCTCAGATCGTCATGGAAAAGATTGACCAGACGCACCCCGGAAGAAGATACTGGACCTTTGCCTATCAGGGTTACCGGCCGGTTCCAACAACGGTGGCCAGCCGTTTTGAAAGCGTTGGATATACGCAATACGACGGGAGCTACCGTTATCTTTTGTCTAGTGGCTACAGCGGCAACCAAAATACAATGAATGAAATAGACGGCTGGTTGAGCAAGGGCGTGAAGATGGGAATAAGAGGATACGAATACATCATGTTCAAGGACCCGATGTACGTTCCGTTGGTATCGTGGGAAACCGATCAGATGTCCTGGATCGTCAACAAAGGAATAGCGGGTGGTTATTCATCCGAACTTCCACCTTATGGTTATCCGAAAGCTGCCGCACCCGAAGAAACCTACTGGAACTGCAACCGCATGAATCTGTATGCCGCGGCCAAATCCATGTGGAGCAATATACCGGCGGACAGCATTGTGAAGGATTGGTGCGCTACGGTTTACGGCCCGGCCAGTGCGGCCATGGTTGCGTATTACTGGGACATTGAGCAACTCTGGAGAAATGCGCCCGGCAACATCACCAAGTATAACAATTCACCCGCGGCTGAAGTGGACAATTTTCTTTCGCCTGAATCCTTTGAACGGCTGAACAGTTATTTTTCGCAGGCACGCACAAAGCTGGCCAGTATAACCGACACGGCTATCCAAGCGAAAATTGCGGCTCAAATTGATCTTGAAAGTAAAATGCTGGCCAACTGGCAGGCGGTGTACAATTTTAAAAAAGGGAGAGCAGACCACTTTAAAACAGCCATTGTAAAAACAGCGCAGGTGGACGAAACTACCTGGCAAACGGCTCAAAAGCTTCCACCGTTTGAAGAAAAGTCGGGAAAGACCGCCGACGAGCAGACCGTTGTTTCAATGGCCTGGACACCTACCGATCTGGTTCTGCGCATTGTTTGTCAGGACAACAACATCGCACAACGCAAAACGCTGGCGCTTACGCAGGATGGAAACGTAAGGGCTGACGATTGCGTAGAACTGTTCATGCAGCCAAATTCTAACAGTCCCTCGTACATGCACTTTGCCGTTAATTCAAAGGCAGTGAAGTACGATGCCCTTTCCAATTTTGGAGGAACGGACTTCGATGTTTCCTGGAACCCCGCATGGACGGCTACAACAACCGTTAGCAGTACTGACTGGACCATCAACGTCAAAATACCTTTTGCCAGTTTGGGAATAACAGCCAGCGACAGCAGCCAGTTTAAAATGGCGGTAAAACGCTCCAGGGCAGGACGGGCGGAAAATTCAGGTTGGCCGGATGCTTCCTATTTCAACCCGGCAAGCTTTGGTTTGGCCACGCTTGTTTCACAAATTGTACAGCCCATTGACAAGAAGATCATCCTTTATGACAACGCCATAAGTACCAGCGCACCCGTTTCTGTGGAATTTCAGCAAAGAGACTGGTCGGTGGCCGCCGGCGTAACCGGAGAGACGCAGCTTCGGGAGAAACTAAACGATGACGCAGCCGTGCTTTTGATTAAGTACACCAGCACGTCAACGTTTTTGAGCACAAATTTTTATCAGAATGAAATAAAGAATTTTCTTGAGAAAGGCAGGGTGGTGATCATTGCGGCAACGAGAAGTATGCCCGTAGAAACCTGGTTTCCCGGCGTACCCGCTATCCGGTGGAGCGGCAACAGTCAGCAGTCGGGCAACCCCCGAACAAGCACTTACCTGCTTCCGGGCTTGTGGCAAACTTATCCGAACAACATAACTTCTCCGCTCAAAAAAAGCTTTGCTCCGGTTTCCGCTTACAGTGTTCTTTCCGATGGCTGGCAAATAAGGGCCAAGATGCGGATGATAGACGGTACAGACCAGCCATTTTTATTTAGCAAGCGCATTGGCAAGGGTCTTTTGGTGGTGACTTCCTCCGCCATGGGATACAGCGGCGGATATGAAATGTTCGGCAACAATTATATGGCAAACGTGGTGAGCCTTGTAGAAAATTTAAGAGCAGAGCAGGTTGCCTATAGTCCAAACATTACAACTTCGGCTTTATCTGTAAACAACGACGAAGGCGCTTGTTCGGCAACAATAAGTTTGGACAGCCCGGCCATCGGCAATGGTTTTGAGGTGGCAAGCATTACCAACGATCATCCGTCAACAACGTATCCGGTTGGCACGACCACGGTAACGTGGACGGCAACAGACGTTCACGGCTATCGCGATAATGCCACGCAATTAATAACCGTAACCGATAACGAAGCCCCGGTTATTAACGGCCTACCGTCCGATACCGTTCTGGTGAACGACAAGGGTGTTTGCGGAGCAGTGGTAACTTGGGAGCAACCAACGGCAAATGATAATTGCGGCATTCAAAGTTTTTCCGGCGATCATGCCTCCGGCGAAACGTTTCCCATTGGCACAACAACGGTAACTTATACCGCTACCGACATTCACGGCAATACAATCACGTCCAGCTTCGACGTAACGGTGAAAGACCTTGAAGCACCTGTGATCACTTGTCCTTCGGACATTCAAATGTCCGCTTGCGAAAGCACGGCAACGTGGACGGTGCCAACCGCAACAGACAATTGTCCGGGTGCGGTGATAACACAAACCGGCGGCCCGGCGGCCGGTTCCACATTTGCCAACGGGTCTTCTACAAAAATCAGCTATTCGGCGAGGGATGCTTCGGGCAATACCAGCAATTGCTCGTTTACAGTTAGCAGGGCTCCTGCATTAACCGCTTCCTGCGCGGCCAACAACGCAACCTTGTACTTTGGAATGTCGGGCGATCAAACAGCAACGATAAAGGTGATGCCTGTGGGTGGCGTGGCGCCGTACAAAATAGAAATCGCGATGAATCGTCCTTTGCGTTGCAACGTCATCTCCAGTACAGGAAATGAAACCTGGACGGCAGGCGCCGGAACGGCCAGCAATACGAATACTTTCTGTCCGGGAGCGGGTTCAAACGTTGACGCGCCGGTTTCGGTTGCGAACAGCGTTCCGGTTGGTGGCTTTTATTCAGTTAACGCAGCCTTAATGGCCGACGCAATTTTCACTGCCACCGTTACTGATGCAAACGGCTGTACCATTACATGCTCCACAAGCATACACGCAACGGATGTACGCTGCTTTGCGGGAAACAACGCAAAAGTGGAGATCTGCCACAAAACAGGAAATCCCAAAAATCCCTGCGTACAAATCTGTGTAGATGAATCTGCTGTTGCAGAACATTTGGCGCACGGCGACTTCCTGGGTAAGTGTACGGCAGATTGTTTGCCTCCCGTTTATACCACGCAAATGTCCGCAACCGCTGACTTAAACGCCAGAGACATTGCCGAAGGCACTACGGTTGTAAAAACACTGTCTGTGAAACTGGCGCCTAATCCAACAGCTAATTATTTCACACTGAAAATGCAAAGCGCTTCTCATGAGGAAGTAAGCGTTACGGTTGTGGACGTTGCCGGCAGAGTGATTGAGAAGAGAACACACTTGGCTCCGAACACCACCATTCGGTTGGGCGATCATTATCGGGCCGGCGTGTTCATTGCCGAAGTTGTGCAGGGCAACGAGAAGGTGAGTTTGCGCATGATAAAAACAGGCGGTTTAGCCTTACCCGCAAACGAGTGATTAGACGGCAAACCAATTAACATACGGTACGGGCCTATCGTAACCTGTGCCGTATGTTACAAGTTTGGAACTGTCGTTGAACAATGCGCTGAAGCAAAGTCCTCTTTGGCAATAAAGTTTGAACCGCAAAGACGCGGAAGCACGAAGGTTCACAAAGATGCTTTGCTCCCTGTCTTCCTGTCTCGGTAGTTCAGTAAAGAAGCGTGATTTGTCGTAAAAAAGTAATTCACAACAGACAAAGATGAATCGAAGAAAATTAAATTGTTTGCACAGCATTGCCTTCGCTCTTTTATTGGTCGGTTCGCTGTTCTCAGTTTCCTGTGCTTCCTCAAAAAAGCCTGCATCAAAACAAACGAACGAAATTGTTTTGGACGTGAGAAAGACTGGAGCAAAAGGTGACGGTATAACAGATGATACACGGTCTTTTCAAAACGCAATTGATTCCGTTGCTTCATCAGGAGGCGGAACTGTTTTTGTGCCCGGCGGAAAGTATTTCATTGACGGCGACGTGTCGGTGAAACTAAAAAGCCACGTAACGCTTCGCTTTGCCGATTCAACGGCACAGTTAATTGCGAAGCCAACGAGGAGCCAACGGTTTTATATTTTGATGGTGTTGAACGCAACGGACGTGAACATCATTGACGGCAAAATCATCGGCGACCGCAAGGAACATTTGGACACGACGGGAGAGTGGGGCATGGGCATCGCCGTGTACGGAAGCAAAAACGTAACGATTGACGGTACAAAAATTTACAACTGTTGGGGCGACGGCATTGTGATTGGCGCCAAAGGAGGCGCACCCTTTTACGCACCCAATCCCTCTATTAACGTAACAGTAAAAAACGTAACCAGCGACAACAACCGGCGGCAGGCCATCACCATCGGTAAAGCAAACGGCGTGTTGATTGATTCCTGCATTCTTACAAACACCCACGGCACAAAGCCGATGGCGGGCATAGACATTGAACCCGATAAGGACACGGCACAAAACATCACCATACAAAATTGTCTCCTTGCTTACAACAAAGGCAATGGCATTGAGATTTACGTCAACCGGTTTAGCGCCGTTAAAAACGTGGTGGCAAAAAATAATTTCATTCATCACAATGCCTACGGCGGTTATTTAATCCGGGCGGAAAACGTCGAGTTCAATCACAACCGGATTGTTCAAAACAAATACATGCCGCTCATTAAAGCAGTTGGCCTCGTCAATTGTACGCTTACGCCAAATACGTCCGAGTAAAACTTAAACAGTGCTTCCATGAAAATTCAATATGCGAACGCAGCCGTGAAAACAAACGGGCGGATATTTTTTCTTTTCGCAGTCTTGTTCGCCAGTTCAACCATAAAAGCTCAAAAGGAGTTTGACGGTATCCGGGGCACGCACAACTGGCCCGAGTTCAGCGATGCGCCGAACGCTTTGTATCACCACATTGCGAACCAGGCTTATGCTGATTTAGACAAGCGTTCACAAAAGATTGCCGGCATTCATACACTGGTCGGGTGGCAACAAAGGCAGCAATGGTTGAAGAAAACATTGCAGGAAGTGATTGGTTCTTTTCCTGATAAAACGCCGTTGGATGCTACCGTTGTAAAAACTTACGATAAGGATTTTTATCGTTTTGAAAATATTATTTACGAATCGCAACCCGGTTATTTTGTTACGTCAACCTTGTTTATTCCAAACTATTTGAAGAACGGTAAAGCGCCGGCGATTGTTTATTGCAGCGGCCATTCCGATAACGGCTATCGTCCTAAAGGTTATCTGAACGAGATTTTAAATTTTGTAAAAAAGGGATTCATTGTTTTTGCTTTTGATCCAATGGGACAAGGCGAACGTTTGCAGTATTACAATCAAAAAACAAAGAAGTCAAGATTCAAGTGGCCCTCTTACGAACATTCTTATCCCGGTGCACAACTTTTCATTACAGGCAATACCTTGGCAAACGCTTTTATCTGGGATGGGATCCGTGCTGTTGATTATTTACTGACAAGAAAAGAAGTGGACGCAAGCCGTATTGGAATTACCGGACGTTCGGGTGGCGGTACACAAAGCGCTTACATCGCTGCGTTTGATGACCGCATTGAAGCCGCGGCACCGGAAAACTATATTACGAACATGAAGCGCCTCTTTCAGGCAATGGGACCACAGGATGCGGAACAAAACTTTTTTTACGGCATTGACAGAGGTTTGGACATGGCTGATCTTTTGGAAGTAAGAGCACCCAAACCCATGTTGGTAGTCACTACTTCGCAGGATATGTTCCCCATTCAGGGCGCCCTTGAAACATGTGCTGAAGTAGCAAAGATTTACAAGGCTTACGGCAAGCCCGAAAACTTTTCGATGGTTACCGATGATGCGCCACATGCCACTACTTTAAAAAACCGCGAAGCTTCCTATGTGTTTTTTCAGAAGGCATTAAACAATCCGGGCAACCAAAAAGAAGAGCAAGTGACCTTGCCAAGCGATGAAGAATTACAAGTAACTAAAACCGGACAGGTATCTACTTCGTTGAATGCTGAAACTGCGTTTAGCATCAACAGTAAGAATGCGGCAAAACGAATGCAAAAATTGGAAGCTGCGCGAAAAAACATTCCTGCTTATTTGCCCCGCATAGTGCAATCGGCAAAACAACTTTCCGGTTACCAGGAACCGAAAGAATCGCCGACTCCTTGGTTTGCCGGACAAATTCAACGAAAGGGATACGTCATTCAAAAATACCTGTTGAAAGGTGAAGGCAATTACATGATCCCTTACATCATTTTAAAGCCTGAACTGCCTACACAAAAAGCCATGCTTTACCTGAACCCTTCAGGCAAGGCAGCCGATATTCAGGAAGGCGGCGATATGGAATGGTTTGTAAAAAATGGTGTGATGGTTGTGGCGCCGGATTTAGTGGGTATTGGTGAAATGGGTCCCGGCGAATTCAAGGGAGATTCGTATGTAGACAGTGTGTCGTACAATATTTGGTTTGCAGGTATTCTTACAGGAAGAAGCATTGCAGGCATTCGCGCAGGAGATGTCGTGCGTATAGCCGACCAGCTAAAAAAAGAAGGCGTAAAAGACATTTACGGTCTTGCTAAAAAGCAAATGGCTCCTGTGTTGTTGCATGCAGCAGCTTTTGATAAGGACATAACCAAAGTAGCGTTGATCCAGCCGTATTCTTCCTATCGTGCTATTGTGATGGACAATAATTACAACGCTGATTTTTTACATAGCACTGTTGCCGGCTCCATTGGTGTTTATGATCTTCCTGATCTGGAAGCAAGTCTGGCTCCAAAAACATTATTAATTGCCGGTGTTACGAATGCTAATGGTAACATCAGTAATGATGCAGACATTATAAATGATTTGTCGGTTGTTAAAGCAGCTTACCAGCACACTGCACCAGATAAATTGCAGATTGTTTCCGAAGGAACAATTTCACAATTAACGGATCAATTGAAAGCATGGCTCAAAAATTAAAAGAGAAATAAGAAAACTCCACAATTATCATTAAGGAAAAAATGAACAATCTTAAAATTTTTAGAATGGTCAGGTTCTTTTTTTGTCTTCTGTTTATATGCTTGTCAATTATTTTTTCGATGGGATGCTCTCGTAAAAACGGAATAGAGAACAAACAAAATTCACCGGCAGATTCTTCCAAATCAAAAATAGTTCTGAATGTTGTTTCAATGGGCGCAGTTGGCAACGGCACCACCGATGATACGTGGGCATTTCAAAAAGCGATTGATTCAGCCGCTGCGCTGGGCGGCGGAACAGTATATGTTCCAACAGGCACTTATTTAATTGATGCCGATGTTTCAATTAACATGAAGACTAACGTGACTTTGGATATGGTTGATACGACAAGAGTACTGAAAACAAAGCCTACCGCCACTGTCCGTAACTACGTGATAAAATTGAACAGCATATCGAACGCAAAAGTGATAGCCGGAAAGATCGTCGGCGACCGCTACCAACACTTGGGAACTACCGGAGAATGGGGCATGGGAATGGGGATTAACAGTTCTTCGAACATAACGGTTACGGGAACGCTTATTACCAATTGCTGGGGAGATGGAATAACCATCAGCAGTTATAATTGCGTGCTCAAAAAAGTTATTTGTGATAACAACAGGCGGCAGGGACTAACCATCGGATCAAGCGACAGCCTTCTCGTAGATTCCTGCACGTTTACACATACCAATGGAACCGCCCCCCAGGATGGAATAGACATTGAGCCGGATGCCGGTACCGCACAGCGGGTGCACATTACAAATTGCCTGATTGCCTACAACGCTAAGGTTGGAGTGGAAATGAATGCCAAGCCTACCACAACAGCGGTTATCAAGAACATATACGTACAGAACAATTTTATCCATGACAATAGCTATAGCGGTTACGTTCAGTATATAAGCAACTGTGTATTCACCGATAATCGGATGATAAATAATACCTATTCGGGGAGTAGGGTACATGCTGCTAATGCAATCAACTGTTTATTTGATCCCAACACGTATCAGTAAATGCTGCTCTGTAAAGCGTGATAAGTCAGCCTGCATTTGTATGACATTGGATGCAGTGATGATGCCAAATGCAATATCTACGGAGTGAATGTTCAACCATTAGGCGATAAACAAGTCAGTGAAAGGCAAGTTTCATAAACAGAGTTACTACAGTTTCATTTGTGAGTCATTATAAAAGTTCAAAGAAATAGCATGATGGGAAAAGAAATGCATAGAGTGTTTGTTTGTTTTCTGGTTTGCCTGTTGGCGCAGGGAGCAAGTGCAAAAGATTTTTTAATCACGGATTTTGGCGCAAAGCCCGGATTGAATTCTTTGAACACAACCGCCATCAACAAAGCCATCGAAGCCTGTTCAAAAAACGGTGGTGGAAGAGTGGTGATTCCTGCCGGGATATTTCGTTCGGGAACTCTGCTGCTGAAGGACAACGTGGAGCTGCATTTGGAAACCGGCGCAACCTTGCTTGCCAGCACCGATATAAAAGATTTGCCCATGCAGCCCAAGACTGCGTTTCGCTCACAAAAAGATACCGTCGGATGGCGGGCCTTGATTTTTGCCAGTGAAATTTCAAACATTGCCATTACCGGTTTTGGTACGATTAATGGCAACGGCGCCGGGCAGAAGCCCGATCTGGCTGCCCTGAAAGGTGATCTGGACGGCCGGCCACGCAATGTTCTTTTCATTAGTTGTAAGAACATCCGTGTGGAAGGAATTAAAATGATGAATGCCGGCATCTGGAACCAGCATTATTTAAACTGTGAAGATGTAGTGGTTAATAACATAAATGTGTACAATCATGCCAACCGGAATAATGATGGCATCGACATTGACGGCTGCAGAGGATTCACCCTTTCCAATTCTACGTTTGATACTGATGATGATGCCATTGTTTTAAAAAGCACCGGCACCGCCGCTTGCGAAAATATTGTCATTACCAATTGTATTGTCTCCAGCTTTTGCAACGCCATTAAAGCGGGAACCGAATCTACCGGGGGATTTAAAAACATCTCTATTTCCAATTGTGTGGTAAAGCCAAGCAGCAATCCGCACCCGCCCATCTACGGAACAGCAAAAGGTATTGCAGGTTTGTCACTGGAGATTGTGGATGGTGGCATCATGGACGGAGTCAGCATCAGCAACATTACCATTGAAGGCAATGATTGTCCCTTGTTTGTTCGCCTCGGCAATCGTGCCCGGAAACACACGGGCAATGCACCCGAGCCACCCGTTGGCATTATGCGCAACATTGTGATCAACAACGTGGTGGCTTATCATACGGGAAACTACTGTTCTTCCATCACCGGCGTTCCGGGAAATTACATTGAAAATTTATCCTTGTCCAACGTACAGTTTTACAGCACCGGTGGGGTGAAAGAAGGCGCATACACCAGCGACGTTACCAAAGTAAAAGAAGACGAAAAAGGTTACCCGCAACCTACCGTTTGGAAAGAATTGCCTTCGTCGGGTTTGTTCATTCGCCACGCAAAAAATATTCAAGTAAGAGGATTGATGTTAAGCTCCGAACAGCCCGACCCCCGCACGCCGGTAATCGCGGTAGATGTGGAAGGCTTGCAAATTCAATCCGTGGCCAAAGTAAACAACTCCGGCGCCGATGTGTTCTTCAAAGGCTGGAACGTAAAAGATGTTTCTGTAGATAAACCGCTGGCCTGGAAAGGGCAAGTGACGCAAATGAACAATTGAAATGAGAGAAGTTGAAGCGTGTGGCTAAACCCTTAGTGCACTTTCTCAGATAAGTGAAATAAAGCTTTGCCGCACAAATCTATTTTCTTAAATTTACTATTATTATAAAGCTATATTTTATATTGTAAAATTAAATTCCTTTGCTTCCAGCTTGATTTATTGTCAGGTTTGTTGCTTTTTAAATAATGAATAAGGTACTATGAGACAATTCGTTGCATTTGTTGGAGCTTTTCTTTTTTTGTGTGGAACTGTAAAAGCGCAAAACCCACCCGCATGGAGCGACCCTGCCTTGCAAAAGCAAATTGAAACCAACATTGAAAAATACCGCAAAGGCGACGCTGTTATTACGGTTGTGGACAAGAAAGGAAAGCCGGTTGCAAATGCCACAATCGTTATTCAACAGCAATCAAGTGAATTCAAATTCGGCTGCAATTTGTTTGTGCTACACCAATTGGCTACCCCTGAATTAAACAGCAAATACGAAACGGCATTTACAAAGCTTTTCAACTTTGCTACCATTCCTTTTTACTGGGCTGAACTGGAACCCAAACAAGACAGCCTGCGCTTTAAAGAAGGCTCTGCCCCAATGTGGCGGCGCATTCCACCGGATGAAGCCGTGAAATGGTGCAAAGAACACAACATCATGATCAAAGGTCATCCGATGCTGTACATCAAGAGCAAATTCATGCCGGCATGGGTTTCCAAAACTGATCCGGTAACGTTGAAAGCGCTTGCTAAAAAACGCATGACGGAGCTTGCCAATCGTTACGGAAAAGACGTTGCCGTTTGGGACGTAGTGAACGAAGAAGTAGCACGGTTGAAAAACCCAAACGTATGGCACCAGGCACCGAAAGACTACCTGGCCTGGGCCTTTAAAGAAGCCGATAGTTTATTTCCCAAAACAACCACGCTGATGATCAACGACGAAACAAAAACGGTGCACGACAGCACTGAGCAATACGTTGAACTGGTGAAGGGATTGTTGAAACAAAACATTCGTGTAGACGGCGTTGGTATTCAGTTTCACATGCTGCTGGTGAAAAAATTTTTAAACGGCGACGTGTTTACGCCAACCATTATGCACAACGCTTACACAGAATTGGGAAAGTTGGGCAAGCCTCTTTGGGTCACTGAAATTACGGTCCCAAGCAACGAAGCAAACGGTTGGCAGAACCAGGCCGCCATTGTTTCAAACATATATAAGTTATGGTTTAGCGAATCGCAGATGAAAGGAATTACCTGGTGGAATTTTGGTGACGGAACTGCTTTTGGTACCGAGAATAATTTTAAAGGCGGACTGTTGGATTCTGCCATGAACCCAAAGCCTGCTTATAAAGTTTTGGATCAGTTAATTAATCACGACTGGAGAACGAACGTGACGTTGACGACGGATACCAACGGGAAAATAAACTTCAGAGGTTTTCACGGCACGTATTCCGTTGAAGCTAAAAAAGGAGGCAAATTAAAAAAGCAAATTCCATTTGAATTGAAAAGCGGAAACCGCCAAAGCCGGGCAACACTGGTTTTAAGCGAATAGTTTTAAAACAAAATTTTCGATAAAATATTCTGAACAAAAAATTAAACAAGCACCATGAATACACAACAGTATAAAAAGGAAATTGGAATGATGAATCTTGAGGAGTTGATTGAAAGCCGTGAAAGCGTTTCCAACGCTGATTTTCCCATTCCTGAAAAAGAACTTTTGTGCCGCTTCGAGCGGATGTACACCGGCGCTGTAAATGATGTATTGCGTGAGTTCTGTTTGCTGAACCAGGCATTGCCCAACCGCATTCAACCTTTGCGTGAATACCGCACCGTTGCCGGCATTGCTTTCACCGTGAAAAGTGCACCCAATGCCATGATCAGCGGCGAGATGGAGTTTCGTACGCAGATGTTGGATACGATGCACGAAGACGCCTTTGTAATTTGGGACACCAGCCAGGATGAGCAAGCTACGTTATGGGGTGGGGTAATGACGGCAACGGCCAAAGGAAAAAAAGTTAGGGCAGCCTGCATTGACGGCGGCATCCGGGACACGCATCAAATTTTAGATTCCGATTTTCCTGTTTTTTATAAATACAGAATTTCAAACGGCAGTTTGGGAAGATGCCTCATCACGCATTACCAGGTTACGCTTTCCATTGGCGGTGTCATCATCAAACCCGGGGATGTTATTCTTGGCGATATTGACGGCGTGTTGGTTGTGCCAAGGGATATTGCGTACAAAGTTTTGATTCGTGCCGAAGAAATTTTAGCAAATGAGGAGGTCATTTTTAGCTGGGTACATGAAGGACAATCCATCCAGGAGATTAGTGAGAAGGGTGGATACTTTTAATGTCTTGCACGCTTTGGAATGCAGGTTTTCACGCAGTGTCAAAAAATAAATTTTCGGATTGCCTTTCATTTAGCGACGCGATTTTTTAGCGGTCAAGTTGAGCGAATTGGCTTTGCTTAATTCACCTTACAAGTGACCCGGGGACGTCAGCAATTTTTACAGCGGGGATATTTTTTATGCGGCTAAATTTTATTGAGAAATGCAAACACTTGGGCTTATTGGCGGGATAAGTTGGGTTTCAACAATGAACTATTACAGACAGATCAACGAGGGAATTAACGACGCCCTGGGCGGACTTAATTTTTCCCGGTGCATCGTTCATTCTTTTAATTATGCCGATATAAAAAAGAACATTGACTCGGACGACTGGGAGGCAACTTTCAAAATGGTTGCAAAGGCTTGTCACCATTTTAAAGATGGTGGCGCAACAGGCATTGTTTTGTGTGCGAATACCCTGCACTTGCTTGCGGACCGAATTGAAAAAGAAATTGGATTGCCGGTTATTCACATTGCAACAGCAACCGCAATGGAAATTGAGAAAGCCGGACTAAAGAAAGTTGGCTTGCTCGGAACAAAATTTACAATGGAGCTTGACTTTTTTACGTCTAAGCTTGTTCAGCGGGACATCGAAGTAATTGTTCCGGGTGAAGAAGACAGGGAATTCGTTCACGATACCATTTACAACGAATTGGGGAAAGGCATTGTTGCAATTGAAACAAAGAAGCGCTACCTCGCCATCATTGACAAATTAATGGAACAAGGCGCGGAAGGAATCATACTCGGTTGCACAGAAATTCCGTTGATGATTCAAACAGAGGATGTTTCGGTTCCGATATTCGACACAGGATTATTGCATTCACAGGCAGCCATCAAATTCTCGTTGCAGTAAACAAAATTTTATCGCACTAAATTAACCGGCGCTGCTATTTTGGTTTTGGTTAATTCAGCGCTTTAACGTCTGCATTTAAACGTCATGAAACTATTTTTTGTTCCGTTTATTTTCCTCGCTTTTTTGCCTTTTATAAAAAAGGAAAAAACACCGTTTTCTCTAATTGAAAACAACAAACGGTTGAACGCCGGCCCTGTTGTGATTGACGAACCCTTATTGATTCAAGGCTTGGAAATAAAGGATTTCGACAAAAAGCGATGCATTCAATTAAAAGAAGGCGCTAAGGATGGCGTGGCAGAAATAAATTTTTTTGAACCTTCCGCTTGTTACGATCTCACCTTGTTTTATGTAGATGAAAAAAGCGGCAAAGCGGAACTTACCGTAACGGTAAACGGCAAAAAAGCCGGAAGCATTCCCTTTGATGAAGAAAACAAAATGGACGCTAATGCTTTTGTTTTTAAAAAGAAAACAATACCCCGAATCAACATCCAGCAATGGAGTAAAATCTCCCTGCTGTTCACCGGTGATAAAACCGAAAGATGCCGCATCGAAAAATTGGTACTTACGCCGGTTGGCGAATTCAAAGGCCAATTGCAAAATCTAAAACGACCGGAGACGCTTCAACTGTTTGAAACGGCTGACGAAATGCAAACGGCAAGAGGGCTTCTTCCGCATTTTGTAAACGACCGCATTGATAGCCTGATGAAAGAAAGGGTAAGAGAACTTCGACAATTAAAAACGCCGCAGGAATGGTTAACACAACAAAATAAAACCCGCCAGATTTTAGACAGTTTCTTTGGAAAATTTCCAGAGAAAACAGCTTTGCATCCGGTTATCACGGGAAAAATTGACCGTGAAAAATATACCATTGAAAAACTTTATTTCGAGAGCCGTCCGCACTATTACGTAACGGCTAATTTTTATTTACCAAAAGAAAGAAAATTGCCCGTGCCTGGCGTTCTTTTCACTTGCGGCCATAGCGATAACGGCAAGAACAACCTTTTGTATCACAGCACTTGTTTGGGTTTGGTGCTAAAAGGTTATGCGGTTTTAGCTTTTGATCCTGTAGGCCAGGGCGAACGGGTGGAATACTTTGATACGGATACGAATAAAGAAAACGTTGAAGGTGCTGTTGACCAACATTATTATTTGGGCCGACCGTCTTTTCTTGTTAACCGCACCCTCTCGGGTTTGCGGGCCTGGGACGCCATCAGAGCATTGGATTATCTTACTTCAAGACCTGAGATTGACACTTCAAAAATCGCGGCTGTTGGAAATTCCGGCGGCGGGCAAATGGCCTTGTTGATTACAGCTCTCGATCAACGAATAAAAGTTTGCGCAGCGGGTCATCCCGGCGGGCAGATGGAAAAAAATTATTTGCGGGGACAGAATTTAATTGACCGGCAAATTTTTAGTTTGATTGCGCCGCGTCCTGTTCGCATAATTGTTGGCGAAAAATCAGGCGAGGAAGCGCCTCACCGAAAAAAGATTGAGGACATTCAACTTTTTATGGAAGGTTTGGGATACAACAAAGACCGGGCTGAAATAAAAATGGTGGACGGCGTTCACGACATGAAGCTTCCGAAAAGAGAAGCGGTGTATGAATGGTTGAACCGTTGGTTTGGAAAAGAAAACGAAGGCACAACCGAAGCAACCTTGCATCCCGAAGATGAAAAGAATTTGTGGGTTACAAAAACTGGGTTGACGCTTGTTTCGCTTGGCGGTGAAAGTGGTCAATCGCTTAATGAACAAGAACTAAAGAAGATATACAAACCTCTAAAAAATGATGCTGAATTAAAAAAGCGGATTGCTGCAAGAATTGGATTGAATGTAAATGAAAAAAGAAGCGGCATCAACGCTCGTTCTGTTGAAACAATACACTACGGCGATTTTTCGGTTGAAAAGCTCACGTATCAAAGCGAAGAAGGCATGTTAATCCCTGCGCTATTGATCAAACCCAAAAAAATAAATCCTTCGGCGCCGGTTTATATTTATGCGTCTGAACAAGGAAAGCCACGCAGTTATAATGAAACGTCAACTTCTTTCGCACTGGCACAAAAAGGAAATATTGTTTTGGCAATTGATGTCAGAGGCATTGGCGAAACAAGTCCAACGGCTTCTTTGCCCTTGCCGGTTAAATATTCCGCTTGTACGGCGCCGCAATGGATACACGATTGTCTTGCCATTCAAAGCCCGGGCTTTGGCCGCACAATGCTTGGCATGAGAACCTTTGATGTAATGCGCGGCATTGATTTTATTCAATCACAACCTGCATTAAAAGGAAAAAAGATCCGGTTATACGGTGAAGGCGTTGGCGGCTTGTGGGCAACACTGGCTGCTGTTTTTGATCCGCGAGTAGAGGGTGTGATCGCAGAGAATACACTGACATCTTACAAGTCATTGGTGAATAATAAATACTATGTGGTGTCTTCAGCTTATTTCTGGGGAGCGCCTGGTGTTTTGCGCGATTTTGATATTCCCGATCTGGTGCGTCTTGCTTCGGCAAAGACACAGGTTTGGCTCAATCCAATTAATGAAATTAGTGAAGCATTAAGTGCTTCAGATGCGGCTGCTATTCTTGGTCATTACAAAAACACAAAAATTGTCATTGCAAAACAAAATGCAGCTACAGCTGTTCTGCGTCCTTTTCAACCGTGACGGGCAATAGCAAAAAAATGCACTTCTATTAAAAGTGGATTTCCAAAATGAAATATTTACTCTTTACAATTTTCAATGCGTTTTTCTTTACGATTGCTTTACAGGCACAGGATTACAACATCATTAATTATGGCGCTGTAAAAAACGATACTGTCCAACTAAGTACAACAGCAATTAATAAAGCCGTTGACGCCTGCTATACAGCCGGTGGTGGTAGAGTTTTGATCCCATCCGGAATGTATAAAAGTGGTACCATCATTTTAAAAGATAATGTTGAAATTTTTTTAAGCGCCGGCGCTGTTTTGTTTGCCAGCAAAAACTATAAGGACTTTCCACGCAATGGTTTGATCTATGCAGAAAATGCTTCTCACATCAGTGTTAGCGGAAAGGGTTCACTTGATGGATTGGGAGAAGGAAGAACCGGAGCAGAAAGACCAACCAATATTCTTTTTAAATCCTGCAAAAACATTTCAGTGGATGGGATTACTATGCATAACTCGGGAGGATGGAACCAGCATTATTTTGACTGCGAAGATGTAACGGTCAATAACATTCATGTCTACAATCACAGCAATAAAAATAACGATGGTATTGACATTAATGGTTGCAGAAGATTTGTATTGTCCAACAGCATTATTGATTCGGATGATGATGGTATTGTTTTAAAAAGTACAGGCAATGCCGGATGTGAAGACATCAGCATTAACAACTGCGTGGTAAGCAGTTACACCAATGCCATTAAATGCGGTACGGAGTCCATCGGAGGATTTAAAAATATTACCATTTCAAATTGCTTGATAAAGCCAACGCGAAGCACAGTGCCATCCAAGTTTAATCTTCCACGCCTCGGCATTGCCGGTATTTCGCTTGAGATAGTGGACGGCGGCATTATGGAAGGTGTGAATGTGAGCAATATTGTGATTGAGGAAACACAATGTCCGATTTATATCCGCTTAGGCAACCGTGGCCACAAACTAAATAGAGATTCGCCGGCGCCTCCTTATGGACAAATGAAAAACATTCAGATGAATAATATCACGGCTTACAATACCGGCAATTTTTCATCTTCTATTACCGGTGTTCCCGGCGCAAAAATTGAAAATATTTCTTTGAGCAATATCCGCATTGTAAACAATGGAGGCATGAAACAAGGAGAATATATTGCAGACTACAGCAAGGTAAAAGAAGATGAGAAAGGTTATCCGCAACCAACCACCTGGGCCAACCTTCCCAGCTATGGTTTTTTTATAAGGCATGTGAAAAATATTGTACTGTCCAATATCATGTTGGGATCTGTTGAGCCGGATGAAAGAGTACCTGTGATTGGAGTGGATATAAATTATTTGTTTGTAAAAAATTTGATTTTAGATACACCAGGTAAAGGCTCTGCCTTTCTATTAAAAGATGTAAAGCAATACGAGATCAATCGCGGCATTGTGCAGTTGTTGAAATAAGTGTTCAATTGATTGCGGTTTTTAAAATTAAAAAATATAGATCAAAGCAAACCCTGCACGATCAGAACTTTTCATTGCTAATGATAAAACGAAATAGAAATACGCTACAAATTTTACTTTTCTGCTCGGCCTTGCTTTTCTGTTGCAAATGCTATGCTGTAATTAAACTCCCGGCACTGTTTGCGGACCACATGGTATTACAGCAAAGATCAAAAGTTCCAATCTGGGGTTGGGGTTCGCCGGGTGAAGAAATTTCGATTGAAGCATCCTGGCAAAAAAATAAAGTTCAAACCAAAATTGATGCATCGGGGAATTGGAAAATTGAATTGGAAACACCCCAGGCCGGCGGACCTTACACGATAAAAATCACAGGTGAAAATTTTATTGAGCTTAGTGATGTATTGATCGGTGAAGTATGGCTTTGCTCGGGACAATCAAACATGACCTTTCCTTTAAAGTACAGCGACAGTGCAAAGCAGGAAATTGCGAAAGCGGATTTTCCTTCCATCCGTTATTTTGGTGTGCAACAACAATACGGCACGAAACCTTTCCAGGATTGCAAAGGCCAATGGCAAATCACTTCACCGCAAACGGCCGCTTCTTTTTCTGCCGTGGCGTATTATTTTGCCAGGAAAATTCATCACGATCTGAAAGTTCCTGTTGGCATTGTTTGTTCCGGCTGGACGGGCACACCCGCAGAAGCGTGGACGCCAAAAAACGTTTTGCAAGCGGACGATTCCTTGCATTATTTTTTGCAGCGATGGAAAGAAATTCCACAAAAGGTTGGGGCAGATTCAGTGAACTATCATCTTGCTGTACAAAATTGGGAAGAGCAAAAAAAGTCCGGCAATACCAATTTGCTTAAGCCTGATGAACCAAGAAATTATTATTACTATTCAAAGCCCTGGTGCGAACCCGGCGCTTTGTTCAATGGAATGATACATCCGCTGATACCGTTTTGTTTTAAAGGTGTGTTGTGGTATCAGGGCGAATCGAATGTTTCGGAAAACAACCTCTATCAAACTTTATTTACGACGCTCATCAAAAGCTGGCGCAAGCAATGGAATGATGAAGGCCATCAACAAGACATTCCTTTTTATTTTGTTCAAATCGCACCTTACGGTTACGGCGATTTGAATGCGGCGGCGAAGCTTCGGCAGGCGCAGTATGATGTGCTGAAAACGGTGGCGCATACTGGCATGGCGGTTACGGTTGATGTTGGCAACATGAGCAACATTCACTTCACCCATAAAAAAGAAGTGGGGGAACGTTTAGCATTAATTGCACTGGCAAAAAGTTATGGTTTTAAGGACATTGTATATAAAGGCCCTAAATGTTTCGCAGTTTGTAAAGCAGGCAATGGCTTGTTAGCAACCTTTGATCAACTCTTGTTTACCGTTGACGATAAAAAGCCACAGGGTTTTGAAATTGGTTATAAAGATTCAAAAACAAATTCCCTTGTGTTTGTTCCTGCAGAAGCAGCGGTAGAAAACAATAAAGTAAAAGTTTGGAACAGCAATGTGAAAAATCCTTTGGTTGTTCGGTATGCGTGGTTGGAAATATCCAACGCCAATCTTAAAAACATTTCAGGCTTGCCAGCGTTTCCTTTTCAGCAAAGCGTTGATATGCGTAAATCAAAAACCAAAGGCAGCCGTTGAAAAAAAGCATTCCATACAAATGGGAACTCGTCATCATTCTTTGGCTTGCCTATTTTTTTAACCAGGGCGACCGGCAGATTTTTAATGCCGTTATTCCTTTGATCAAAAAGGACATGCACTTGTCCGATGTTGAGATTGGGACCATCGCTACCATCTTTACCATCGTATATGGTTGCGTTGTTCCGTTCGCAGGTTTTGCCAGCGATCTGTTGAAAAGAAAATGGATTGTTTTTTTTAGCCTGCTGATATTTAGCGCCGGCACCTTGCTCACGGGCTTTAGTGGAAGTTTGTTTTCTCTCATTCTCATCAGGGGCATTGTCACGGGTGGTGGCGAAGCGGTCTATTATCCGGCTGCCACATCGCTCATCAGCCAATACCATCAAAAGACAAGAGCGATGGCCTTGTCCATTCACCAAACATCTTTGTACGTGGGCATTGTGGTCAGTGGTTTTATTGCGGCTTACATTGGCGAAAGAATAGGCTGGCGGTATTCGTTTTACACATTTGGCTTGGGTGGGTTGGCTTTGGTGGCTTATGTTTTTTTTCGTGTGAAAGGTGTGCCCCAGGAAAGGCCCGAAAACCGCCTTTCCGTTTGGAGCGTAGCCAAAAATATTTTTGCGAAAAAAACGGTGTGGATGCTTTGCCTTGCGTTTGGTGCGATGGTGTTTGTAAACGTTGGTTTCGTAACCTGGATGGGTACTCTTTATTTTGAAAAATTTCATCTTTCATTAGCCACTGCCGGCTTTACGTCCATGTTTTTTCATTTTGGCCTTGCGTTTTTGGGAGTGCTTACTGGTGGCAAACTTTCCGATAAATTTTCGGTGAAGCGAAAAACGGCGCGGCTCGAAACGGAGTTTATTGGTTTGCTGTTAGGTGCGCCTTTTATTTTTATCATGGCCCACACATCCAGCTTATCCATCAGCTATGCAGCGCTTGCCGCCTTTGGCTTTTTCAGGGGCATTTACGATTCAAATTTGTTTGCGGCCTTGTTTGATGTGATTGAACCACAATACAGAGCGTCTTCTGTAGGAGTGATGACATCATTCGCTTTTCTTACAGGTGCCTTTGCGCCGCTGTTGCTGGGGATTATTAAAACCCAATACGGCCTTTCCGTCGGCATTGGCTTGTTAAGTGTTTTTTATTTGCTGGCTGCGCTGTTCATCTTGCTGGCCATTTTATTTTTTTTCAAAAAAGATTATTACCATGAATTACCTGAATGATTTTTTTTCAATCAAGAAAAAGTTGGAAAAGTTTTTGGTGATGTTGTTTTTTGGAATTCCTGTTTTCTGTTTTGCGCAGGGAAGGGGCGTTGACAATTCTTCGATAAACAACATTATTCCGAAACCTGTTTCCTTTCGCTTGCAAACAGATAAACCTGTTGTCATAACAAACAAGACCGTGATTGTTGCCGATAAACAGTTTTCAGCGCAAGCTGCGTATTTACAGCAACAGCTACAAAGCCAATGCGGGCTTCACCTTTCGGTACAAGCCAAACTTTCTAAAAATGCGGCAGCCATTGTTCTCGGTTCCGATAATCATCAGGTGAGCAAACCGGAAATGTATTTGCTGGATATAAAAAGTAACGGCGTAAAAATTGAGGCGCAGGATGTAGCGGGCATGGTTCACGGCATTCAAACTTTATTGCAATTGCTTCCTTTAAAAAATGCGGAGAACGTTTTGTTGCCATCGGTTTCTATCGAAGATTACCCACGTTTTCGCTACCGTGGAATGCACTTCGATGTCAGCCGTCATTTTTTTCCGGTAAGCTTTATCAAAAAATACATTGACTATCTCACCTTTCACAAATTCAACACCTTTCACTGGCACCTAACCGACGATCAGGGCTGGAGAATTGAGATCAAAAGCTATCCTAAATTAACGCAGGTGGGAGCGTGGCGGGATTCAACCCTGATCGGGCATTTTAGAGATACACCAGCTCGTTATGACGGCAAACCATACGGAGGTTTTTATACGCAAGATGAAGTGAAAGACATTGTTCAGTATGCTGCGGTAAGAGGCATCACCATCATTCCTGAAATTGACATTCCCGGTCACAGCCGTGCGGCCATTGCCGCTTATCCTGAATTGAGCACCAATCCAGATACCACCTGGAAAGTGGCAACCACCTGGGGCATGTTCAACCGGCAAAACAACGTGCTGGCGCCCAATGAAAAAACCTTTGCTTTTTTGAAAGCCGTTTTTAGCGAGATCGCCGATCTTTTTCCCTCGCCTTACATACACGTAGGCGGTGATGAGTGCAGTAAAATTTGGTGGAAAGCCGATCCGCGAACGCAAGCCTTTATGAAAGATCATGGATTGAAAGATGAAACCGCACTTCAAACGTATTTTATTGAGCAAGCCATTGCGGATGTAACAGCAAAGGGGAAAAAAGTAATTGGTTGGGATGAAATTTTAGAACCGGGCCTGGATACATCGGCCATCGTAATGAATTGGCGCGGCGTGAAGGCTGCGATTACTGCTGCACAAAACGGACACGAAGTAATTATGAGTCCGGGCAAGCCTTTATATTTCGATTACTATCAATCCAAACAAAAAGACAGCTTGGCCATTGGCGGTTACACGCCCTGGGATTCTGTTTACCTTTTTGAACCCATTCCGGTACAAATTGCGGCGCAGGGATTGAGCAACCAGGTATTGGGCGTGCAAGCCAACGTGTGGACAGAGTACATGGCTTATCCAAGCAAGGTTGAGTACATGATCTTTCCAAGAATGACGGCACTCAGCGAAGTGTTGTGGACGGATAAAAACAGAAAAGATATAAATGATTTCAAACGAAGGCTGGAGCAAACGGCCGTGCCGCGGTACCAATTCTGGAACTGCAGCTACTATAAAAGTTTCGACAGCACATTGAGCCAATAATTGAAAGCGGAAATTCAAAAAATAATCGGTGATTAATTTAATAGAGGAACTGAAGCCAGTTGTTGTTTTGGAACATCAATGCCAGCTTGGCGAAGGACCTGTGTGGGATTTTGAAAAAGGAACAATTATCTGGATTGATATTTTGAAAGGTGAAATTCATGAACACAGTCCTGTAGAAAAATGGCATCGCATTCTTCCGGTTTATGAAATGATAGGCTCAGTGGCCTTGTGTATAGACGGGAACTTCATCGCGGCGCTTCAATCAGGTTTTGCCTTTATCAACAGGAGCACCGGAGAGATAAAAAAAATAGCCGACCCGGAAGCACACCTGCCCGATAATCGTTTCAATGAAGGAAAATGCGATCCCGCCGGACGGTTCTTTGCGGGCACCATGTCGCTTTCAAAAAAGAAAGAACAAGGAAGTTTTTACATGCTAAAGGGCGACGGTTCTGTCGAAAAGAAATTAGAAAACCTTTCTGTTCCAAATGGAATGGCCTGGACCTTAGATCACCGAACTTTTTATCAAATTGATTCCCCTACATCAGAAGTTCTTTCTTATGATTATGATATCAAAACAGGAAATTTTAGCAATAAAAAAATTATCATAACCATTCCCAAAAAAGACGGCATTCCCGATGGAATGACCATTGACAGCGAAGGCATGCTTTGGATTGCTCATTGGAGTGGTTGGCAAATATCAAGGTGGAATCCGGCCACGAGGCAAAAATTAGGTTTCATTCCAATGCCGGTTGCGAACGTTACCTCCTGCACTTTTGGCGGGGACGAACTGAATGATCTCTATATCACATCCGCAAAAGCAGGGCTTACAGAAAATGAGCTCAATGAACAACCATTAGCAGGTGCACTTTTTATTTTAAAGAACGTTGGGTGCAAAGGAGAAAAGGCTTTTGTTTTTAAAGCTGCGTCTAAAACACAAAGTTCTTTCAGGTTAATGGAGAAAGAAATCAAGTAAAATAAAAAGCAATTCTTTTTCAAGGTGTAGTGATGGCTCTACGAGTCCCGTCCAGTCCGCAAATTTTTGCTTAAAACTCGCTCTGGTAGCGGGTTTTCCTTTCTTCTTTATTGGTCCATAAACAAAAGCAGCCGGACAAACCTTTACTTGTAATAACCTTGCTTTACTCTAATTGATTGCGCCGTTAAACCAAAGACTGAATTGTATTAATCCAGCAATAAAATTTGTCTGCAAGCAACGGGTACGAACTTTGGAGAGAATCAGCAGGGAGTGAAGTCTGGAAGAGGTGTCGGTCATTCGGGCTCTTATAAAACGCTGGTTGTGGACAAGCAGTAAAATTTTCTCTTCGACGTCAAAAAATGAAAACAGAAAGTACGAACGGCGAGGGTTTTGAAGCAATGCCCGCCAAGCCAACCTACTGGCTTACCCGCTTTGTTATTCTTCGCTTGCTGGGCCTCGTGTATGCCATTGCTTTTCTTGTCGTCATTAATCAAATTATTCCCTTGATCGGCGCTAACGGTCTCTTGCCCGTTGGCTTGTATTTAAAGCAAATCGGCACTGCTTTGGGCTCGGACAGCGCTGGCTTTTTTCGACTGCCTTCGCTTTTTTGGTTTTGGCATTCGGATGCAGCACTCTTAATTGTTGCCTGGTTGGGCTTTCTTCTTTCATGCGTAGTTGTTGCAGGCTTTGCCAATGTTCCAGTAATGGCTGTGCTTTGGCTCCTATACATGTCTTTTGTTCACGTGGGACAAGACTGGTACGGCTACGGTTGGGAAATTCAGCTAACCGAAACAGGATTTCTGGCTATCTTTCTTTGTCCCTTGCTTGACATGCGTCCGTTCCCGAAATGCGTACCGCCATTTCTGATCATTATTTTGTTCCGCTGGCTCATCTTTCGAATCATGTTTGGTGCGGGATTGATCAAACTTCGCGGCGATGAAATATGGCGCAACGCAACGGCGCTTTATTACCATTTCGAAACACAACCCATTCCTGGCCCGTTGAGCCGCTGGTTTCATTTTCTTCCGCATACTGCTTTGAAAATTGGCGTGTGGTTTAATTGGCTGGCCGAGATAGCTGCGCCGCTTTTTGTTTTCGGGCCACGGCTTGCCCGGCACATTGCAGGCGTCATCATTGTTTTGTTCCAGGTAAACTTAATCCTCAGTGGCAATCTCTCTTTTTTAAATTGGCTAACCGCCATTCCCGCACTGGCTTGTTTTGATGATAGCTTTTGGTCGGGGCTTCTTCCAAAATGGATTGTTCGCAAAGCAAGTTTTGCCGCTGCCAATGCGAAAGAATCCCGCCCGATGCGAACGACCGCGCAAGTAGTGGTCATCATTGTTTTGTTTTTGAGCGTAGCGCCGGTTATCAATATGCTTTCGCCAAAACAAATCATGAACACGTCCTTCGATCCTTTGGATTTAGTAAATACCTACGGCGCTTTTGGTACCGTAGGCAAAGAACGTTTGAACGTGGTGTTTGAAGGAACAACGGACAACGATTCAACCGACAAAGCGGCTTGGAAGCCTTATCTCTACAAAGGCCTACCCGTTTTGCTTGATAAGCAACCACCGCAAATAGCGCCTTACCAGTTAAGGCTCGATTGGCAAATGTGGTTTGCTTCGATGTCATCGGCGGAGCAATATCCATGGACGACCTTTCTTCTTTGGAAACTTCTACACAACGATGCCGGTGTGTTAAGTCTTTTTGCGGACAATCCTTTCCCTGGCAAGCCACCGAAGTATGTTCGTGCCGTGCTTTACCGTTACTGGTTTGCAAAACCCGGCAATGCGCAAGGCCTTTGGTGGAACCGTGAACGCATTAGCATCTGGCTTCCGGCGATGTCGGCCGATGATCAAATTCTTATTGATTATTTAAAAGGCGGCGGGTGGATACGATAAGCGTCAAACGTGAAACGTGAGATGCACAATCGTTTGAAACCTTAGTAGCCATGCGAACGTAACGGAAGTAAAGTGGAAATAAGATTATTCGCTCCTGAAAGTTTTCTTTATTAAGGTTTCGAATACCTGTGTAAGATGCACGAGCTCAAACCGGCTCATGAATTGACGATTGTTATCTGCAAGAACTTTTCAGCGCTTCTGCTTTCAAATGGAAAACATCTTTCAATGCCTGCTTTGCTGCGTGATAGCCGCACATGCCGTGCACGCCGCCACCGGGCGGTGTGGAAGAGGAACAGAGATAAATTCCTTTTGCCGAAGTTTTGTAGGGCGATAACCGCAAAGCGGGCCGTGTAAACAATTGGCCAATATCAAATGCGCCGCCGTTGATATCGCCGCCGATGTAATTTGAATTGTAAGTCTCCATCTGTTTTGTATTCATCACATGCCTCGCTAAAATTCGTTCGCGAAAACCGGGTGCAAAGCGTTCTATCTGTTTTTCTATTGCTTCGGTCATGTCAACGGTTGAACCGTTGGGCACGTGGCAATAAGCCCAGGCCGTGTGCTTTCCTTTCGGCGAACGGGATACATCGAACAAGCTTTGTTGTGCGAGTAACACGAATGGCTTTTGGGAATGTTTCCCGTTTGCGGTTGCTTGCTCAGCAGCTACTGTTTCTTCCAACGTATTTCCCAAATGAATTGTGCCGGCCTTACGGCATTCCGTTGCGGTAAACGGAATCGCATCATCCAACGCCCAATCAATTTTAAACACACCCATTCCGTAACGATAGCGTTTCAACTGCCATTGATAAAAGCTTGAAAATTTATGTCCGGCAATTTGCAACAACTGCTTTGGTGTTACATCAAATAAGACAGCACGAGCGGAAGGCAACTGCTGAAGCGAACGCACATAAAAATTCGTTTCGATGCGGCCACCGATGGATTGAAAATAGGAAGCCAGTGCATTGGCAACGGAGTTTGATCCGCCCTTTGGAATGGGCCAACCGTCTGTGTGTCCTGCAAGCATCAATACCAATCCAATGGCTGACGTCGCAAGGTTTGACAAGGGTTGCATTGAATGAGCTGCCATTCCCGCCCACAGTCCTTTTGCTTTTTTTGTGCGAAACCGTTTTGCCAAATGCGTTGCAGGCATTAATGCTTTCAAACCGAAGGAGGCCATTTCAAGGGGATGCTTGGGAATGTGCAGTGGACTTAATACATCTGCTGCAATGTGCGGCCAGTCTTTCACCAACCGCTTCATGAGTGATGTATAAGTGTGTTCATCATCACCCAACGATTGTGCTGTTTGTTCAACAGAGAAATACAAAGCGGCTGCATCGCCATCATCAAATGGATGGGCAGCGGCAAGTCCCGGAAGAATAAATTCCAATCCATGTTCGACCAGTGGTAAAGTCTTGAAAAAAGGTGAAGCCATGGCTAAGGGATGAACGGCAGAACAAACATCGTGAACAAAACCCGGCAAGGTCAGTTCGGCTGAACGCAGGCCTCCGCCAACGGTTTCTTTCCCTTCTATCAACAGCACGGACAAGCCTGCCCGTTGAAGCGTTATCGCGGCAGCCAAACCGTTGGGCCCCGAGCCCACTACTACAGCATCATAATCTCTCTTCGTCATGCAATTTTTTAGTGCCTGTAAAGACTACGGCGTATGCGAACATTATGAAAATCATCTGCCGGAAGATTTAGCGGCAAAGCTCAAAACTTTGCGCTAATTTTTGGGTGAAATAAAAGCGTTAAACGCGAAGCCGCTATTTGATTTTCTTAAACCAACCAACATGTTCATTGAAACGGGCAAACCGGCACAACAAGTTTTGCAAAATATACCACCGGCAAAAACATCGGGCTATGTACTGCGCATTTCGCTTACGGCAGCTCTGGCCGGGTTTATTTTTGGCTTTGATACGGTAGTAATTTCCGGCGCCAACCTGCCCATCAAAAATCTCTGGCACACCTCGCCTTGGTTTCACGGTTTTTTTATCATGTCAATGGCTTTGTGGGGCACGGTGGTCGGCGCCATTTTTGGCGGACTTCCTACGCAAAAATGGGGACGTAAAAAAGTGCTCGTATGGATCGGCATTTTGTTCAGCCTTTCGGCGGTGGGAACGGCACTGGCACCCGGGCCTTACCTCTTTTCTTTCTTTCGTTTTGTTGGCGGATTGGGCATCGGTGTTTCTTCCGTTGCCGCACCCACTTATATTTCCGAAATCTCCACACCGGCTAACCGCGGAAAGCTTGTGGCTTTGTACCAGTTCAACATCGTGTTTGGAATTTTGATTGCCTTTCTTTCCAACTATTTTTTGCAGGGCGTAGGCGGCGCTAACGATTGGCGCTGGATGCTCGGTGCATTGGCCGTGCCTTCGCTTATTTATTCGGTGATGGTGGTTGGCGTTCCCGAAAGTCCGCGCTGGCTTATTACCAATCGCAACGACGTGAACACGTCAAAACAAATCCTGGCAAAACTTGGAATCACAAACGTTGATGAAGAAGTAGCGGCTATCATTAAAAGCTATCAACACGAGACAGCAGGAGAGGACGGTTCTTCGGTTTTGAACAGAGCAAGCAGCCAACGCACACCTTCGTTGCTTAGTCCGAAATACCGAACCATCATGTGGCTGGCGTTTATGGTGGCTTTCTTCAACCAATGGTCAGGCATCAACTTCATTCTTTATTACGCACCGGAAATTTTAGAACGTGCGGGCCTTGCGGCAAAAGATTCGCTGTTCAATTCCATCGCTATTGGCGGAACAAATCTTCTTTTTACGTTTGTGGGTTTGTACCTCATTGATAGACTCGGGCGAAAGACCTTGCTGTTCATTGGTTCGCTTGGCTACATTGCCAGCCTCGCAGCCGTGGCCTGGTGCTTTGCTTCGCACGCAAGCCCCGCGTTATTAATGCCGTTTTTGCTGTTGTTCATTGCCGCACACGCCATTGGTCAAGGTGCGGTGATTTGGGTTTTTATCTCCGAAATTTTTCCGAACAAAGTCAGGGCAATGGGACAATCTTTTGGCGCCAGCGTGCATTGGGTTTTTGCGGCCATCATCACCTTAATTACGCCGGTGTTTTTGGACAGAGACAACGGCATTTTCAAAAACAATCCCTGGCCCATCTTCGCCTTCTTTGCCTTTATGATGGCCTTGCAATTGGTTTGGGTGCTGACAAAAGTACCCGAGACAAAAGGCGTGTCGTTGGAAGATTTGGAAAGGCGGCTGGTGAAAGAATGAAGCTGTTTGTAGTTTGACGTTCGATGTTTGATGTTCTTTTTATTGCAATCAGAATGAAAGCTTGTTTGTCTTTTACGTTGATGATTTTGCTCTTGGCTTGCGGTGACGCAAAAAAGGATGCAGGGCGTTCCGCCGTTGGGCATGAACAACACCGCCCGTTGATTCATTTCACGCCGCAAAAAGCCTGGATGAACGACCCGAATGGAATGGTTTATCTGAACGGAACTTATCATTTGTTTTACCAGTATTATCCCGACAGCACCGTGTGGGGACCGATGCACTGGGGCCACGCAACAAGCAAAGATTTGCTTCATTGGCAGCATCAGCCCGTTGCCTTGTATCCCGACAGCCTTGGTTATATTTTTTCCGGCAGCGCTGTGCTTGATGCAACCAACACATCAGGCTTTGGTAAAAACGGCAAGGCGCCGCTTGTGGCTATCTTCACGCAGCACGATCCGAAAGGAGAGAAGCAAGGAAGAACGGATTTTCAAAATCAAAGTATTGCTTTCAGTTTGGACGACGGCAAAACATGGACGAAGTATGCGGGCAACCCCGTTCTAAAAAATCCCGGTATCAAAGATTTTCGCGATCCCAAAGTGAGTTGGAACGATGATGCAAAAAAGTGGATCATGACGCTTGCAACAAAAGACCGCATTACGTTTTATTCATCACCTGATTTAAAAAGCTGGACGAAGGAAAGCGAGTTTGGTGCTAACGTTGGTGCGCACGGCGGCGTGTGGGAATGCCCCGATCTTTTCCCTTTGAATTATGAAGGAAAAAAGCATTGGGTGCTGCTGGTGAACCTCAATCCCGGCGGACCAAATGGCGGTTCGGCCACACAATATTTTGTCGGAAGTTTTGACGGTCATGCGTTCAGGCCTTACCAGACCGATACAAGGTGGGCAGACTACGGCCCGGATGAATACGCCGGTGTTACCTGGTCGAGCACCGGTGATCGCAAGATCTTTTTGGGTTGGATGAGTAACTGGCAATACGCACAGGCGGTGCCAACAAAAACCTGGCGCAGCGCTATGACGATACCCCGTGATATCCGCCTTGAAAAAGTTGGCGAAAAATATTTCCTTGCCTCAAAGCCGGTTGATGAATTGTCGGCAATTGCGGAGAAGCCGCTGGTATTGCAAAACGTTGATACGAACGACAAGCGCATTGCGAACATAAAACTGAGCGGCGCTGCGCGACTGGACCTGAACGCAGCAAAAGTGGAAAGCTTTTCCATCACGCTTTCAAACGACAAAGGGCAGAAGGTAGTGATTGACTATGATAAAGCATCGAACAAATATTATGTTGACCGCACGGCATCGGGAAAGGTTTCGTTTGAAAAAAGTTTTGCCGCAAAACATTTTGCGCCGCGGTTGTCAACGAAAGAAGAATTAAATCTCACACTCGTCATTGACATTGCGTCGGTAGAACTGTTTGCCGATAACGGCCTTGCCGTGATGACGGAAATCTTTTTTCCCGATGAAGATTATTCGCACATCAACCTGCAATCAACGGGAAGTTTTGTGTTGACTTCTTTGTCGTTCACGAAACTAAAACCTGCACGATAATTTTTAAACGGCTTCCAATTGGAGTTTCTGTTTTTGCTGTGGTTTTGCTCCCGCTTTGTGTCCGCGCAGCGCATAGTAAAGAATGTAAACGTAGGAGGGCAACACGCAAACAAAAAACGACGTGTGGTTCGAAATGTGTGCCTTGTCTTTTAAACTCGTGTAAAGCAAAGGCATCAGCGCACCGCCGGCAATGCCCATTACCAACAGAGCCGAACCGATCTTGGTAAAACGTCCCAGGCTATTAATGGCAAGCGGAAAAATAGCGGGCCACATCAGTGCATTGGACAATCCCAACAAAGCAATGAACGTAATGGCAAGATAGCCCTGGCTTAAGAATGCGCCGATGGCAAAGACGATTCCCGAAACGGCCGAAATGGACAATGCCTTTTGTTGCGAGACGTATTTTGGAATGGTGAAAATACCGATGATGTAACCCAACAACATGGCAAGCAAGGTGAAGGAAGTAAAGTAACGCGTTTGCGTTAACGGCATGCCCAACTCTTTGCCGTAAGTGCCAATGGCATCGCCGGCCATTACTTCTACCCCAACGTACAGAAAAAGGCAAAGCACGCCGAGCAGCAAGTGTGGATACTGAAACACACTTTGCTTTTGTGTGTTTAACGCGGCCTTGCTTTCGTCTTCTCCTTCCATGTCAATTTCGGGCAGCGATGATTTCCGAATCATCAATGCCAGCAACAAAAGCACTGCGGCCATTACGAGGTAAGGAAGAATGACGCGGCCAGCCATTTCATTGAGCAATGCGTTTTTTGTTGCGGCATCGCTAACAGTCGAAAGTTTCTCCGTGAGTTGGTTGCTATTCTTTAAGACAAGTGTTCCCAAAATCAGCGGGCTTAAAATGCCGGCCACTTTGTTGCAGATGCCCATGATGCTGATACGCTTGGCCGCACTTTCAATGGGGCCTACGATGCTGATGTACGGATTGCTGGCGGTTTGCAACAGCGCAAGGCCTGCGCCCTGAATAAACAATCCCGTTAAAAACAAAGAAAAGCTTCTTGCGTTGGCCGCCGGAACAAAGACCAGCGAACCGATTGCCATCACGCAAAGTCCCCAGGCCATGCCGTTTTTAAAACCGGTTTTCTTCAGCAGAAAGGAAGAAGGAATGGCCAGGAAAAAATAAGCCATGTAAAAAGCAAACGTTACAAAAAAAGCTTGCACATCATTATCCAACTGACAGGCGATTTTCAAAAACGGAATCAACGTCCCGTTCAGCCAGGTAACGAAGCCAAAAACAAAAAACAAAATACCGATGATGACGATGGCGTTACGATTGGTGGAAGTCTTGTTCATAAAGTGCAATTTGCGGTGCTGAAAATAACGAAGTGCACCGTTTGGGCAGTGAACAATCGTTTGCACAATTTGCAATTTGCTCAATCGTTTGCACAAGTCTTCTATACAGTATTCGTCTAAGTTTGGGTTTCAACGGCAGAAGGTTTTCTCACCATCACGCCGCAGAACTGCACCGCAAGCCTCGCCGGATGTAAATTCCGTGACGCTCCTTGGGTGTTCAGGTTTTTAATTCTCATGTAGCAGCATAAAAACCCGGGCTGTTGTTTCCACAGCGGCCTTTTCTTTTAAAACGACGGCCCGTTAAACGAAGGCGATTGTTGTAATTTGCCGGCCACCTTTTACAAATCATGAAGGAGTTGGCAATGAATCAGAAACAATTGCGGGTCCGCTTTCAGCAAGTGATTAATGAAAGCGACGACCTGAATGCAATCGCAAATATTTTGCGCAATGCAGAAAAACACCCGTTGTCGTTTGCACCCTGGCCGGGCTACACAGCCAGCGCTGACGTAGCGTTTTCGATTGCCTACGGCGACAAAAATATCTACCTGCAATACGCGGTAAAAGAAAGCTTTGTTCGGGCAGCAACGGCAGAAACCAACGGGCCGGTATATGAAGACAGTTGCGTGGAATTTTTTATTCGCTTCGATAACGACAAAGCTTATTACAATTTTGAGTTCAACTGCATCGGCACTGTGCTGGCGGGTTTCGGACCCGATAGAAAAAACCGCAAATTGCTGTCGGAGCAAGTCCTGCAAAACCTGCGCTGCCACACGGTTCTTCAAAAAGAGAATGATGCCGTTAATTGGATGTTAACTGTTGTTCTTCCCTTTGAAGCCTTCGCCTTTCATTCTTTGTCTTCGCTGCAAGGAAAATGGAGCGGCGCCAATTTTTATAAATGCGGAGATGCGCTTCCGCAACCGCATTATCTTGCCTGGTCAAACATTGAAAGCGAAAGCCCAAATTTTCATTTGCCGGAATTTTTTGGAATCTTGCTGTTTGAATGATTGTCCGTGATGAAATGAATTTACCCGCACAGACGTTAAAAGGTTTTTATGAATCGAATTTTCTTTGGTTTATCATACGGCCTTGCCATCTTTTTTTCTTCCTGCCAATCGGCGCAGGTAAAACCGGCGCAATCAAATGACTCGTCCGCTCATTCCTGCATGCGTGTGCCTTCGCGTTTTGGCAGCAATGACAGTGCGATGCAAAACGTTTCTGCTTCCAATGACACCTCGCATAGCGGCATGGTGCTCATTGCCGGCGGCACCTTTGAAATGGGCGGCGACAACGACCAGGCTTCCCCGGATGAATATCCCAAGCATACCGTTACCGTTTCCTCTTTTTACATGGATGTGACTGAAGTAACCAATGCGCAGTTCAAAAAGTTTGTGGACGCCACCGGTTACGTAACCACCGCCGAACGCAAACCCGATTGGGAAGAATTAAAAAAAACGCTTCCGCCCGGCACACCGAAACCACCCGATAGTGTTTTGCAGGCGGCTTCGCTTGTTTTTCATCAAACCGGCGGGCCTGTTGATTTGAATGATTATTCGCAGTGGTGGCGCTGGACAAAAGGCGCGGATTGGAAGCATCCCGAAGGGCCGCAAAGCAACATCAACGGCAAAGAAAATTTACCCGTTGTACAGGTAAGTTGGGACGATGCAACGGCCTATTGCAAATGGGCAGGCAAGCGCCTTCCTACCGAGGCCGAATGGGAGTTTGCGGCACGAGGCGGATTAACAAACAATATATATCCTTGGGGAAACGAACACATTAATGCCGGAAAGCCAAAGGCAAATAGCTGGGAAGGAAAGTTTCCCTATTTCAACGAAAAGAAAGACGGTTATGTAACGGCTGCGCCGGTGAAAAGTTTTTCTCCCAACGGTTATGGGCTGTATGACGTGGCGGGCAACGTGTGGGAGTGGTGCGGCGATTGGTACGATTACAATTACTACAAATCATTGGCAGGGAAAACGACCGTCAATCCGAAAGGGCCTGAAAAAAGCTACGACCCCGATGAACCACAGACGCAAAAACGTTCGCTCCGCGGCGGCTCTTTTCTTTGCAACGACGCGTATTGCAGCGGCTACCGTGTGGCACGACGCATGAAAAGCACACCCGACACGGGTTTGGAACATACCGGATTCCGGTGCGTAAAGGACGTAAAGAAGAAATGAGGGTAATCAGAAGTCAGCTATCGGCTATCTGTTTTGTTATAAACCGCAATTCGCTTTCTGGTCGTTTTTGATTAGAATCTTTTTCAATTGCCGATAGCTGACTTCTGATAGCTGACAGCCGCAATAAATCTCAACGCTTGCATCATGGACAACAAACTGCCGACGATAAAAGAAATTGCCAAGCGACTGAACGTTTCGGTATCCACCGTCTCGCGGGCCTTAAGCGATCATCCGCGGATTGGTCTGCGCACCAAAACGCAAGTTCAACAATTGGCCAAAGAACTTGGATACGAACCCAATGCAAAGGCCATTTCTTTTAAGCAGCAAAAGTCTTTTGTGGTGGGCGTTGTGCTTCCTTTCATTCGGGAAGAGTTTTTTTCGCAGGCTATCAGCGGCATCGAAACGGCTGCGATGGAATCAAATTACACCATCCTTTTCGGGCAGAGTTATGATGACGTAGAGCGGGAAAAAAACGTAGTGGATGCCATGCGCAAACAACGCGTTGACGGTTTGCTGATCTCTCTTTCGAAGGAAACCAATCATTACGAGCACCTGCGGCAGTTGGAGAAATACAATATTCCCGTCGTTTACTTCGACCGTGTGCCGCCGTTTGAAAAAGCCAATAAAGTCTTTTGCAATTTGTATAAAGGAACGGTAGAGATGATCAACTGGCTGCTCAGCCGCGGTTACAAGCGCATTGCTCTCATTAATGGTCCCGATAAACTAAGCGCCAGCAAAGAACGGTTGAATGGCTACATCGAAGGGCATTCGCGAAGAAAGTTGAAAGTGGACATGCAACTGGTGGAGAAAACAGACTTGTCGAAAGAAGGAACGTATGCCGCTATGAAAAGTTTGCTCTCGCAAAAAAGCCGGCCACAGGCCATCATTACCTTCAATGAGTACGTGCACATGGACGCTGTACAATATGCCATGCAGCAAAATATCCTGGTCAACAAAGAGATTGTTTTTGTGAGCTATGCCAACCTTCCCATCACCAATTACACGGCGCATCCGCCATTGGTTTCCGTTGAGCAATATCCTTACGGTCAAGGCGAAAAAGCCATGGAAATCATGATCCGGTTGTTGAACGAAAAAACTGCCGATGCGCACGAAAATGAAGCCGTGCACACAGAAGAAATTCCGGCCACTCTTGTGCTGCACCAGGCAGCCGTGTATTGAGCCGCTACGCTTTGGTTTTTTGCATTCTTCTTCTTGCCTTCCGCACGAGTTTCTGCAACGGAAAATTTGTTTTTATGCGTCGCTTGATGAAGGAAGATGTGCAAACGGTTGCGCTGCTTTTCTCTTGAACAAGCACCTATTTTTAAAATTCAATCACGCGTATGAACAGAAAAGAATTTATCAAAAACACGGGACTGACCGCCGCAGGTCTTGCTGTTCTGCCTTCGGCAAACTTGTTTGCCAGGACCGAAGCCGATGCCAAAGTGAAGATTGCTGTCATTGGCACCGGGGCCCGCGGCATCGGCCACGTTGATCTGCTTTTGCGGCGGGACGACGTAGATCTCGTTGCCATTTGCGAGGTAGAAGAGCGGGCACTCAACGGCACCAAAGAACTCATTACAAAGAGCGGCAAAAAGATGCCGAAGGTTTATACCGGCGACGTGGATGCCTGGAAGAAGATGCTGGAAAAAGAAAAGCTCGACGGCGTTGTGATTGCCACTCCATGGGAGTGGCACAAGCCGATGGTGATGGGTGCGCTGGAAGCCGGTTTGAAATACGTGGCCACCGAAGTGATTCTCGGCATTACGTTGCAGGATCACTGGGACGTGGTAAAAGCCGCCGAGAAATACAACGCCAACGTGATGATGCTGGAAAACGTTTGCTATCGCAGAGACGTGATGGCGGTACTGAACATGGTGCGGCAAGGTTTGTTTGGCGAACTCATTCATCTGCAGGGGGGCTACCAGCATGACTTGCGCGAAGTGAAATTTAACGACGGCGTGCACACCTACGGCCACGGCGTGGAGTTTGGCGAAAAAGGTTATTCCGAAGCGCACTGGCGCACCAACCATTCCGTGCATCGCAACGGCGACCTGTATCCCACGCACGGCATCGGACCCATTGCGCATTACATCAACGTTAACCGCGGCAACCGTTTTCTTTCGCTTTGCTCCTTCTCTACAAAGTCAAGAGGGCTGCACAATCACATTGTAAAGGTTGGCGGTGAAAATCATCCCAACGCAAAAGTGAATTTCAAATTGGGCGACGTGGTGACCACTTCCATCAATTGCGCCAACGGCGAAACTATTCTTCTGCAACACGACACCAATCTTCCGCGGCCTTATTCGCTTGGCTTTCGGGTGCAGGGTACGGAAGGTTTGTGGATGGACGTAAACAAAAGCATTTACATACAGGAAAAATCGGCGAAGAACGATCAGTGGGACAATGCGCAAACCTGGTTTGACAAATACGATCATCCCTTGTGGCAACGTTGGAGCAAGGAAACCGCCGGCGCGGGACACGGCGGCATGGACTTTTTCGTGATTCATGCCTTTGTAGAAAGCATCAAGCGCAAACAGCCAACGCCCATGGACGTTTACGATGCGGCTGCCTGGAGCGTTATTACGCCGCTGAGCGAAAAGTCCATTGAACTGGGCCACCAGGCGGTGGAGTTTCCGGATTTCACGGGTGGTCGGTGGATGTACCGGCGGCCGGTGTTTGGGTTGAACGACGCGTATTAAAGAAGAACATCAAAAGATGGTTGAAGAAATTT